>Ga0070741_10002576_pt1 | contig 48136 bp, 38 predicted proteins | sample Coa_R1_4_FD_66440 | JGI IMG/M metagenome (GOLD analysis project Ga0070741, IMG submission 66440) | Surface soil microbial communities from Centralia Pennsylvania, which are recovering from an underground coalmine fire - Coalmine... | ecosystem: Environmental > Terrestrial > Soil > Unclassified ... | reverse complement strand
TCACAACTACATTCCGTCCGATCCTTCGTTTGCAAGCCAGGGCTGGTTTAGCGCCCCCGCTTCGGCATTTAACTCGTTCAAGTCGGGGGATGGTGGGACGAATTTCCGGTTTAGAGCGAAGTACTGCTCCGGTTGCGGTTCTCCGGGAAGCGATCTTCTGGACGTCGGGGCCGATATCGATCGGCTCGAAGCGGCGGAAGGAAAGGTGAGTTTCAGCGGCGTCACAAACATCACCGCCAGCTCGGCTCAAGTGAACTTCGTCGCTCCCGATGCGGCCGGCTGTCCGGTGGACATCTCGACCACGGATCCAAACGTGGTCAGCAGCTTCACGCGGTTTTCCGATGCCGGAGGAGCGCGAGTCCGCAAAATCTCTTTAACTGGCTTGCAAAGTCAGACCCTATATTACGGCCGGGTGGACTGCCAAAGCTTCCAGCCGACGTTCCAGTTCAAAACGAGATGATCCCGAGGGATCATCTCTCAAGGTAAACCTTTTACATTACTCGGATCCGGCTACAGCACGGATTTATGCTGATCGCTGTCCGCCATCCGACTCGAACAGTACGTGTGCGGCATAAATGGGAAACTCGGGAAGCACAACATCCCGGGAGTGGTGCAGGGATCACAATTCTATTTATGTCGTACACGCTACAGCGCATCGAGGGTCGTTCGTGGTAAACTCTTGTCTGTAAGTCGGGACGCTCCTTTCGACGGGACTCGTTCGATTCCCTCGAATCAATAATCAACTCCATGAGGAGAAACGAGCCGCCCCAGACAAGCCGTCTATATCTGAACATCATACGCGTCCGGCAAAGGCCTCAAAACACGAGGGAAAACTCTGTTATATATGACCAAGCCTGACAAAGAACTATCTGTTTCTGTAGTTATACCTACTTACAACGAGCAGGAAACTATCATGGCCGTTGTGCTGCAGGTCTTAACGCTTCCGTGCGTATCGGAAGTCATTATTGTTGATGATTGCTCTACGGATAATACATTTAAGATTGCGTCTGAACTTGCCGCGCAACGCCCCAATGTGACGCTTCTTCGGCAGCCCGTAAACGGCGGCAAAACCAAGGCGGTAAAAGCGGGTTTTGCGCGAACCACGGGCGATATTGTAATTGTTCAGGATGCCGATCTCGAGTATGACCCCGCGGAGATACCGGCCGTTATTGAACCTATTCAGCTCGGACTGGCGGATGTCGTATTCGGCTCGCGGTTTTTGGTCCGTCGCGCCGCGCGCGTCCTCTACTTCTATCATTTCTTAGCGAATAGAGCTTTAACATTTCTAAGTAACGCGCTTACGAACATCAACCTGACGGACGTGGAGACCGGGTATAAAGCCTTTCGCGGCGATATCATCCGGAACATGATTATCACTTCCGAAGGATTTGGATTCGAGATAGAAGTAACCGCCAAAGTCGCTCGTTTAAACGCACGTATTTACGAGGTGCCGATTAGCTATCACGGCCGCACCTACCAGGAGGGCAAAAAAATAGGATTTAAAGACGGTATTGCTGCTATCTGGTACATTCTTCGATTCAACTTGTTCTGTAGCATGCAGTCATCTTTTCAGCGGATGCCTGCTGCGTGCTCATCGAGCGGCGCATGTTGGCCTCAATCTGCTTCGCGTTAGCGTTTGAAAGCGGCAAAACGCGCCCGTTTTCAGAGGATGAAGCAGCACGACGCCATTTGTGAGAACCCAATCGCGCGAGCGGAAGCTGGAAGCCGGCGAAGAGAGCGTATTCATCATGCGCTGATTCTATCTGCGGCGTTCGCCTGCCTTTTCGTTGCGATAGTTCTTGTATTTCTTTCCGCGGTTCCATACCGGATGCTGCTCGGCATAGCGCGGTTAAGCACAGGCAGCGGAAACCCGCTAAGCCGAGAAGAGTATTCGATCCTGTTGCCTCGCCTGTTGCCTGGAGCCTTGTTCTACGGTAGTGTGGGCCTATTATTGCTGCCCCGGCGGAGGTGGGTGGGTTTGCTTGTGGAGATAAGCCGCTCCCTTCGAAGGACGATTGCGCAAGGCGTGGGAGCGGCAATACGAATGGTGCGTTGCGAGAGTCGCTGGCATCTGCTGTGGCTCATGCTGATCGGCGTAATCGGGATCGCGCTGCGCGTCCTCTATATGGGCGAACCGCCCCGGTACGACGAGGCTTTTACGTATATTGAGTTAGCGAAACGATCGTTAGTTCATGTCTTTGCGTATTACCCGGCGCCCAACAATCACATCCTGCATACTGCGCTGGTTTGGATTTCCTGCCGCATTTTTGGAAACTCGCTATGGGCCTTACGCCTCGCTGCCTTTTGCGCCGGCGTCGCGCTCATCCCACTTATGTATGTGGCGGGCCGGCAAATGTGCGGGCGAGATGCCGGGCTTCTCGCGGCTGGTTTAATGGCTGTGTCTGGACCCTTTGTCCTTTATTCGGTCAACGCTCGTGGATACACGTTTCAGGCTGTTTTATTACTCATCATGTTGTATGCAGCCGTACGCATCGTAGCCGGCGCGCCCAACCCCCTGGCGTATTGGGTTCTGTTTTCCATTGGTGCAATCGCGGGTTTTTGGATTGCGCCTTCCATGTTGTATCCATATCTTGTTGCCGCGGGCTTCGTATTGTGGGCCGGTGGAGTGCGGCTGTTCCGGCCTCTGTTCTTTTCCGCGGCGGCAATCGGAGTCGTTGTGGCCGCGCTGTACATGCCGGTCGTGATTATCTCTGGACCGGATCCATTACTCCGAAATCCTTGGATTCAACCACTTCCGGCGCCGGAGTTTCGCGTCGAGGCGCTAAGATTCCCAAGCGACTTGGCGAGACTTCTGCATGGAAGCGATCCGTTGCCATTTGCTGCCGTGGTCGTACTGGGCGCCATACTCAGCTTTGTCTTCATTCCCCGCGCTGGTAAACGTTGGGCACATCCGCTGGTTCTGCTGCTACTTGTAGTGCTCATCCTTCCCGCGGTGCAGCGGGTCGTGCCGTTCCCTCGGGTGCTCCTGCCCCTGTTCACCATTTATTATCTGAGCGCGGCCATAGGATGGTGCGGTCTTGCCCGCCGCGTTCTTGTCTGGCGCGAACGTCCGGCCGTTGTCGTATTCCTCGCGTTGCTCCCTTTCCTGGTTTTCCATTTGATCCGCTCCGGCTATATACAATCCTGGCGGGAGTTCCCAGACGGCCCCGCAGTCGCAAATTATTTAGCAACTCACTTGCGTCCTTCGGACCGTCTCCTCGTGACCCTATCTGCCGGCGCGGAGTTGCTTTGGGAACTCGATCATGCCGGAGTCCTGTATGTCCAATACTCCATGCCCAAGTCCAAGCCCGGGCGCCTAGTCGTCGCGACGGAATACAGTCGAGTTCCGCGAGTCCGGGGAAACGGGCTCATCGATCCGTCGCAGTTAACGGTAGAAGGTACGCTGCGCGAGGCCGGAGTGGATGAGGCAGCATACACACCTCCGCGCCTGATATTTCGCTCCGGCCGCGGCGAAGTGTTTGAGTTGCTACCGCGTCCGGCCACGTCCACAGCGGGTGTGCAAGAGATCTATCCGCCTTGATCCCGGACAGTGTTCTTCAAACCCGCGCTATGCTATTCAGGACGGAATTGCATAATGTAGTGGAGCAGCATCATGTGGAGTGAGCGCAAACAAGACAACCCAACAGGTTCCAGAACATCCCCGGGGCAGACCGGTTCGCCGGAGCGCGGTGCGCCCGAAGGAGTAGGACCCGTCTCGAGTCTGGCAGTGATCGGGAAGGGGATGGTGATCCGAGGTCAGATCACCAGCAAAGAAAGCATGTACGTGGATGGGGAGGTAGATGGCAGTTTCACGCTGCCCGATTGCCGCCTCACCATCGGCCCGAACGGCCGGGTGGACGCCAAAGTCAAGGCCCGCGAAGTCGAGGTGATGGGCAACGTCTCCGGCGATATGGAGGCGAGCAAGAAAATTACCATCCGGAAGGGCGGACGCTTGGTCGGCGACCTGCGCACGCCCGGCATCGTCATCGAAGAGGGTGCCTACTATAAAGGAAAAATCGAAATTCTGAATAGCGAGGAGTATCCGAATCTCACGAATCCCGAACCTCCCCGCGAATCCCGGCTCAAAGCCGTAGCAGGATAAAGGGCCGCCCGAAGGCGGCCTTTTTTTTCAGAACCACGCGCGTAAGCAAGTGGAGCTTTTAACTCGCCAGCGCCAGCGTCTTCACATTCAGCCCCGGAATCACCAGCGAGATCACATCCTCCACGCGGTCCACAAAGTGGAACTGCATCTCCTGGCGCACATGATCCGGCAAATCGCGCAAGTCTTTCTTATTTCCTTGCGGAAGAATCACGCGCCGGATCCCGCTGCGCCGCGCAGCCAGCACTTTCTCCTTCACGCCGCCGATCGGTAGTACCAGTCCGGCCAGCGTGACTTCGCCGGTCATCGCGATATCGCTGCGAGCCGGCAAACCGGTATAGAGCGACGCCATCGCTGAGGTCATGGTGACGCCCGCCGAAGGTCCATCCTTCGGAATGGCGCCCGCGGGCACGTGCACGTGAACTCCGTTGTTCTTGATCACTTCCGGGTCCACGCCGAGGTCAGCCGCATGCGACCAGATGTAACTCTGGGCAATCTTGGCCGACTCCTGCATCACTTCGCCGAGCTGCCCGGTTAAGGTCAAGCCCTTGCCGTTCGGCAGCAGCGCGCTCTCGATGAAGAGCACGTCACCGCCCGCTTCCGTCCAGGCCAAACCGGTGACCACGCCCGGAGGAACCGTTTTCCGCATCTGCTCGGGCAGAAACATCTCCGGCCCTAACAGATCGCTGAGCGATTCCGGAGTAATCACCACCTTCTCCGTCTCGCCTTCGGCAAACTTCAACGTCACTTTACGCGTGACCCGTGCAATCGCCCGCTCCAGCCGGCGCAAACCGGCTTCGCGCGTGTATCCACGAATGATCGCCTGCAGACCTTCATCGGTGAACTCGATCTGCTCGTCCGTCAAGCCCGTCGCTTTCAACTGCTTCGGGATCAGGTAACGGCGCGCGATCTGCTGTTTCTCTTCCTCGCTGTAGCCGGAGAGCCGCAGGATTTCCATACGGTCGAGCAACGGTTGCGGAATGGTGTCGAGCGTATTGGCAGTTGTGATGAACAGCACCTTCGATAAGTCGAACGCCAGATCCAGGTAGTTGTCGCGGAAAGTCTTGTTCTGCTCCGGATCGAGCACTTCAAGCAGCGCCGCTGCCGGGTCGCCCCGGAAATCGCGGCCCAGTTTATCCACCTCGTCCAACAGCAGCACAGGATTCAACGCACCCGCTCGCCGCATCGCTTGCAGCAAACGGCCGGCCATCGCGCCGATATACGTCCGGCGATGTCCGCGCAACTCTGCCTCGTCATGCATGCCGCCCAGACTGAATCGCTCGAATTTACGTCCCAGCGCTCGCGCGATCGATTGGCCTAACGAAGTCTTACCAACGCCCGGTGCGCCCACCAGGCACAGAATGGGAGCCTTTGCGTCCGGATTGCGCTTCAGAACACTGAGCTGCTCCAGAATGCGCTCTTTCACTTCTTTCAAGCCAAAGTGGTCGTCATCCAAAACCTGCCGTGCGTGCGCGATATCCAGGTTGTCTTCGGTCGTGTGATTCCAGGGTAAATCGAGCACGAACTCCAGGTAAGTGCGCGTGACGTGGTAATCCGGCGCTCCGGCGGGGAGCCGCTCCAGGCGGGCCAGTTCGCGCTCAAATTCCTTCTTCGCTTCTTCGGGCAGATTCGCATTCTCATAGCGCTCCCGAAGCATGTCGATCTCGGCCTTGTCGGCGTCCTTCTCGCCCAGTTCCTGCTGAATGGCGCGAAGCTGCTGCCGCAACAAGTACTCGCGCTGCTCTTTCGACATCTCATCGCGAGCCGTGGAGGCGATCTTCTGCCGCAGTTCCAGCACCTGCAGCTCATGAGCGAGATAGGAGTGCATCAGGCGCAAAGCATCGACGCGGGTTTCGGCTTCGAGCAGCTTCTGCTCGCGCGCGACATCCAGGCTGAAGATGCTCGCCAGCAGATACGCCAGCCGCACCGGCTCCTCGTTGCCCGCGAGCATTCTCGTCAACTCCGCGGCCGATTGCGGCTGCGCCAAAGCGATGGCTTTTGACGCCAATTCCAGCAGGGCTCCGGAAAGAGCTTCCACTTCCGAACCGCCGTCCTGCGGCGATTCCAGCACCCGGAACTTCGCGCTCAGGTAAGGCTCGGCGGTCTCCAGTTTGACCAGGACGACACGCTCCATCCCCAGTACCAGAATCTCCAGCATTCCTTCGCCGGGTCGCGAGGATTTCCGGATCACCGCCTTGGTGCCGATCGTGTACAGGTCGTCCTGCCCAGGCGAATCCACCTGCGGGTCGCGTTGAGCCACCAGGATAATCTCTTTTTCTTCTGTATTGAGGGCCGCCTGCACAGCGCGCAGAGAACTATCCCGCCCCACAGAAAGCGGCAGCAACAATCCCGGAAACAGGATCGTGTTTTTCAGCGGCAATACCGGCAAGACCTGATATTCGTTGTTTGCCATTGCGTTGGTCTTCTCTATTCCTTCGATGCAAGGTCTTATCAAAATGATGCTACGATAGCTTGCGCATTAGAGACTCAAGTTCCTCACCCTACAAAAAAGCCCGGGAGGAGCGGCGCTCCCGCCCGGGCTCTGGTTTTACTTCTGCACTTACTTCGGTTGGACTACTACGAATGCAGTACCGCCACCGGGCTGCCCGGTATTGAGCGTGAGCAGCACAGGCTTGTTCGCATCCGCTGCCATCAGGCGTTTGAAATCCTGCACATTCTTGACCGGCTGCCGGTCAATCGCAGTGATCACAATGCCTTTGGCAACTGCGTCCGCGGCCGGGCTGTCGGGATCGACGCTATCGATCACCACGCCCTGCACATTGCCCTGAATTCCAATCTGTTGAGCGATTTCCGGACTCAGGTTCTCTACCGTGATGCCGCGTGCCGAAACTGTTCCGTTCTCGCCATTAGTGGGTTCGTTGCCGTTATCATTTCCGTTGTTTTTCTGTTCCTGCCAGTTGACGCCGCCAGGGCGCGTGCCGAGCGTTGCTTTGATCGTCATCGGCTTTCCGTTGCGCATCACATCGAGCGTTACGGTCGTGCCGGGGGCCTTCGAAATAACGTCCATCGTCAGGTCGTCCGGGCCCTCGACCTGCTTGCCGTCGATTGCGGTGATCACGTCACCGGACTGCAGACCGGCCTTCGCGCCAGGCGCGCCTGCCGTCACGTCGCCGACAATCGCTCCCTTTGCCTCTTTCAGGCCAAAGAACGGGGCCTTATCTGCCGTAACCTCTCCGAGCGTTACGCCCAGATAGCCGCGCGATACCTTGCCAGTCTTCATGATCTGGTCCATCACGCCTTTGGCCAGGTTGGAAGGAACCGCGAAACCGATGCCGATATTGCCAGCCTCGCCGCCGAAGACGCCGTTGCCGCCGCCGGTCAGAATCATGGTGTTCATCCCGATAAGCTGGCCTTTCGCGTTGATCAGCGCGCCGCCCGAGTTGCCCGGGTTGATAGCGGCATCGGTCTGGATAAAGTTCTGGATGTAAGTGCCGCGTTCGAGCGTCCGGTTTTTCGCGCTCACAATGCCCATCGTAACCGTATGATCCTGCCCGAACGGATTGCCGATCGCAAAGCAAAGATCGCCCACGCGCGCCGCATCGGAATTCGCAAAGGGTAGCGTCGGAAGATTGTCGGAGCTGATTTTTACCACCGCGACATCGGTCTGCGGATCGGCGCCCACCAACTTAGCTGGGAAATCACGTCCGTCCGAGAGTGTCACTTTCAGGCTGTTTGCCTTCTCGACGACGTGATTGTTGGTCAGAATGTAGCCGGACGGGCTGACGATAATGCCAGAGCCCAGACCCTCTTCACGCTGGTCGCGCGGCCGGGCATTCGGCCCGCCGAAAAACTGCCGGAAGAACGGATCCGACAAAAAGGGATTGTTCCCTTGCTGCGCATTCGCTTTGATGATGCGCGTCATGCTGATCTTCACCACCGCGGGCGAAGCTTTTTCAATGATGTTCGCGAACGAATCCGATAAGCCCTGCACCTTCTGATTTGCAGTATCGGCGTGCGCCACCACTGCGACTGGCGCGCTTTGATGGCTCGCCACCGCAAATGCGGCAATCAGGCCGCCGCCGATAGACGCCGCCACCAGCGTCAGAATTGCGGTAGAGCGGCGAAACTGGACTGTGTTTGACATGTCCTCCAAAATCCTTTCCCTGAGCGGTTTTGAGCTGAGACTCTCCCCGCATTCGTTAGATATGACGTATTAATTCCCAATTCGATTCACAACCGGAATTTACGCTATGAAACAGTTGCATGTTCCGCTTCGTGAACTGCCGTACGAAATGTCAGCCCGGAACCATCCGGATCGGCGTCGATCCGGACGGTCTGGCCATCCCGCACTTCACCCGCCAGAATTCGCTTGGCGAGCGGTGTTTCGATCTCGCGTTGAATGGCTCGCTTCAAAGGCCGCGCTCCATAATTTGGGTCGTATCCGCTTCGGACTAGACGCGTGCGAGCAGCATCCGTTAGTTCGAGGCGAATATGCCGCTCCTCCAGCCGCGCCCGCAGGCTTGCGAGCTGAATGTCCACGATCTTCTTTAACTGCTCTTCATCGAGCGCGTGGAAGACGATGATCTCGTCCAGCCGGTTCAGAAACTCCGGCCGGAAGGCCTGCCGCAGTTCCGAAAGCACCGCGTCCTTCATACGCCGGTATTCTTCGCCTTCAAAGGCGCCGCGGTATTCCAAAATACGATGGCTGCCGATATTCGACGTCATGATGACGATCGTGTTCTTGAAATCGACCGTACGCCCCTGGCCGTCAGTCAACCGGCCGTCGTCGAGCACCTGGAGCAGCGTATTGAATACATCATGGTGCGCTTTTTCGATCTCGTCGAATAAGACCACCGAATAGGGCCGCCGCCGGATGGCTTCGGTCAACTGCCCGCCTTCGTCGTAGCCGACATACCCGGGAGGCGCTCCAATCAGCCGTGAAACGGTGTGCTTCTCCTGGTATTCGGACATATCGATCCTTACCAGGGCGCGTTCGTCATCGAACAGAAACTCGGCCAACGCCCGCGCCAGCTCGGTTTTTCCGACACCCGTCGGCCCGAGAAAGATGAAGCTGCCGATCGGCCGCTTCGGGTCTTTCAATCCGGAGCGCGCCCGGATGACCGCTTCGGCGACCGCCATCACGGCTTCATCTTGGCCGATCACCCGTTTATGCAGCTCGTCTTCGAGCGCCAGAAGCTTCTTCATCTCGCCTTCCAGCAGCTTCGAAACCGGTACACCCGTCCAGCGGCTGACGACTTCCGCAATGTCCTCCTCGTCCACTTCTTCTTTGAGCAGCCGGTTGGCGCCTTGCTTGCCGGCTGCGCGTTCCTGTTCGGCTTGCAACTGGCGTTCGAGCTCAGTCAGGCGCCCGTATTTCAGCTCGGCCGCTTTGTTCAGGTCATACGCCCGCTCGGCTTGGGCGATTTGGATCTTCACCTGATCGATCTGCTCGCGCAACGCACGCACGCGCTGCACGGCTTCTTTCTCGCTTTGCCACTGTGCTTGCAAGGCCGAAGATTGGGTCTTCAGTTCAGCCAGTTCTTTTTCAATACGCCCCAGCCGCTCCTTCGAAACTGCATCGCTCTCTTTCTTCAGAGCTTCGCGCTCAATCTCAAGCTGCATGGTGCGGCGTAAAATTTCGTCAAGCTCGGCCGGCATCGAATCGATCTCGGTCCGCAGCTTCGCCGCTGCTTCGTCTACCAGGTCAATAGCTTTATCCGGCAAAAACCGGTCGCTGATATAGCGGTTCGACATGACCGCCGCCGCCACCAGCGCCGTGTCTTTGATCCGCACGCCATGATGCAGCTCATACCGCTCCCGTAATCCGCGCAGAATGGAGATCGTGTCTTCTACCGACGGCTGATCCACAAACACGGTCTGGAAGCGCCGTTCCAATGCTGCATCTTTTTCGATGTGCTTGCGATATTCGTCCAGCGTGGTTGCGCCGATGCAATGCAGTTCGCCGCGCGCGAGCATGGGCTTCAGCAGGTTGCCGGCGTCCATCGCGCCTTCTGCCTTGCCCGCGCCTACCACGGTATGGAGCTCGTCAATGAACAAAATGATACGCCCTTCCGACGATTGCACCTCTTTAAGGACCGCCTTCAAGCGCTCCTCGAACTCGCCGCGGAACTTCGCGCCCGCAATCAGAGCGCCCATATCGAGCGCTACCACCTGTTTATCTTTCAGTCCCTCCGGTACATCGCCGCGTACAATGCGCTGCGCCAGACCTTCCACAATGGCCGTTTTACCGACGCCCGGCTCTCCGATGAGCACCGGGTTGTTCTTCGTACGGCGCGACAAAACCTGAATCACACGGCGGATCTCTTCGTCACGCCCGATCACCGGATCGACTTTGCCCTTGGCGGCCATTTCGGTCAGGTCGCGCCCGTACTTCTTCAGCGCCTCGTAGGTCGCCTCCGGATTCTGCGTCGTCACCCGCTGATTCCCGCGTACCTCGACCAGCGCTTTCATCAGGCGGTCGCGGGTCGCGCCAAACTCACGGAGCAGCCGGCCCGCCGGCCCATCGTCTTCGGCGGCCGCTAGTAGCAAATGTTCGATCGAGACGTATTCGTCTTTTAGCCGCTTGGCCTGCTCCTCGGCCCGGTTCAAAAGCTGCGAAAGACGAGTTGTAATGTAAACCTGGTCGGGCCGCGTTCCGGCCCCGCTCACTTTGGGAAGCTTTTCGATTTCCTGGCTCAGGCGCCGGTGCAGACCTTCGAGTTGCACGTCCGCCCGCAACAGAATGGACGGAGCCAGTCCGCCCTCTTGCTCCAGCAGCGCGAGCAACAGATGCTCGACATCGACTTGCTGATTGCCGTGGTCAATCGCTATTGTTTGCGCCTGCCGGATCGCTTCCTGCGACTTCTCGGTCAGTCGATTGAAATCCATAGGTTTTTCACCTTCGTATTCACTGTATCACGTGAGTGTAGCTTAATGCAATAATCTGAGTGTATATTGCTAAAGTTTTCCGGTCTGCTAATTTGGGTTCGTCCCGCAGAGTTCCTATGCCCAAGCTGGGTTCGTTTCGTAAAATCGCCCTAACCTGTTTTATTCTCGTGCCTTTGCCCCTCGGCGCCTGGTGGGAAACCGGACATCAGGCCATTGCCCGGATCGCCGCCAGCCGCTTGACCCCGGCCGCCCGGACGCGCATCGCCCGGATATTAGACGTTCCCGATACCCCCGAATCGGTCGCTGACGCTTTAGCGAGGGCGTCCACCTGGGCAGACGAAACCCGTTCTCAAACGAAGACCGGGGAGTGGCATTACATCGACTTGACGCTCCAGGACCAGAAATCGGACATCCCGGAACGCTGCCCGCACGACAATTGCGCCCCGGTCCGCATCCGGCTTTTTGCGGCCCAGCTCGAATCCCGCACCCAAACGAGCTGGAGCGAGCTGGATGCCCTCCGCTTCCTGGTGCATTTCGTGGGGGACATCCACCAGCCGCTGCACGATATTTCCGACGCCGATCTAGGCGGTAACTGCGAACAGTTGGCCTTCCCGATCGAGAAGGCCAAGAATCTGCATGCCCTGTGGGATGGCGGGATAGTGGCTTCGATCAACCCGAATGATCGCGCCTTAGCGGACGAACTGGAGCATGAGATCGAAGCTCTAAGCCATCGTCGCCAGCGCACTCTCGCCCGCGGTTCCGTCGACGACTGGGTCTGGCAGGGGCACGAAACCGCCCTCAAAAATGTTTATGAGCGTTTGCATATCCCGACCGAGCCGGTCGAGTTCCCGCCCAACTGCAAGGAAGCCCCGGCCGCAGTCGCCGATCTGAAACTGGATATTACGCCCGAGTACGTGAACGAGATGAAGCCGGTCGTTCGCGAGCAGCTCATCAAAGCCGGTTTGCGCCTGGCGAAACTGCTGAATGAGGCGATGTGACCGTTTCGCTCGGAGTCCGCACTACTCCGCCGGGCAGGATTACTTCAAAGCGAGATCCCTTGCCGGGCTCGCTGTCCACCCGAATTTCACCGCCGTGCGCTTTCACGATCGTCGCGACAAAGCTCAATCCCAGCCCCAGGCCCTTCTCCGGATTCGGGTCAGGAACGCGATAGAAGCGGTCGAAGATGTGCGGAAGGTGATCTTTGGGAATGCCGACGCCGGAATCTTCGACCACGATTCGCACATTCGGCCCAACCGCCTTCGCCGACGCCCGGACCCACCCGCCTTCCGGCGTGTACTTAATGGCGTTCGAAAGTAGGTTAGTGATGACGCGCTCGATTTGGGTTCGATCCAGCTCGCCCGGCACCGGGCCAGGGCTCTCCTGCGTCAGCTTAATGCCGTGCGCTTCGGCGGGAATCTGGAACTGGTCCACAAGATCCGCCAGCAGCTCGCCTACATCAACTGTGGTCTTATTCGTCGGAATCTGGCCCGATTCCGATTGCGAGAGCAGCAGCAGCGCGCGTACAAGGTTGGACAAGCGCTCTACATCCTGCAGCGCATTCTCGATCGCCTCCTGCAACTGTTCCTTGCGCGTGGCGGTAAATAGCGCTACTTCGAGTTGGCCTTGAATGGCGGTCAAAGGCGTCCGGAGTTCGTGCGAAACATCGGTCGAAAACTGGCGGATCTGCTCAAAGGAAGCCTTCAGCCGCCCGCTCATGGCATTGAACGAATCAATCAAACGGTCAAGCTCGTCGTCAGCCCCGCGCTTCGGTATCTGCAAGCCTAAATTGGAACCGGTAATGGCCTGAGCCGCCCTTTCCACCGATTGCAGCGAGCGCAACACGGCGCCTGCCAAATACCAGCTCACGATGGCGCACACTAGCCCAGTCAGCGGAAGGAAGATCAGAAACTTGCGCTGGAAGTTCCGCATCACGGATTGATCGTGAGTTAGAGGCCGGCCCTCCGCCACATACCATTTGCGGTCGTGCTCAGGGTCGGTAGTCGTGCTGCTGATGATCTGGTATGTGATTTTGTCCTTCGCAACCACGGTTTTGATGACCGGCTCTTTGGTGGTTTCAATCTGGGCCAGCTCGGATAAAACCCGGCTGCGGTCATCAAGGTAATCGCTCAGATCTGTTGAACCTTCATAGGCCTGGCCCTGATCGTTGGCTATAACGTAAATGCTCCGAAGCCGTGCCACCTCGGCCGCCTCTTCGGGGTCACTCGGATCGGCGAACCAGAAAGGCTTACCGTGATCGAAATGCAGGAAGCCCTTGAGCGCGGCCAATTGCTCCTTCAACGCTTGTTCGCTCTGTTCTGCCAAATTGGACCGCAACGTCGTGGTGGCTACAAACCCCACCGCGGCCAAAGAGATCGCAAGCAGCAGCAGAAATGCGCTTGCTAACCGGAAGCGGAGCGTCCGGAAGAACTTGATCCGATTTCGCTTCAGCCGAAGCATAATCGCAGTTAGCCGGCGGCGCCTTCCGCGGGAGCGGCATGTTGTGCTTCGTGTGTCTCCGGCGCATCCAGCATATACCCGATGCCCCGGACCGTGCGAATCATCTTCGTCTGGAATTTATCGTCGATCTTGCTGCGCAAATGACGGATATAGACATCGACGATGTTCGTCAGCCCGTCATAATCCATATCCCAGACGTGTTCCACAATCATGGTGCGGCTCAACGGACGCCCGCGGTTCCGCATCATGTATTCGAGAATGCTGAACTCCTTCGGTGCGAGCTCGATGTTCTCGTTGCTACGCGTCACTTTACGCCGGATGCAGTCCAGAGTGAGATCGCCTACCTGCAGCTTCTCGGGAGTTGGCTGTCCGCGGCGCAAGAGCACACGCGCGCGTGCGAGCAGTTCGACAAACGCAAACGGCTTGACCAGGTAATCGTCGGCTCCCTGTTCGAGCCCTTTCACTCGGTCGTCGACGGAATCCCGGGCACTCAGGATCAGCACCGGTGGAATGATTTTGCGGTTCTTGATCTTTTGCAGGACTTGCAAGCCGTCGATATCCGGCAAGCCGAGATCCAGAATGACAAGATCGTACTCGGTCGCATGGACCCGTTCAATGGCGTCGCTCCCCGAATTGACTACGTCCACGGCGTAGCCTGCGCTCTGCAGTCCCCGCGACAGGAAGTCTGCTATTCGTTTCTCATCTTCGACAACCAATACACGCATGAGTGCTGAATAAAGTCTAACGAAGTCAATCGCCGGAAGCGCGCGTGGGCTGGGGCAGCGGACTCGGCCGGAAGAACGATCCCATGCTCTTATAGCGTATCCGCAAGACCGAAAGCGCGGTCATCAGCGCGATTAGCAGGACTGTGTAAGTCACAACTTGCGGCACCGTCAAACTCTCCTTCCACACGCCGAACCAGCGGCCATATACCAGCTCGATGTGGACCCAATAGACCAGAAGAGACGTGGTGCCGAGCTGCCGGAACAAGCTCCACCTCTGCACGGGGCCGGCATTGACCCACAGAAACGCGACCCCCAGAATAGCCATTACCGCGCCCACTTTGATCAGCGTCAGGGCAGGACTATTGAGCCAGAACTCGCTCTTGCTATAGAACGAGTAGGGCATGTTGGACAACGTATGCGCTACGTACATCACTCCTAAACCGAGACTGGTCATCCAGAGCATCGTGCGGCCCATGTCCTCGCGCTTCACAGTGCGAAGTACGCTGCCTACCACCATTCCGAAGGCCAAAAATGCTGCCCAGGGAAAAAATCCGAAGTAGTTATAACTGGGGAAGAAATAAGAACGAATGATCCAGGGCACGTTCGTTGGATCGATGGAACTCACCACGGGGGCGAGTCCCGCGATCACCAGTCCGAGAATGGCGCAGAGCCGGATTCGCTCCCGCGTCGTGAAGACCGCCATGGGAGCCATAATTAACATGGCCATTCCCATGCAATTCAAAATGTCCACGCGCAGCAGTTCGCCCGCAGGGCTGGTGGGAAAGCCGAACACGTAAAGCTGAATTCGAAATAGAAACGCAATCAGGAACAGGTAGCGGGAGCGCTTCAGCGCCGCCCAAACCCGCTGTTTCGTGTTGGCGCCCTGCCGTTCCTGGCTGTCCATCAGAAAGGCGAAGGTGATTCCGGTCAAAAGCAGAAAGATGGCTGGGGGCAACCCGCCGAGGAACTGCGACAGCATGTACGGGCCCTGGGTGCGCAGGTCTGTTCGCGTAAATGAATGAAACGTGTGGCCTTGCAGCATAATGACCGCCGCCAGGCCGCGCGTCCAATCGATGAACGCTAAACGCCCCGAGTCTTTCTGTTTTTCACTCATTATTTATCTGAAACGGCCTTATAGCGCCGGCGGTTGCTCTTCAGCTCTGCCTCTTTACACCCTTTGGCAAATTAAGTTCCAGCGTGCGCTGCGGCAGGTGGGGATTGATCTGGACGTCCGTATACGTCACCTCCCGGTAGTTCCCGGACGGCTCGTAAAACTGCTGCCGGACTGGGTAAGCCTTGTCGTTGGGTACCCACATTTCGATCTTGGTGAGGTGGTCTTTCACTTTTGGATCTTTGGGAATGAGCAGCAGTTTGGTGGTGTCCTGCCCTGCAACTTTTTCCTGCCCTTCCATAGTGATGTCGTAACTTTGCGCCAGTTCTCTCCCGGAGGAGCCAAATCCCAGCAGCAAAAATTGGTTCAGGACGTCGCTGTTTTTGCCCACCTCGTAATCCTGATAACTCTTCAGGTTGGGATAGTAGATCCGGACAATCTTTCCCAAAAACGCAATCACGCGGGAATCGGGCTGCTGGGAGAAATCAATAATGGCCCGGACGTCGTTCGGCTTCAAGCGCTGCATTTTGAGCGTCCCGTTCTCGGTCATTTTGTCCCCGATGATGGCCGTGTAGGTGACCATTTGGACGTTGGCGGTCATGTCGTGAAATTTCGGCGCGGCCTGATCCATGCGCGCAAGGACGGCTTGTACGCTTTGCGCGCGAAGGCCGCCGCTGAACGCAACAAGGGAGAGTGCAAGCAGAAAGGGCTTCATAATGTCTGAAAAAGAGACGCGGATTTACGGGGCAGTATAGGCAATAAAGCCCTTGATTTCTTTTTCCGTTTCGTCCCGTATGGGCTCGACCCGGACCACGTGCCACGACTTGCCGGTTCTTTGCCGGATGAGACTCTCCGCTCTGGCGGACCGTTCCGTATCCGGAACATCCTGGAGTAGCTCAGTTGCGATAAACACACGATTGGCGCCGTGCAGCGACGACATCAACACAACGCTTGCGGCTTTCGGCTGATCGTGGAACCAGTCTCGAGGCGTAGCAAAAATGAAGATCAGGATGAGACCGACAGCAATATCGTACTGCCACGAAGCCCTTGGAAAGTCCCAAAAAATCAGCCTTTTGCCGAGGCTTCGAGCCGGGATTGCCTCTCTGTTTGCGGTCTCCGCCACTATTCGGAGTGTAACATTCAAAAGCTATTAGCTCTCAGGGATCAGCTTCAGGCTTCGCTGAATGCTGACGGCTGACGGCTGAAAGCTTTAGTACTTCCGCATGACTGCCAGCACGCGCCCTTGAATCTGAAGGCTCGCCGGGTCGACAAAGATCGGCTCCATCGCAGCGTTAGCCGGTTGCAAACGGATGCGGCCGTCCGGTTCGGCATAGTACCGCTTCAGGGTGGCTTCCGCTCCGTCCACCAGGGCAACCACAATGTCTCCATTCTTCACGGAATCCGACTTCTCCACCAGGACGAAGTCGCCGCTACAAATATGATCGTCGATCATCGATTCGCCGCGCACCTGAAGAGCGAACGTGTTCTCGTTTCCGACAAAATCGGAGAAGTGGAGCGACTCCGGATTCGGAATGGCCTCCACCGGCGCGCCGGCTGCGATCCTGCCCAGTAGCGGAATGACCGCTTCGGAAGGCGCCGGACGCCGGGCCTTTTCTTCTGCGAAGTAGCGCTCTCCGATTTCGAGAGAACGGCTGTGATTGTAGTTCCGGCGCAGGTACTGCTTGGCTTCGAGTGCCTGGACGTGCTTGTGAACTGTCGCGAGCGAAGCCAGGCCGAGTCCGGCCGCGATCTCTTCATAGCTGGGACTGTAGCCGTGCTTCTCGATGAAACTCGCGAGGTAATCCATTACTTCTTTCTGTCTGCGTGTAAGCGCCATCGCACTGCCCCCTCTATAGTGTTGGCGAACAAAGGCCGAAAGTCAATAGCCGAATTGAGAATCGACATTCAGCGCTATCTTGATGGAGCTTCGTTGTATTTCAAGGGTCACGAGATCTGAGCGGGCGCATCTATACGGCATCTGGGTGAATGCCGAAACGGGTCTTACTCTATGTGGAGGACGAGGACGCTGCTGTTTTTCTTCTGGAAACCGCGCTGAAAGAGGCGCACATCCAAGTCGATTTATATCGTGTGTCCGACGGCGAGCAGGCCGTCGCGTTCTTAAAGCACACCCCACCTTATGAATGGGCTCCCAGACCCGATTTGGTTCTGCTCGATTTAAATCTACCCCGCAAAAACGGGCTTGAGGTGCTCGCGGAGATGAAAAAGAGCAAGTCGCTGGCCGACATCGCAACGGTCGTGTTTACTTCTTCGGCTTTGCAAAGCGATCGGAAAAAGTCGCTCGCGCTCGGGGCCCAGAATTACATCACCAAGCCTTCCACCTTCGACGGCTTCATTGAAGCGGTGCGATCGGCTTGCTCGCCGATCGCGCATTGATCACCTAATTCATGTCCATTCCGCACATGCCGCCCTGGCACATGCCGGCTCCGCACATCCCCTCGCCGCATCCGGCCATGGGCGCAGCGTCCTTGGTTTTCCCGGCGTGTGCCGCGAAGGTGGAATATTGCGGCGTCAAATGATCGTGCCCGCAGGAGGGGCAACGGACATCGCCGCTTTCCGCCGCGCGGCGAACGAGCTTTTCAAATTTCGTCCCGCAGTCGTCGCAGGCATACTCGAATATCGGCATACGCTATCAGTATGAAATGCCGCCGCGGCGCTTTTCAACTGCCCGGCCGGCCGTAACTCCGGAAGCTTTCAAGTCGAACTACTATGTAGTTATGCGGCGCCGGGATTTCTTCAAAATTGGTTGTTCGACGATTGTGACGCTGGCTCAGCCGGCTTTCGCCTTTCGATCGAGGAAAATGGTGAAGCTGGTCGATTTCACCGATTCGGGCCAGCGAAAGGGATTCATTGAAGTGGATAAGGTCGAGAAGACGGACGCCGAGTGGCGCCAGCAGCTTACTCCGGAGCAGTACGAAATTACCAGGCGTGGCGGGACCGAGCGCGCCTTTACGGGGAAGTACTGGAACAATCACGAACACGGCATGTATCGCTGTGTTTGCTGCGGAAACGCGTTGTTTTCCTCGGAGACCAAGTTCGATTCCGGTACGGGCTGGCCGAGCTTCTGGGCGCCCATCGCCAAACAAAATGTAGTCAACCGGATCGACAACAGTTACGGAATGATGCGTACCGAAGTCCGCTGCGCCAAATGCGATGCGCATCTGGGACACGTGTTCGATGATGGCCCGCGCCCGACCGGCCTCCGCTATTGCATGAATTCCGCTTCACTCGATTTCATCAAGAGCTAATACCCGGCGCGCAATTTTCAAATAGGAAAAGGGGGAAGTATGGCTTTTTGCACCAATTGTGGAACTCAACTGGGCGATGGGGCGAAGTTCTGCCTGAATTGCGGCCAGTCCGTCGCCGGCGGCACGCCGGCTGCGTACTATCCACCGGCGCCGCCGGTCGCGCCGTTGAAATACGACATCGAGGGTCACAACCTTCAGATTGCCCGCGTGCACTTGCAGCCCGGCCAGGAGATTTATGCCGAAGCGGGCAAGATGATTTACAAATCCGCGAATGTCGATTGGGCCACGCGCATGACCGGCCAATCGATTGGCGATAAGATCCTCGGCGCCATCAAACGCAAGCTGATGGGCGAGTCGCTCTTTTTTACGTTCTTCCATGCGACCAATGTGGAAGGCGAAATCGGCTTCGCGGGCCACTACCCCGGCAAGATTCAGGTGTTCGAACTCGCTCCGGGCCAGACGATCATGGTGCAGCGCGACGGCTTCCTCTTCGCGCAATCCAGTGTGATGCTCGATATCGCCATGGTGAAGCGCCTCGGCGCCGGGCTGCTCGGCGGCGAGGGCTTCATTTTGCAGAAGCTGACCGGACCGGGCGCGGTGTTTGTGCACGCAGGGGGCGATCATGTGGATTTCACTCTGGGACCGGGTGAAACTCTGCAAGTGCAGACCGGACACTTGGTAGCATTCGAGCCTACGGTCAATTACGACGTGCAGCTTGTGGGTAGTATTCGCACCGCAATTTTCGGCGGTGAAGGACTGTTTCTGACGACACTCACCGGTCCGGGTCGAGTGATTTTGCAGAGCATGACGCTGGAACGTCTGCGGCATGAGCTCTCGCCGGCCGAACACCGGCACAACGGAGAGCAAAAGAATCCGCTTGGCGCGCTGGCCAGCGGCGACTTCAGCCCGTTTTTCCGAAGCGACGACTAGTTGGCCACTCCCTGACGGTCGTGGTTCTGACGCGTGTCGGTTAGCAACTTCGTGACCACTTCGGCAACTTCGGCGCGAAACCGGCTCCAAGTGAAATTTTCCGCGCGGCTGCGGGCAGCATCGCCCATCGATTGAACACGGGACGGGTTCCTCAGAAAGTAATCGATTCGACTTGCGACAGCGTCTGTATCGGCGGGCTCGATAATAAATCCTTCCTGCCCGTCTGCAATCAGATCCGGAGTTGCGGTGTGCGTGGTGCCGATGATCGGAAGTCCGCAGGCCATCGCTTCGAGCAGCACATGACCGAATCCTTCGGCAAGCGATGGCAACACGAATACGTGCGCTGCGCGGTAGGTATTTACTAGCTCTTCATCGCTGACGAAACCGCGCACGTGTATGGACTGGCGGCGGTTGCGGAGAAGCCCCGGCTCCTCCACACGCCCGCACATAGTGAGTTCGACCTTCCCGGCGGGAAGCCGGTCGACCGCATCCAGCAGATATTTGATCCCTTTGCGCTGTCCTTTCCCCACGAACAGCAGGCGCAAGGGCCCGCTCTGCCAGCGGTTGCCTCCGGGGGCCGGTGAGAATCTATGGAAATCCGTTCCGTACGGAATTACATGGATGCGCGCGGCCGGAATACCGGCTTCGCACAAAGTATTTCGAGTGAAGGACGAAGCCGTGAGCCAGTGATCGGCCATTTTGGGCTCCGCGGTCAAACGCGCGAAGTCTGGTTCGGGTAGAGCCAACTCCCATTCACGTCTCAGCGATGCCGCGCAGTCGGGATTCCGCCGGCCCTCGTGTTCCAGGATGGCACGAACGGCGGCAGGATGCGGATGAAGCTGAAAGAGAATCTTCGGCTGGTTTCCGCGGAAGTGCGAAAACGCGCTATAGGCGTAATAGCTGTAGCTCAGCAGCGCATCTCCGTTCCGTTCCGCAATTTCAGCCGCGCGGCGGCCCAGCAGATGATCGCACGAGCGGATCGCTGCCCCGCGCCAGGTAAAAGGCAACGGCGATTTCTCCAGAGCGAAGGCGAACAGGCCGCCCGAGAAGCAGGATTCTACAAATTTCGAGGACAATCCAACCGCATTCCGGCGCGCGATTCCTTGCTGGATCCGCGCGGGCAGCACCCGCCCGCTCCAAGCAGCCCAAGTGTGGTCAGCAGGCCAATAAAGGTCGGTGACGAGCGTTCGCAATAAGCCGGCTTCGGCTAAGGCGCTCGATACCTGATAGAAATCGCGGGCCCCGCGATGTACCGTCACGACCTTCATGCGTGCTTTACGGAGCCAGTTCGATCAAAGCGAATTCACTGTTGGCATGCACGGCACGAGCTCGCGGAAATGTCTGCGCAACGCGTGCCGGCCAAGTGGCCCGTGCAGGCAGAATCAGGTCGTCGAGCCGTGCGTTTAACCGCGGCCGTGGATGCGCGGCGCGAAATCGCCGGTACTGTTCGAGAAAAGCCGTGCTCAAGGCGCTGTTATCGATGAGCCGCATGGCGCTTGACGGGATGGCCTGTCCAGCGGACCAGTTCGTTTTACTACCGTCGTACAGCCGTAGAGCGAAAAGTAACTGGGGTTCTGAGGGTGCGTAATGTCTGGGCGCCCGCATGATCCGGGCTAAGTCCGTCTCGGAAATGCCCAGCCACGCGGCGAGTTCATAGTAGCGGCCAACGATTTCATCCGTTGGCGTGAGCGAGCGCAGGCCGCTCGGCGCATATGTGTAGTCGGCCGTTAACGCTGGGATCAGCAGAATAAGATCCGGATCCAGACTGCCCAGCACCCGGCCTGTGGGCAGATGTTCACGTGCCCAATTCAGTATTTCGATCCGTGGATTGGTGGCGCGCTGCACTGGGACGATTTGCGCGGCCGAATAGGATTGCCGCGCCGCGGCGTTGATTACGAGACATACCGTGAGCCCTCCGGCAAGCATTTGGAGTCTGCGGCCGCGAGGCTTCCAAAATTGCTCGATAATCCGGCACGCTATACAAGCGAACAAAAGAAACTCAGCAGGCTTGACCAGCCGTTTCAAAAAGTGCCAGTGCTGAGCGTCGTAGCCGGAAACGATTTGAACGTTCACTCCCCAGATACCGCCGGCGATGAGAAAGGCGAGAACTACGCAACCTGCGTAGCGCGATTGAAGGAGCCGTCTTCCGAAAAGAAAGAGCGCGGCGGAACCCGCGATTGCCAGGAGCAAATATCGGACCTCGGGCGCGTGCGTATAGACGCCCATGCGCTGCAACAAATACGTTTGCCCGCCCTGCCGCTTGCCCTCCAGTACTATGAGCGCGTACGGGAGACCTACCATCGCCATGAGCGCAAAGATAGTCGCGGCTCTCTGCGCCGGCGCTGGACGCTTCCACAAGAGCGTGAATGCAATCAACAGGAATAAGGCCAAAGTCCAGCCGACCGCGTAGAAGTAATAAGAGTAAATCAGCAGGCCGGATGCGAATCCTGCGGCAATCGTCGACGGCCAAGACCCGCTTTGCCGTCGAATAGCGCGCCCCGTGAGTGCGACCGCTCCCATAAGCAACAAAAACGACATCTCCGGTTGAGGAGTACGAGTTGCTTCGAGCGGCGCGACAAATGGATCGTTGCCGAGCCAAAACGCGTTTTTTAATCCGAATGGTAGGAGCAACGTGCTCCAGGCGACGAGCAGCCGCAGCGATTGTCGCTTGATCATGTCCGCCGCGAACCAATAGAAAAACAGGAACAGGCAAGCCGGAAAAATGACATCCGCGGCGATGAACGCTCGATCCAGTCCGCCGAGCAGCCAGCCCATGCTGCCCAAAATGGCAGCGGGGGCAAAGGGAATACCGGCCGTCGAGTTTCGTCTTTCATAGTTATCGACTTCGGCTGGAATGTGACCCGTTAGCAGGAAGTGCTGGGCGGGCGGCGCATAGGCGTGGGTCTCATCCAACGTCAGGGCCGAAACCGCTTCGGATACCGCAAAGGGCGTATAGTGTCCGCGGCTCATCAGCAGCCCTGTCCAGTGGTGCAAGGAGCAGACAAGCGCCGCGAGCACGCAATGCAACAGCAAGCGGCTACGGCGCGCGGTGGCTTGAGATTTTTCGCTTCGCCCGGCACTATCATCCGGTGAGGCCCTTCGGAGTTCTTCGTCGATAGGTGCGACATTCATAGGGAAGGGCTTACGCTAGATTGCAGGCGGTGGTAAGGTCGAGAAATGCATGACGAATTCGTTAAGCCCTTTGATTCCATCGAGAGTGCACTGGAATTCATGACCTTGTTGGAAGGGGTGATCTCCGATGTTTCCGAAGAGCTTCGCGAAACGGCGGAAAAGGCCGCGACGGAACGGTACAAGAACGGCCTGAACCTCGCGCTCTATAAAATGAATCAACTAACGTTCCATGTGCATAAGAGCCGGCGCATCCTGAACGATTTGACACTGATTCGGGGCGTGCTTGTCGGTGACGGCATTGCCCGCAAAGAAGCGGCCGCGGCAAGCGTTCGCGATTGAATTGGGATATCCCCTCCCCCACGGTCGGGGTTCTGTTTGGCCGGCAGAACCGCACGCGTAAGCAAGTGGCCAGTTCAGTACGCGCCATTGGGAATCAACAGCATTTTGATGGTGCGCAACAGAATGTAAAAATCGAGCCACAGCGACCAGTTCCGAATGTAATATGTGTCCTCCTTTTCTTGAACGCTCAGATCGCCATCGCTGCGTGCTGACACCTGCCATAATCCGGTCACTCCGGGCATAACGCTTCTTCTCAAATGGAGAAACACTTCGGAAAAGCTATTCAGGTGATAATGCGGCAGGGGCCGCGGCCCAACCAGGCTCATGTCGCCGCGCAGAACATTCCATAACTGCGGCAGCTCGTCCAAGCTATATTTCCGCAGGAATGTGCCAATCACCGGGAGCACCCGCGGATCGTGCTTTAGTTTGTAACATCGAAGCCATCCTTCTTTATCCTCGGGATGCGCTTCTAAATGCTCCAATAACACAAGCTCCGCATTGGGATACATGGTTCTGAGCTTCATCACGATGATTGGCTTGCCCCCTTTGCCCTCGCGCCGCTGGCGAAAAAAAGCCGGCCCCGGACTTACCGCTTTAATCCAAGCTGCGCAAAGCGCTACAAATGGGATGCTCACGACAAACAGAGGTATAGCGATGGCGTAGTCGAGTATTCGCTTGGTTATCCAGTTACGGGTAACCGGCACATTTTCTCTTACATTCAGATCGAGAATGCCACTCGAACTCATACTCGGGGCTCCTGTGTTATTGCGGGTCTCCACTGCTCTGTAACTGCTGAAGGGCTCCAGTGTATTCCACGGCTCGGTCTAGCGATTTCCGATATATCTCTAGAAGCAACTGATAATTCATTTCGGCCGTATATTCGGCCTCGTATGTGGCACGCGCCGCCCTTCGCATCGCGAGCCGTTTCCCGGTATCGGCCAGAACGCGTTCGACTTTATCGGCCAGGTCCGCCGGATCGTGGGGGTGAAAGTGGAAACCGTTTGCGCCGTCCGAAACAACTTCCCCAAGCGACCCCAGGCGGGACGCAATCACGGGTGTGCCACAGGCAAATGCCTCTACGATGGACAGCGGGCAACCTTCGTACCAACCCGAAGGGACGACGAGCACGGCGGCCTTTTGGAGTAAGTCGCGAATCGTTGCGCGCGAGCACTGGCCCAGGTATTGCGTGTTTGCTAGCCGCTCGCAGCGCGACTGTACATAATGGGCCAACGGTCCGGAACCTGCAATACGGAGCGGCATCCGGCCACCCAGCCGCTCCCACGCATCCAACAAAGTGCCCAGGCCTTTTTCCGGCGCGAGCCTTCCGGCGAAGAGAGCATACCCTTCGCCCCCGTCGCCCTCGCCCGGGTCCTCCGCCAGGACGCACGGCTTCACCGTGATTCGTTCGGAGGGCAATCCACCCTGAATGAATTTGTTGCGGGCGAACTCTGTGAGCGCAATGTAGGTATTGACCTTGCGGGTCCAGGTTCCGGCGATACGGTGAATGGTCAGCATCGAAGCCACTGCGGCGCTCGCAAGCGAACTGTTTCGATAGCAACCATGAATAACAGCCCGGTATGGGGCCAGGGAGCCCACGCACTCTTCGCAAACTGTGCCGTTCCGATACAGTGTCGCGCTCGGGCAAAGCAGGCGGTAATTGTGTAGCGTTTGCACCACTGGAATGCCGGCATGATGGGCGGCATCGTACAGCGACGGAGAAATCAGCGGAAACGTATTGTGCGCGTGCACGATGTCCGGCGCTTCCGTCTTGAGGAGCTGGGTCAGGTTGCGAAAAGAAGTGCTGTTCCAGACAGTTCCGAAGCCGCTGCCGAGGGACGACATCCCGGTAATCGCGTCATTGTGAGCGGTGTACCGCAGAACGGTGTGTCCGTGGCTGGTGAGAAGGTCGCATTCGGTGGCGAAGGCCAGGTCTTCGCCGCCAGGCTGCTGATAAAAGTTATGGACTTGCAGGATCTTCATCCGGCGTACACCATCCGGTTCTTATGAATGAAGCGGCTCAGCATGTTTTGATTGAACCGTGCTTCCCGGCGCCGCCACTCGCGATGAGAAATACTGGCCAGCGCCAGAGCCAGCAGGAACCCCGCGGTTACATCGCTGCCCGCTCCGGCAAGCATGTTTTCGGTCCCGAGCGCCAGCGCGAATGCGGGCAGATAGACCAGCAGAGGCTTCGCGAAGCCTCGGGGATCTCTCCGCACCCCCTGAATGGCGAATATCGTGATCGATGCAAAAAAGACCAACCACAGAGTGAGTCCGATCAGCCCCCATTCGTAGAGAATGCGTAACCACTCATCGTGCATGGTTCGGTTAGGATCCACTCCGGAGTGAATCAGCGACCCGGTAACGGCCGCGCTATTGGAAGTTCCGTGTCCGAAGATGAGTTCGCGAACGGTCGATTCCTGAATGCGCTGGATCGCCGCGTCATCAATCATCCGCCGTAGCTCGAAAGTACCGAGTCCGCTCGCGTTGGTTTCCCCTTCATAGGCCGCGGTGATTGTCGCCGCAATGCGGTTCACGCCGGAAAGGGAGTTGAGTACGCCAATCACTCGATCGCTCAGCCCGATTCCCAGAGCGATCGCGATAATGGTGAGGCCGGACGTGCAGATCTTGATCCAGGGCTTCACTCCGGAAATCAGCAATGCGAAGAGCGTGGCGATGGCCGTGCCCGCGAACCACACCCGGCTGCCATCCAGCAGTAGAGCGGCGAGCAGCACTGGACAGGTTGCTGCGCGCGTAGTGCGGCTCAGTGTCTGGGAGCAAAGCGCGATGCAATAGAGTGCGCATAGGAACGCTGCGAACGCTTGCGCCGAAGAGAAGGCCGTGAACCGGTCCGCTTCTTCCTGGAAGCGCGGCATGAATATGGAACGCAGAGCCCCCATGAGCAAAGCGCCAGCCGCCACCGGGATAACAACGCGGGGTGTCAGATAGCCTGCCTTCGTTGCTCGCACGAAGACCAGGGAGATGATGAACAGGGCCGCCATGTGCCCGACCAGTTTGATGGCAAATGATGGAAAGTACGATCCGGAGATGCACAACGCGGCATATGTGCTAAACAGAATCCAGGCGATGGGCGCCAGGATAACGGGACCGTGCCCGGCGTAAGCGCGAAATCTCCAGAGCAGATAAACCGGCAATAAAATCGCTTTCGCCATATTTAGCAGGCCGATGCTTCCGGTGGGGTTGCCAAAATCGACAGCCGAGAGCAGGAGATAGCACGTGATACTCCAACGCAGCGGCCCGAATGCCGCGCCTGCGAAGAGTACGGCATAGAGCGTGATGGGTAGGAGCAGATGCATATCGAATTACCTAGCTCCCATAGCCATGCACGCGTTCACCGCATTTTCAACGGCGCACGCGAGGTGGTCCGGTGTGAACTGCAACGCCCTTGTGCGCGCGCAATGCCGCATTCGCTGCAATCGCTCGGGTGAAGTATTCAACGTACGATCAATGGCATCGTAAATCTCGTCAGGATCATCGGCGCGAAACACCCAGCCGTTCTCGCCATCTTTGACCATTTCGGAAACAGCTTGGGCGTAGACGCTGCCGAGCACGGGAAGCCCGGCGGCCATGGCCTCGTTTACCACCACACCCCAGCTATCGGCGAGGCTAGGCAGAACGAAAACGCCGGCGTCCGTATACACGCGCGGGAGATCTTCGTATTGGACGGCTCCTGCGAAGGAGACTTCGATGTTCGATGGTTTCTCCAAGCGCTCGATTTGATTCCGTAGCGGACCATCTCCCGCCAACACGAACTCCACTCGCCGGTCCGGATTTGCCCGCGCCCACTTGGAGAGAACATCTAAAAAAGGGAGCAGCCCTTTCCGCTCAATCAGTTGCCCTACGTAGAGCAGATGCCGCTCACAACCTGGTCTGCGCGCTAACGGAGTTGCCGCAAACTTTGACACATCGGCGGTATATGAGATTTTGAAAATCTTCGCCTCATCCACGCCTAGGCTACGCAGGTATTGCACGCCGCTCGTGCCCGTCACCAGGAAGCCATCGGCATTCTTGTGCAGCAAGTGTCGGACCCGGTTCCGTATCCAGCCGCGCGCCTGCTCGGTGGATTCCGCCACTTCGGCCCAGACAATCAGTTTCGATCTGCGCCGTAGCTTGCGGTAGAGAGCAGCGAACAAGGTGCGCGCTCCCATCTCGACGGAAATCGTTACGTCGGGTCCAAAGCGCCGCAGTTGAGCAACGGTATCGATCGGAATATGCAGGAACAACGGTTCTGTGAACCCTCGCGGGTGACGCCACCGGCCACTGAGCGTCAGTGTCTTTTGCGTCACCACGTCCAAACCATCCCACTCCAGCTTCCACGAGCGGTTCGGCTCCATTGGAGTAGACAGCAAAACGCGCATTTCGTGCCGTTTTGCCAGGCAATCCAGGAATGCCTTATGGTAAGGGGGGATCACGTTGGTCAGAAACGCGATCTTGAGCGCGCGGTTATCCATGCGCCGCTCCGGGAGAATTCCGCTGGCCTTCGATCAGCCGCAGAGCAGAAATACGATCGCGCCAATAACGGCAGCGGCCGTTGATGTACTTCCGCAGAGCGGTGGTGGGCGTCATCACAGGGCGCGCTTCGAAATCACAGCCGATGTTCTGCTTTTTATAGAACCGAGCCGCTGACCAGAACCACTCACCGCGTTCGACTACGTGCCGGTAGGGGAGTAATGGCCGGTAACTGCAGAAGAACCCATCCCGGTATAGCCGGCTTCTTGCGGTCGCATTCGATTCAAACTCCCACGGATTTTCGCGGTCGTCTAAAACGTCCAGGAGCCCGGTCCGCTTCCAGATCGCCGCCTGCGCGGACACCCGATAGGGTGCTGAAGGGTGAATTGAGCCGAACGAAGAATAGGCGCTGATCCTTGTATTCGGCGGTGGGTTTGGCACCAGCCGCAGCATGGTCCCGTGTAAAGCGTCAAGTGCGCCCAGGTGCCGGAGTACTTCGCCGGTTTGCACCGCCTTCGACAGGAAAAAATCTTCGAGCAACAGCAGCACATACGTAGAATCGGTCTGATTGAGAAAGGACCGTAGATTACTGCTCCAGGATCGGTCCTCTCCGGCCTGAATCACCCGGACTCGCGCATCGCGATACCGCTCCTGATTGAGGCCAAGATACACCGGAAACGGGCAATCCGGCCAGTAGCGCCAAAATTGAGAGAAAAACGGCTGCCACAGATCGCTGTAGCGATCGCAGGAAACGACCAACACCGAGCAGGTTGGGTCAGGCATACGACTCCGACGATCGGGCCAGAGCAAAAGGATTCAACCGGCGCCGGTGCAGAATAACGAAAATGCCTAGCGCGGTGATTGCTTGCGAGATGACAACGGCAACCGCCATTCCGTTCTGAAGTAATCCGGGTGCGAGCAGGGACGCGAGCAGCACGTTCGTAAACAGAGCGGCCAATGTGATGCGTTGGAATTCCCGCTCCATCGAGAGCGCCAGAAGCCATTGAAAGCCGAGCACGTTGATCCAGGCGGCCATGGGAGCGCGCAGGCTAAGGATTTGGAAAACCGGTTCGGAGGGAGCGAACTTCGATCCCAGGGCGAGCGGAATGATCCAAGCGGCTCCCGCCCACATGCAGATCGTCAGGAGCACGCTTGCCGCACCGGTGATGTAGACGGATACCTCCGTCACGCGCGCCGCTTTTCGCAGCGAGGTCTTCACGAGCCCCGCTGCGCGCGGGTAAAGAACCGTGGTAAATGGCGACAGCAAACCTACCGCCGCCGAGCTGATCTTTTCCGCGCCCGCATAGTATCCGACCACTTGTGGCGAAGCGAACAGGCCGAGAATAAATGCATTGCCCAGCGTGTAGATGTTATGCGCGCTGCGGAACAGGAACATGGGCCAACCTTCGCGGACCATCGCCATTCCATCTGTTAAGCGTGGAAGACGAAGCGAGTAGCGCGAGTAAATCATCAGGTGTGCAACGGCCGCCGCAATCGCCGCTGTAATCCCGTTCAAGGCAAAGAATATCCAGGCATCCTGGGGCCTGTGAATGAAAATGAAAATCCCGGCGGCGCTTGCGGCTCGCGTCACAATTTCCATCAGCGAAGCGATGGCGACGCGTTTAATGCCGTAAAAGTAATAGACCGGGAGCCACGCCTTAATCAACTCCGAGAGAACGGCCGTCCAGAACAGCACCGGGTGGGCGCGGAAAACCGGAACGGAGAACCCCGCGACGGCCGCAATCAAAACCGCGGCTGCCGAGAGTAACACTTTGGCTCCGACCACTCCGGCGAGCGCGCGCTCGAACTCCAAGGCCGTTTCTGCTGTGGCCAGCAGCCGGGTTGCCGAGTAGACGAATCCGTATTCGACAACCACGCTTCCGTACATCGCAAAAGCGTGCGCCATGGCCACGAGTCCCCACATGGACGGCCCCAGAATCCGCGAAAGATACGGTACGGTCACGAGCGGGAGCGCCTGATTGGCAAAGTGAATCCCATAGACCGCGGTCATATCGGTGACCAGTGCGAACCGGTGTTTGAGCTGGGCATGCACCCATTGGATTCGACTTTGCATACGAATCGTCAAATCCGTTCCGGTCAAGCGTTCTCTGGACGATCTTCGGCGTAGTACTTGCGATATTCGCTGTAGTAGTAGTACCCGTTTGTAGAGTGTTTATCGACCTCGTTCAGCACCAGCCCGATCACGTTCGTCTGTAGCCTGCGAAGCGTCGCGAGCGCCGTCCCGACCGCCTTTCTGCTCGTCTGGCCCGCCCGAGCAATCACAATCACTCCATCCACCGCGCTCGCAATCTGCATTGCCTCCGCGAAGCCGAGCACCGGTGGAGCATCCACCAGGATCAAATCGTACTCTTTGGCCGCCTCGTCGAGAATGTCGATCATCATGGAGCCGACCAGATCCGAAGCGCGGCGTGAAGCCATGCCCGCCGGAAGCACATCCAGATCCGGCCAGGTCTTTGTATTAACCAGCGCCTGTTTCCAGGTCATCTCGCCGAGCAACACATTCGACAAGCCCGTTCTCATTTCGAGATTGATCTTTTTGTGAACACTGGGGCGGCGGAGGTCGGCGTCGATAATGAGCGTCCTCTTGCCTTGCTCGGCGTGCGCAATCGCAAGATGAATGACTGAGGTCGACTTGCCCTCGCCCGGTGCGGCGCTCGTGATCAGCAAAGACTTAAGGTTCCGCTCAAAATCCGGCAGCAAAATGGACTGCCGCAGCGTGCGGATGGATTCCTCATACGAGGCGATCCCCTCATACACCGAACTTCCCGGCAGCAACAATCGCGGTGGGGAGCCGTCTTCGGCCTTTGTCAATCCGAGCAAGCCGCGCGGCGTATGACCATTCGGCAGCAGGTTTGGCGGCATCCCGTTCTGCGCCACAGAGTTTCGCAGCCGCTTCATCTGCTTTACTGCCGGCAATGTCCCCAACACCGCCGTATCCAAGGCACGAGCCGCCTGCTCGGGGTCGCGAACCGTATCGTCCAGCACGTCCGACAAGATCGCTCCGCAGATCGCGATCACCGACGAAATGATGAAGGCCAGCAGCAGACTGAGCTTCTTTCTGGGATAGACAGGCGCATCCGGCGGCCGCGCAAAATCCGCGATGCGGATGGAACTGTTCTGAAATCCGGCGTTAATGCCCGCTTCCCGAATGCGCCGCTCCAAATCGCTGTATAGGGCTTTATCCGCGTCCGCATCCCGCTTCAACTGCTGATACTCGAAAGAGCGCCCGTTGAGCTGGTCGTACTCCGCCTTGGTCCGGGCCACCGCCGTCGCCAGCATCTTTTCGCGGTTCACCGCCTCGGTGTAATCCGCCTCGACGCGTTGTGCGACGCTGTGCTGCATCTCGCTGAATTGCCGCTGCAATTCGGCCAAATCGTTGGAGGCTTTCCGGTATTCCGAGTGATTCGGGCCGTAGATACTCGCGACGTCGGCCAAATGCTGTTTGGCCTGATTCACGCGATCCTGCAACTGCTTTAGAGAATCGCCCTGGGTCGAGATTTCGGCCGCCGCCAGCGATCCGCTCTGCATCGCGTTGTGCGCCGCTTCTTTGCGAACCCGGTCGGCCTGCGCGCTGGTGTACTCCGTATTCAACTGAAGCAGGCGCGCGGCGAGAATGTTGGTCTTCTCTTCCGGGTTTAATACATTTAGTTCCCGCTCGAATTTCGCAAGCGCCAGGCTGGAGCGCTCCATCTTCGCCTTCAACTCGTCCAGTTGCTTCACCATGAAGGCGGACAGCGCGCTAGAAGAGCGGATCCGGATCTCAAACGTGTGTTCCAGATAAGATTGCGCGACGGCGTTTGCGACATCCGCCGCAAGCTGCGGGTCAGGGGAGCGGTAGCTGATCCGCAGAATATAAGTGTTCACCGGACGCGTGACTTTTAGCTGTCTCAGATAGACCGGCGCGTCCGTCTTGCGGCGTACCTTATCTTTGGCCAGCTTTTCGAGTTGGCTCTCGCGCTGCAAGAGATTGAACTTTTCCGCCACGGGCCGCACCACGGCATCGGCTTGAATCAATTCCATCTGCGTCGCCATGAATGCGTCCGCATCGTCGCCAGAAGATGCCTGGCTCGCTTCCTGACCGATAATTCCAATCGGTACGCGGCGGTCCACGTCGATCTTGGCGGTTGCTTCGTAGAGCGGAGTCAAACGCGCGCAAACCAGATACGTTGCCAGCAGGCAAACGCCGACAAACCCGAGAATCTTCCATTTGTGACGGAGAATGAGGAACAGGTAATGCGAGGCCGGAAGAGAGGCCTGCGGCGGATCGATTTCCAGGTACGGGGGCAGTGGAAGCGGCTGGGGCATCCGGCGCGTACTGGCCAGCTCGGGTACAAGTCGGTCCGGATGCTTCATGTTATTTCCAGATCAGCAATCCGGATGCCGTCGCGGTCCCAAAACCGGCAATGCGTTCCAGCGTTTGGGCCGTCATCCTTCGCCCCTTACTATCCGGGATGTAGAGAATATCGTTCGCCCGCAAAGCGACATCCGCCGCTTTGTGATCCAGAATGCGACTAAGCTGAACGGGGATCTCGTCCCGGCTGCTCTTGCCCGCTTCACGCCGGTAGATATAGGCTTGTTTGTTCGTGTAAGGCAACAAGCCTTCCGATAAAGCGATGGCTTTGAGCACCGTGGAATCGTTTCCTTGGCTGATGGGAAAAGCGCCCGATTTCTTCACATTCCCCACGACATAGAATTTTCCGGCCGGCGGAACACGGATTTCTTCTCCACCGTGTAAACGAATATTGAATTGTGGATCGGCTTCATCAATCAGCCCTTTCACCGGAACTCGTTGCACTAGCCCCGCCTTGCCATCTGCTGCCGGCTGGCTTACCAGGATCTCCGGCCCCGCATCGTCAGAGAGTCCTTCGGCTCGCGTGATGGCGTCGATCAGCGTCACTGGCCCCACCGCCTGGAAGGTAATGGGATGGTGCACGGCGCCAAACACCGTCACCGGAACACTGCGGTACTGCGCGACCGATACCGTAACCACCGGGCTCACCAGGATTCCCTGATCGACCAACGCCTTCGCAATCTCCTTTCCGATATCGGAAGGATACTTATCGGCCACTTTCATCGGTTCGTTAAGGAGTGGAAGGGCGAGGGTCCCATCCGCGGCCACCCGAAAACTCCGGCTCAACTCCGGGCAATCCGCCACCGCAATCGCCAGCAGATCCCCCGGACCCACCTGTTGGGCAGGCAAATTGGTATCCGGATCGGGAGGCTCCGAAGGCAGAAGGGGGGAGGCGGCCAAGCCAAGGATGGCTGACACCGCAAGAAGCGCCAAAATTTTCACGGCTGTACCTGTAGTGAATATCACAAAAAAGGGCGGCTCGGCAAAGTTTTTCTCGCCAGCCTGTATTTACGATGGAATAGGCGACCAAATGAACTCCTTGCAACTATCGCGCCGTTCGCTTCTGGCCGGCGCGATCGCCTCCAGCCAACTGCCGGTCGTATTGAAAGCTCAACCGCAGAAACCGAACGTCATTGTTATACTTTTCGACGACCTCGGCGAACACGATCTGGGCTATCTGGGCGCCCGCGACCTGAAAACGCCCAATATCGATAAGCTCGCCGCCCGTGGCACGGTTTGCCGGAACTGGTACTCGAACGCCCCCGTCTGCGCGCCCGCCCGTTCGGCTTTAATGACGGGCAGGTATCCGCTTCGCGCCGGCGTAGGCCACAATGGACTATCCCTTCGGCCCTCGGAAAAAACCATTGCCGCCCTCCTGAAAGAAAACGGCTACGCCACCGCTCTCACCGGCAAATGGCATTTGGGGAGCACGCCGGATACGGTTCCCAACGCCCATGGATTCGACTATTTCTACGGCTTTCAAGCGGGTTGCGTCGATTATTTCTCGCACCGCTATTATTGGGGCGATCCAAAAATCGTCAACTACCACGACCTTTGGCGGAACCGCGACGAAATTTTCGAAGACGGCCAGTATTTAACCGAACGAATCGCTGCCGAAGCTTGCGGCTTTATCGAAAAACAACGCGGCACGCCTTTCTTCCTTTACACCGCGTTTAGTGCCGTGCACTATCCGATGCACGCACCCCGCAAATACGTCGAACGCTTTCCGGATCTTGCGCGCGAGCGGCAGATGTATGCCGCCATGCTCTCGGCTGCCGACGACGGCGTGGGTCAGATCATCGCTACCCTGGAGCGCACCGGCCAGCGCGACAACACGCTCATTTTTTTATTGGGAGATAACGGCGCCACAACGGAGCGCCGTGCCGGATTGAATCAGCAGCCGGCCACCGCAGGCAAAAACACCCCTTACCGCGGATATAAATTCAGCACGTTCGACGGCGGCATGCATGTCCCGGCGCTCGTGAACTGGCCGGGTCGCATTCCCGGCGGCAAGACGATTGATCAAATCGTGATGACGGCCGACATTCTTCCCACCGCTTGTCACGTCACAGGAGCCCAGGTACCAGCCGACCGGACCATCGATGGCCGCAATATCTGGCCGGTCCTGACCGAAGCGGCGCAGTCTCCGCACGATGATCTCTGTTGGTCCGAAGGCCCGCAGCTTGCCATTCGTCGCGGAAAGTGGAAACTGGTCTTGAACGGCGTAACGCACGACGGCACTCCCGAGGGAGACCGGCCCTTGCAAGGCGAGGATGCCGTGTTCCTTTCGAACCTCGAACAAGACCCCGGTGAACAAGGCAACTTACGCCGCGAACACCCGGAGATCGTCGATGATCTACAAACCCGCGTGGAAGAGTGGCGCAAGAGCGTGGAATCGAACTAGTCTGGCACAATAAATCTTGAACTCCGAGACGCTCGTCCAGATCGACTCCGCGCGCCCGCGCCTGCCGCTCTGGTTGCGCAAGGGGCAGACGCATTTCGAATCGATTCACGTCTTAAAAACCGGTTTTCGCGAAAAGGGCCTGCACACCGTCTGCGAATCCGCGCGCTGCCCGAATATTCACGAATGCTTTCATCGCGGAACCGCCACGTTCATGATTCTTGGGAATCTCTGTACGCGTGGATGCGGCTTCTGCTCGGTTCCGAAAGGTTCCGCCGCGAAACACGAATTCGTGCTGGATTCGGATGAGCCGGCTCACGTCGCCGAAATGGCGGCTCGGATGAATCTGCGGTACGTGGTGATCACGTCGGTTAATCGCGACGATCTGCTCGATGGTGGCTCACGGCACTTTGCGGAAACGGTGCGCAGAGTCCGCTCGGCGCTTCCAAATGCGCGCTGCGAAGTACTCACACCGGATTTCTGCGGCGATCTGGAGGCCGTCGCACGCGTGCTCGATGCCGGTCCGGACGTGTTCAATCACAACATGGAAACCGTCGGCCGCCTATACCGCCGCGTACGCCCGCAAGCCAGCTATCAACGCTCGCTCGACGTCTTATCCTTCGCCAAACGGTACCGGCCGGACGCGCTGACGAAATCCGGCCTGATGGTCGGCCTTGGCGAATCTGCCGCCGAAGTGCACGAATTGTTGCGCGATATGCGAAGCGCGGATGTGGAGGTTGTCACCCTCGGCCAATACCTCCAACCCACGCGCCGCAATCTTGCGGTTGCCGAATACATCACGCCCGCGCAGTTTGATTCCTACCGCGATTACGGCCTTGCAATCGGCTTCAAAATGGTTTTCAGCGGACCCTTCGTCCGCAGTTCCTACATGGCAGACCGCGTGAGCGATGAGGCCGCCCAGGCCCATGCCTGAATTCCCGGCATATTACCGCCGGATTTTCCTGCACACGGTTCTGGCGCTCCTTTCCGCGATCCTCCTCCTACTCATATTTCCCAAATTCGATCTGCGCTTTCTCGCTCCCGTTGCGCTGACGCCGCTTCTAATCGCGCTCGCCCGCACGCACGACGGGTGGCAGCGCTTCGCCTACGGCTGGGCGGCTGGACTCTTCTACTGGTTTTTTCTCTGTACGTGGATTCAGTTCGTGCTCGAAGTGCACGGCGGCATGGGCCGCTGGGGCGGTTGGGGATCCTTCCTGCTCTTCGCGATCTTGAAAGGGTTGCATCTCGCGTTTTTCAGTTTGCTGGCCGGTCCGCTGATGCGCCGCGCCTACGCCATCCCGGCCGTGGCCGCGCTTTGGACCGGGCTCGAACGGACGCACGGCACGTTCGGCTTCGCCTGGCTCGATTTGGGCAATGCTGGCATCGATATGTCCGTGCCGCTGCGGCTCGCGCCTTGTGTCGGCGTCTACGGCGTCTCGTTCGTCTTCGCGATGCTGGCAGCCGGGCTGGCTTGCGTGATCCTTCGCTATTCCCGCATTCGCCTGCTTCCACTCGCGGCGCTCTTACTGCTGTGGCTGCTGCCTGCGATTCCGGAACGAACTCCCGCTCCCGATTCGGCTCTGATCGTGCAGCCCAATATCAGCACCGATGTGCAATGGACCGGTCTTCTCCAGGAGACGACACAACGTCAGCTTGCGCTGCTATCGAACGCGCTTCCCGCAAAACTCGTTATTTGGCCGGAGCTCCCCGCGCCGCTGTACTATTTCAACGATCCCGAGTTTCACGAAGCAGCGACCAACATCGCCCGCCGGCACGGCTATTTTCTGTTCGGCACGGTCGCTTATAACTCGCAAAATCAGCCGCTGAATTCGGCCGTGTTGCTTGGCCCGAATGGCATGCAGATCGGCCGTTACGACAAAATCGATCTGGTCCCCTTCGGCGAGTTTGTGCCGCGTGCTTTTTCCTTCGTCAACCGCATCACGCAGGAGGTGGGGGATTTCGTTCCTGGTCATGACATCAAGATCCTCCCCGCTGCCGGACACAGGCTCGGTGTCTTCATCTGCTACGAATCCGCCTTCCCGGATCTGGTCCGGCAATTTGCCCGCAAGGGCGCGGATGTTCTGGTGAATCTCTCGAATGACGGCTATTTCGGCCATACGGAAGCACGCGAGCAGCATTTGCTGATTGCGCGCATGCGCGCGGTCGAAAATCGCCGGTTCATCATTCGCGCGACGAACGACGGAATTACGGCCATCATCGATCCCGCCGGGCGAATCCGCAAAGAACTGCCTCCGTTTGAACAGGTTGCCGCATCGATGCAGTACGGAGTGGTTGAGAGCACCACCTTCTATTCGCAACACGGAGATTGGTTCGCCTGGACGTGTCTCGCCACGGGTGTCGGGCTCTCCCTCTTGAGTATGCTAAGGACTAACCGTAACCTTCCGGCAGAACCGCGACCGCGAGGGAGCGGCCATCCAGAGGAGCAATGCACACCAAAGACATAAACCGGCCGCTTGGGTTCAATACGAGGGCCCTTCATGCTGGCTACGATCCGGATCCCGCCACCCATGCTCGCGCCGTGCCCATTTATCAATCGACCTCTTTTACATTCGACGATACGGAGCACGCCGCGCGTCTGTTCGCGCTTCAGGAATTCGGGAATATTTACACACGAATCATGAACCCGACCACTGCGGTGCTCGAAGAGCGCGTGGCGTCGCTCGAAAACGGCGCCGCCGCGCTGGGTCTGTCGAGCGGGCAGGCTGCTCAATTCCTGGCGCTGACCACCATCGCGGCACCCGGCGATCAGGTCGTCTCCGCTAGTACGCTCTACGGCGGAACGTTCACCCAGTTCAACGTGACCATGCGCCGCCTCGGCTATGACTTCATATTTGTCGAGCCGGACGATCCCGAGAATTTCCGCAAGGCCATCACGCCCAAGACAAAACTGCTCTACGGTGAAACGATCTCGAATCCGCGCAGCAATGTCCTCGATATCGCGGCAGTGGCGAACATTGCGCACGAGCACGGGATTCCGCTGGTGATCGATAACACGTTCGCCACGCCCTATGTGACGCGGCCTATCGATCACGGCGCTGACGTCGTCGTCCACTCGCTAACCAAGTTCATGGGCGGTCACGGGAATTCGATTGGCGGCATTATTGTCGATGGCGGTAAATTCCCCTGGAATAACGGAAAATTCCCCCACTTCACCGACCCTTCTCCCGCCTATCACGGCATGAAAATCTGGGACACCTTCGGCAACATCAGTTTCATCATCAAAGCCCGGGTCGAAGGTTTGCGCGATATCGGGCCGTGCGTCAGCCCGTTTAATTCCTTCCTGTTTCTGCAAGGCATCGAAACCTTGACCATGCGCATGGACCGCCACCTTCAAAACACGCTGGCCATCGCGCAACACCTGGAAAACCATGACATGATCGAATGGGTGAAATACGCATCGCTGCCCTCCAGCCCTTATTACAAACTCGCTCAGCGCTACACACCGAAAGGTGCTGGAGCCGTCTTCTCATTCGGAATTAAAGGCGGCTACGACGCGGGAAAGAAGTTCATCAACGATCTGAAAATCTTCTCCCATCTCGCCAATGTCGGTGATGTCCGCAGCCTGGTGATTCATCCCGCTTCCACCACGCACCAGCAGCTCAGTCTGGCCGAGCAAGAGGCGGCCGGAGTCACTCCCGAACTAGTCCGCCTCTCAGTCGGTTTGGAAGATGTTGAGGATTTGATATGGGATATCGACCAAGCCCTGGGTTAGACCTTCACCCAGGCCTGCTTCTCCGCGCTCTCGGCGACTTTCTCCAGCAAAATCATCCCGTGCAGACCATCCTCAAATGTCGGATAATCGAGCGGCGCGGACGGATCGGCCACCCTTGCATAAAAGCGCTTGAACACTTGCTTATGCGAATCGTCGTAACCTTCGCTGTGGCCGCCCGGTAAATCGGCGAAGGTTGCGGCGGCTGGATAGAAAAGCGATGCGTCCTTAATGATGATCTGGTTCGGCTCATTGCGATGGCCGATCCACAACGTGTCGGGCTGCTCCTGGTCCCAAGCCACGCCGGCTTTTGTGCCGAAAATCTCGAAAGCGAACCGGTTCTTGCGTCCCGCCGACATCTGGCTCACGGTAAATGCTCCGCGCGCCCGATCGCCCAAACGCAGCATCACCATCCCAAAATCTTCCGTATCGATCGGCACTTCGTCGTAATCGCCCGGTTGCAATTTCTTGCCCGAAAACGTCTCCACCGAGCCCTTTGGCCGTTTCCGCTTTTCATGAAAGATCGCCAGATCGGCGCACACTGCCGTGATGTTCAGCCCGGTCAGGTGCTGGATCATGTCCATCCAGTGTGAGCCGATATCGCCCATCACGCGGAGCTTGCCGTTTTCCTTCGCATCCAGCCGCCAGTTCCAATCCGTGTCGTAGAGCAGCCAGTCTTGCGAGTACGTGCCTTGCACGATGAGGATATCGCCCAAATCACCGTGCGCAATCATCTGGCGCATCTGCTGCACCACCGGGTAATAACGCAGATTGTGCTGCAAACAATTCACCGCGTTCTTCTGTTTGGCGGCATCTACCAACTGCCGCGCTTGCGCCACGTTCATGGTCATTGGCTTCTCGCACAGCACGGCTTTCCCGGCGTTGATCGCGGCCAGCGACATCGGGAAGTGGTCCACGTTCGGTGTGCAAATGTGAACGGCCTGGATCTCTTTGTTGTTCAGCACATCCTGAAGATTGGCGGTCGCAATGGGAATCGCGAAGCTCTCGGCAAATTGCTGGGCTCTTTCCGGACGGCTGCCCACCACCGCGGCAATTTCCACATTTCCCAGCCGCCGCACGTTTTCGGCGTGTACCTTCCCCATAAAGCCTGTACCCACAATTGCGGTTTTGATCTTCTTCATCCAAATTTCTCCTACGCAAGTATAAGCGAAAGCTTGATAGTCTATGGACAAAGGGTCTCGTTTTATGGTGGTCCGTATTCGCTGGAACTCGCGTCCGGGCGGTGTCCCCCTGGTCCGAACCGCGGCGCTGACACTGGCCTCGCTGCTGATGCCATCCGCGTTGATTGCCTTCACGCTCGCCTTCTGGAGAATCACTGCCGATCTGCACTTGACGAGTGATTTCTTTATTTCGAGCGGTCTCTGGTCGCACTGGCAAGTGTGGCTGATTGGCGCCGCCGTGCTCGTGGTGCTTGCACGGTTGCTCGACCGCTACGCGATATAGCGTGGCGCACGCTTCAGCATCCGACCCCCGGGCCGAGCCGGGGTTGCTGGGACAAGTGCACCGCAAAATCAATGGTGCACTAGAGAGTGTGCCGGCGGGCAGTTCATTGCCCGCATGGCTGTAAATTAAATACATGCCAACCTGGGCAAGCACCTGCCTTCAGGATTTACGCTTCGCACTGCGCATGTTACGCAAGAGCCCGTTGTTTGCCATCTCGGCTCTGCTCACCCTGGCTCTTGGAATCGGCGCAAACACCGCAATTTTCACCCTGCTGGATGATCTGTTGCTGCGCCCTTTACCCGTTGCCGAGCCTGATCGGCTCGTCCAGTTAGTACTCCGGAGCGATCAGACCAGCACCGTCTTTTCCTTCCCAGCGCTCGCCGCCATTCAGCAGCGCACAAAGACTCTGACCGGACTGTTTACCTGGAACAACACCAGCCTGTCGCTCGGTTGGGGCGTGGATGCCAGGCGCGTTAACGCAGCCGTCGCGAGTGGTCAAGCCTACCAAACTCTCGGCATCACGGCACAAGCCGGACGGCTGTTTGGTCGGAACGACGATTCACCAACTGCGACTGCGGTGGCTGTCATCAGCGACCATTTCTGGACCACCGAGTTTCATCGCGATCCGAAAATCATCGGCCGGAACATCACGCTCGACCGCCATACCTTCACCATCGTCGGGGTTACACCGAAAAACTTCACGGGCGTCTTCGTCGGCAGCGCTCCCGATGTCACCATTCCCTTTCACGCCAACGCCGCGCTCCATCCGAAATGGGACATGGAGCACACCACGCGCATCTGGTGGCTCGCCATATTGGGACGCCTGCAGCCCGGCATCTCGATGGCGCAAGCCGAAGCCGAGTCGCACACGATTTCTCAAAACGTATTGCAATCCCTCGTTCCCGCGTCGACGCCAGCCGAAAAAGAATTCCTGCGCCAAACTCTGGGCGTCCGGCCCGGCGGAAGACGCGACGGATTTCTCGCCGCCCGATACACGAAACCGTTATTCGTATTGATTGCCGTATCGGGTTTGGTGCTGCTTATCGCCTGCGTCAATCTGGCGAATCTTATGCTGGCTCGTGCCGCGCAACGGGAAAAAGAATTGTCTGTACGTCTGGCGCTCGGCGCTAGCCGCGCTCGTCTCGTTCGCCAGTTATTAACCGAAAGCCTGCTGCTCTCGTTTGCGGGCGCCATTCTGGGAGCTGGATTTGCCGCCTGGGGATTGCACGTCGCGGCGAAATTCCTGCCCATGACCGTGGACCTCCAGCCTGATACGCGAATGCTGTTCTATCTCGCCGGATTGGCAGTCCTGACCGGCATTCTCTTCGGTATCGCTCCCGCTCTGCGCGGCACGGATCTGAACGCGAACCAAGCCTTGAAGTTTGGCGCAATCGGGCTCCGCGGCGGACGGTGGAACCTGGGACGCGCTCTCGTCAGCATTCAAGTGGCGCTCTCCGTGATGCTGTTACTCGGCGCGCTTTTATTCGTGCGCACGTTAAAGAACCTGCGCTCCCAGAATACTGGCTTCGATCGCGAGAATCTGATGTTCATCTCGTTGGATTCCGAGCGATCGGGTATGAGCGCAGAGCAAACGGCGAGCTTCTACCGTGAACTGCTCGCGAAAACGCGCGCGCTCCCGTTTGTGCGTTCGGCAAGTCTCGCCGCGGTAGTCCCGCTCAGCGGGGAGTATATTTACAACGAGCTTGAGCGCGACCGCTGGCCGAATTTGACCAAGAGCGAGCGTAGAGTCTACGTCGATCGAGTAGCCCCTGGATATTTCAAAACCGTACGCATTCCTCTGCTTGCAGGACGGGATTTCAACGAACGGGACGACGCCACTCAGGAGAAACTCGCGGTCTTGAGTGCCGCAGCCGCTCGAACGTATTTCGGCGCGCGCAATCCGGTAGGACGGTTATTTATAGTGGATACGAAAAACACGTACCGTGTGATTGGTGTGGCCGCCGACGCGAAGTACAACAGCCTGCGCGATCCCGCGCCGCGCACCATGTTTCTTCCAGCCCTGCAAGGGCAAAAGATGTCGCCGAATCCCATGATGGCGGGAACCAATTGGAATCTCATCATCCGGGCAACCGCGGATTCCGGTCCGGTGGCTTCGGCCGTCCGGCAGTTCGTGCGAGCGACAGGTAAGGACGTCGTCCTCCAGCAGGCATTGCCGTTCGATGAACTGGTGAACGCCGGACTCTTCACCGAGCGTATTCTCGCCATGCTGGCTGCCTTCTTTGCCGCGCTGGCAGCCGCCCTGGCCGCGATCGGCTTGTACGGTGTCTTGGGATACACCGTGACACGCCGGACCAGCGAGATCGGCGTACGTCTCGCACTGGGCGCTACCCCGGCCAAAGTGCTGCGACTGATTCTCCGCGAAGCGCTGATGTTGACCGGCATCGGCATCTTGATTGGCCTGGTCGCAGGAGTGGCGTGCGGCCGCTTTATCTCCTCCATGTTGTTTGAAGTGCAGCCAGACGATCCGTTGACCATGGTCACAACGGCAATCTTCATGTTCGCTTTGGCAGGTCTGGCCGGATTTCTGCCGGCCTGGCGCGCCGCATTGCTCGATCCCACGGCAGCCCTCCGCTGCGAATAAAATCTCGACTCCGAGCCATCGCGGGGCGCAGGCCCGCATACACCGGCGGCCCGGAAACCGGAAGCGTTAGCGACCTTGACCTTTATCCAGTTCGCTCCATTTACGCTACCCTAGAGTAAATTTTCGCAGAACAGCGAGGCGCCACAAATGCCATCTGCTTTAACCGCTCAACAACGCGCTGACTTCCTTCGACGCGGTTTTTCCCGTCGGAGCTTTGGAAAAATCACCAGTCTGCTGGCAGCCGGTGCCGCTCTGCCGTTCTATAACGAGCCGGCGCTTGCGCAACTCTCGATGCTGAGAGACATCCCGCCCGATGCGGTGAAGATCAACGCCAATGAAAATCCGATGGGTCCATGCCCGCAAGCCGCCGACGCGATGTACAACATCATTAAAAAGGGCGGCCGGTACATGTACGAACAGACGTTCACGCTGGCCAGAATTCTTGCGGCTCAGCAAGGGGTCAAGTTCAGTTATGATCCTGGGGAGAACTACATCGGCATCTTCGCGGGTTCGAGTGCGCCGCTCCATCAAGCCGTTCTCGCGTTCTGCTCCAAAGACCGCCCCTTCGTCAAAGCCGATCCGGGATACGAAGCCGGCGAGCGCGCCGCGCAATTCATTGGCGCGCAGACCATCAATGTTCCACTGCGCAAAGGAACCTGGGATCACGACCTCCACGCCATGCTCGAAGCCGCGCCGAACGCGGGCCTCTTCTATATCTGCAATCCCAACAACCCCACTGGCACGGTGACCAGCCGTTCGGATATCGAATATCTGGTGGCAAACAAGCCCAAAGGCTCGGTGGTGATGATCGACGAAGCCTATATCCACTTTTCAAACGATGCCGTGCCCTGCAGCGACCTTGTGGCGCAGAATAAAGATGTCATCGTGCTGCGAACGTTCTCAAAACTCTACGGCATGGCCGGTCTGCGCGCCGGAGCCGCCATGGCGCGGCCCGATCTGCTCGAAAAGATCCAAACGTACAGCGCCGGAGCCATGCCGATCACGTCCATGGTAGGCGCCATCGCCAGCTTGCAACTGAATGATCTGGTCCCGCAACGCCGCAAGATCATGTACGATCTGCGTACCGACACGTTTGATTGGCTAACCGCTAGGAACGTCGAATTTGTACCTTCCGAAAGCAACTGTTTCATGGTCAACGTGAAGCGCCCCGGCAAATCGTTCTTCCGGGACATGGCCGCGCAAAACGTCTACATCGGCCGCGTCTGGCCGGTCTGGCCCACCTGGGTCCGCGTCACGGTCGGAAGCAGGGACGATATGGCCAGCTTCAAGCGCGCATTCGAAAAATGCTATAACGCCTGACTCAGAACCGCGACCGTGAGGGAGCGGCCTCCGCAACGCCGCCATTAATCCGTTATATCCTTACTCCAAGTTTCAATAAATCAAGGAAGTTCATGCGTCAGCCATTCATCAGAAAAACCGCCCCGGTATGCGCCGTTCTGGCCGCCATTCTTGGCCTGCATCTCGAAGCCGCCCAACTCCAACCTGTCAAGCAACTCAAGCTTCCGGTTCTGGCCTACGAAAAATACAAATTACCCAACGGCCTCGAAGTCATTCTCTACGAAAACCACCGTCTGCCGCTCGTTGCGATTGATCTCTGGTATCACGTCGGGCCGATGAATGAAAAAGCCGGCCGCACCGGCTTCGCTCATCTCTTCGAGCACATGATGTTTGAAGGTTCCGAACACGTCGGCGAAAAGGCGCATATCCGCTATTTGGAAGGTGCGGGCGCCACCGACATCAACGGCACCACCGATTTCGACCGGACCAACTACTTCGAAACCCTGCCCAGTAATCAACTGGAACTCGGGCTCTGGCTCGAAAGCGATCGCATGGGCTTTTTGCTCGAAACCTTGGATCAGGCCAAGCTGGCCAATCAACGCGATGTCGTCCGCAATGAACGGCGGCAAAGCGTGGAAGGCCGCCCCTACGCGCTTTCGGAAGAGAAAATGTTTCACCTGCTCTTTCCGAAAGACCATCCTTACTATGCCGACGTGATCGGATCGCATGCCGATATCGAGGCCGCGCGCATTCGCGACGTTCGTGATTTCTTCCAGCACTACTATTGCCCGAACAATGCCACCATCGCCATCGCGGGGGATCTCGATCCGGTCAAAATCAAGCCGCTAATCGAAAAATATTTCGGCCCGATCCCGGCCGGCCCGCCGGTCGAAAAAGTCAAACTCACCACACGCTCCATCACAACTGAGTTGCGCGCCGTGGTCCCCGATAGCGTGCAACTCCCGCGCGTGTCGATGGGCTGGCTCACCCCGCCGGCGCTTCAGCCGGGAGATGCCGATGCGGACCTTGCCATTCAAATTTTGGGTGGTGGCAGATCCAGCCGCTTATATCGCAAGCTGGTCTATCAGGATCAGATCGCCCAGAGCGTGAATTGCGAAAACGAATCGCTGGCCTTGGCCTCTGTCGCCGTCTGCAATGTGACCGCCCGGCCCGGTGTGAAGCCGGAACAGTTAGAAACGGCGATGAACAAAGAAATCGATGATCTTCGCGCGAACGGTCCTACCGTGCCCGAAGTGGACCGCGCCCGCAACGTCCTGCTCACCCGGAAAATCGCCGGATTGCAGCGCCTAGGCGGTTTCGGTGGCGTAGCCGACATGCTGAATTACTATAACCAGTACGTCGGCGATCCCGGATGTCTGCCCAAAGACATCGAGCGTTATCAAAACGCGACTGCGGTCTCCGTGCATCAAGCTATGCAGCGCTTCTTCGCGCCGAATCAGCGGGCGGTTGTCTACACCGTTCCCGGAAAGAAAGTGATTGAAGATGTCCCGCGCACTCCCGCCACTGTAGACGCGGATGTAAAACTGACCAATCCCTATTCCGCCGGATTTGAAACCGCGCAGGAGTGGAGAAAGACCGTGCCGGCAGCGGGCGCGCCGCCCAAACTCCATCTTCCCGTGCCCGCGATGTTCACGCTTGGCAATGGCATGAAAGTCTATCTGGTGGAAGATCATGCCTTGCCGCTCATCCACGCCGAGGTCTTGGATTTGGCCGGGTCCGAAGCGAATCCGTCCGGAAAACCCGGTACGGCCGGCTTCACAGCACGCATGTTGACTCAGGGCACCACGCAACGTTCCGCTACGCAGATTGCCGAGGAAGCGGAACGCATTGGCGCGGAGCTGCGCGCGAACGCCACCGATGACGCCGCAGCCGCCGGCATGGGCGCTCTCAGCACCAACACCGATGAGGTATTCAAACTCGTCAGTGATGTGGTAGAGCACCCCGCGTTCCAGGACTCGGAAATCGAACGCATCCGGCGCGAGCGGCTGGCCGCCCTCGTACAGGAAGCCGATCAACCCGTACAGGCATTGCTGCGCGTCGGCGAAAAGACTCTGTACGGCGAAGGCCCCTACGCGTATCCGTCTACCGGCACCACTGAAGCTGTAAAGACAATGACGCGCCAGGATCTGGTGAATTTCTGGACCGCCCATTACGCGCCCCAAAACGCCGCGCTGGTGCTCGCCGGAGATCTTACCGCACCCGAGGCTCGCCGCCTGGCCGAGACCTATTTCGGTTCGTGGTCTGCCAGTGGTGAAGTCGCCCCGGCCCGCATTCCGCAGACGCCGGATGCCCCGCAGCGGCGCATCGTAATCGTCGACAAACCCGGAGCCCCGCAGACCACGCTCGCTGCCTTCGGTGTCGGCCTGTCGCGCAAAACTCCGGACTATGTTCCGGTCGAACTGATGAATAGCATTCTCGGCGGGCTGTTCTCGAGCCGCATCAACATGAATCTCCGCGAAAAGAACGGCTTCACCTACGGAGCGTTTTCCCGCTATCTGTTCCGGCGCGGTGCAGGGCCGTTTCTCGCCGGAGCCCAGGTTCGCACGGACGTGACCGGACCGGCCGCGAGGGAACTCTTTGCGGAACTGAACCGCATCCGAACCGATCCGCCCACGGCCGCCGAACTGAAGCTGGCGCAGGACTATGCGCTTCGCTCTCTGCCGGGGCAATTCGAAACGTTGCGCGCCTCGTCGGACCTGATCGGCGACTTGTTCGTTTACGATCTGCCGGTCGATTACTATCGCAAACTACCCGAGCAGTATAGTTCTGTCGCGCTCGCTGCAATCCGAAAAGCCGCGTTGAAATATGTGCAGCCGAGCAATCTGGTCTTGATCGCTGTAGGCGACCGCGCTAAGATCGAAGGCCCGCTCCAGGCGCTGAATCTTGGTCCCGTGGAACTGCGTGACGCCAACGGCGACCCGGTTGAAAGCCCACAGTGAGCACTTCTCTGGTGGAGCGGGCTTTCTAGCCCGCCATGCCTGCTTTCGAGCGGGCATCTAGCCCCCTCAATGCGGCCACAACCGGCGCATGCGTCGCAACCGCTCTGCCGCTCGAACCTCGCGCTCATTCATTCCAAAATGATGCGCAATTTCGTGCCAGAGCGTTTGCTCCACCAACCGCTCCAGATCTTCCCGGCTGCGCGCTAACCGCTCATGGGGACCTTGGAATACGGTGATTCGGTCGGGCAAGGCGAAGGGCTCAAAGACGCTGCGCTGGCTCAGCGGCCGTCCTTGGTACAGCCCGAGAAGCGTGCCGCCCGGGGACACCCCTCGTTCCCGAAGCAGGCTGGTTGCTGGCTCATCTTCCACCACCACCGCGACGTTATTCATGCGGCTTCGGAATCGCGCCGGGATATTCCGTAACGCTTTCTCCACAATCTCATCGAAATCCGACGTCCGCATTGCGTGCCTATTGTTGCACTGTTTTCACAGTACTCTCATGCCTTGACCCGCCGCAGACCGGTTTGAGACGCTTCTTGAGAACTTCATGGCTGAACTCGATAACCTATCCGCGCTGAGTTGTGCTTCGCGTACGCTAAAGCAGGAGATTCTCGGGTTCGATTTCAACTATCCGCTCGAGATCGACAGCGCGGCAGGTCCTCGCGACTCGCTGCGCTATTACCTCTACAGCGACAAGCTCTCTTGGGAAACCCTGCGCATGGATTCTGCCGGCATCCCGAGAGCCTGGGTTCGAGTCACCGGCACAAACTATTGGCCGGGCTTTATCGCCTGGTATGCGCTCGTCCAGTTGGGCCACTATCTTCGCGGCAAAGGAGCGCAGCACCTCGACTCGTTTTTAAAGCAAATTGACTGGCTGGAGAACCACGCTGTTCTACGCGGCGACGGCGCAGTCGTGTGGCCCATGAACTTCGATAATCCGGAAAACGAAGTTCTCTTGCGTGCGCCATGGATCTCCTCTCACGCACAGGGATTGGCGATCAGTGCCGTCCTTCGCGGTTGGCGGGTGACGAAAAGACCCCATCTGCGGGAACTCCTCGAAAAAGCTTGGCTCCCCTTCGACTTGGATGTATCGCAGGGCGGCATCCGCGCACGCGTAAATGGAGCGAGCTTTTACACCGAGGTTCCAGGTGGTGCCGTGCCCGGCATTCTGGATGGATTTATGACCTCTCTTTTAGGTCTCTATGATCTGTACACGGAATTCGAAGACGAAGAAGTCGGCCGCCTGTTGCGGGCGGGTATTGCGGGTTTGAAGCAACTTTTGCCGTATTGGAATTACCGGCAGAAATGGAGCTGGTATGGTGCCCGCCAATATCTTTGCTCTCCGGCATACCATTGTTTGAATCGCCTGTTATTAGCGACTCTTGGCGCGCTCACGGGAGATCTCGAATTCAAGCAGTGCGCCGAGCGTTGGAATCCGGCGAATCGATCGTTTCTCGAACGGACGGAAATCTATCTGGGCTTTGTGATTACAAAGAACCTTGCACGTATCAGGCACCGCACCTGGCTTCAGAAGACAGCGTGCCCTCCGTCGGCTATCCCCACCTCTGGTGTCCAACACACGTAGGCCCGCATACACCGATGGCCCGGAAACCCGAAGCGTGAGAGCGACTCCAGATCAGAACCCCGCGCGTAAGCAAGGGGCGAGCCCCGCACCTCACTACTCATGAAATCAACAACTTAGCCTATCCGTCCGCTCCGTCGAAAACTGAGTCATCTATGAGGGAGCTGCTTGTCAAGTCCGGAATTTGGAACCCTCGCGGCGCCGGCGAGGCGCCGCTTTCGATACACTCCAAGCATCCGGATACAGGGTAGAGCCACGCTGGAGAGCGACTCGAGCGGGTATCCGGTGCCGGGATGAGACGGAAGCCTGCGAGGGCTTCCCCTCATCGATCAAGAATCAAAACTCTCATCC
>Ga0070741_10002575_pt1 | contig 48137 bp, 43 predicted proteins | sample Coa_R1_4_FD_66440 | JGI IMG/M metagenome (GOLD analysis project Ga0070741, IMG submission 66440) | Surface soil microbial communities from Centralia Pennsylvania, which are recovering from an underground coalmine fire - Coalmine... | ecosystem: Environmental > Terrestrial > Soil > Unclassified ... | reverse complement strand
GGCGGGCACAGGGCCGCAGGCCCCACAGCGGCAGGGTTTAGCCTGCCGCTTGCCAACCGCCCATCGCACAACAGGCGCGAGGTCTGCTGAGGGTAAGGGCTACCCCAGCTTAATCAACTGCTTGGCTTCCCGGTACTCGCTCTCAGGCTTGATCACGCGCGGCAGCCCCTCCACGTACAGCCCTGTCTTCTGGTCATGCTTCTTGACCAGGTTATGCCCGTAGAGGCGGAAGAAGGCCGTCAAGAGGTTATTCTGAAATACCGGACGTACGATCCGACCCCAGCTATAGACCCTGCGCATCGCCGCGAACGTCTCCACCTGCAATTCATACGGGCTCATGTTCTTGGGCCAGTAGACCGTATGGTGGGCGTCGTAGCGGCTCCAATCATAATCGAAGATGCGGCCCTGCTCGTGCAGTTGCTGGAAGTAGCGCGTGCCCGGCAGAGGCGTCAGGATCATGAACTGGACGGTGCTGATGTCGTTCTTAATCACGAAATCGGCAGTATAGCGGAGCGTCTCGGCGGTATCGCCGTCCGCGCCAAACACGAACATGCCGTGCGCCCGGATGCCGTACTCCTTCAATATCTTGATCGCCTCCACGATCTGTTCGATGCTCTGCTTCTTGTTGTACTCCTTGAGCGTAGCCTCGTTCACCGATTCAAGCCCCAGGTAGAGCATCATGCAGTTGGTGCGCCGCATCAGCTCCAACAACTCCCGGTCGCGAACGATCTCGGTGGCCCGCACCTGCGCCGTCCAGGCGTTGGGCACCACTTCGGCGCGGATCATGTTCTCCAGAAGCTCCTTCGTGCGCTTATTGTAGGCGTTGAAGTTGTCATCGTAGAAGAACAGGGACGAGGCCTTTTTAAGCTTGCCGCTATCGCGCAGCTTTCGCATCTCGCTGATGACGCTGCGCGGGTCGTCGGGATCAATCGAGCGGTAGCGCATCTTCTGGCTAAACATCTCGATGACCGAGCAGAAGGTGCAATCGAAGGGACAGCCCCGCGAAGTCACAATCGGCGCGATATGCATTCTTTCCTTGCCGACGATACACTCCAGGTCCGGGAACGGCAGCTCGTCAATGTTCTGGACGGTCTTGTGGTAGTCAATGCGCTCGCTGAAACTGTTGCGCAGCCGCGTGCCCAGAATGGGCGGCGGCACTTCGCCCTCCTCATAGCTTTGCATCAGTGGCAGAATAATGCTTTCCGCCTCGCCCTGGATCACGTGATCGCAGACCGGGAACGGAATGTTCCACTGCTGGCAGAACGTTTCGTTGAACGGCTCCTCCGGCATGAAAGTCACGTGTACGCCGCCGATGACGACGACCGCCTGAGGATTTTTTTGCTTGACCAGCGCGCCGAGCCGATAGGCGGCTAGCGCCGTCGAAGTCGTCGTCGAGATGCCCACAAAGTCGGCCCGGCATACATCGTCGTAATCAATGGGTGCCATATCTTCACAATAGATGGTGATATCCTGGTACCCACCTTGCTTCATGATGGCTGCCAACTGCGGCAGGCCCAGACGCGGCAGCGCCACCCGGCTATAGACGTGATAGCCTGGTGCCCGCGGTTCGACGAGGACGATCCTGTTGATTCGCTTCAACCCTCTTCTCCTTCCCGTGTGAGAAAGCCCCATGTTGCCGCGCGGCCGCACGAGGCGACTCGTACCAGCGGGATCTTCTCTGACATGGCAAACTGCGCTAGGAGTGCGGCGCAGTCTCTCTCAACGCCTGCGCGGTCATTTCCGGCAGCGTATCGTTGATGAATGTGCCCGCCCCAGCCTCAGAACCGGCCAGATATTTCAATTTGTCGGGCGTGCGATAAGGCGGATAAAACTCAATGTGGAAACGATAGTAGCCGTAATCGGCGCTCGTTCCATCGGTAGGGCGCTGGTGCATCAGCATGATGTAGGGCATGGAGCGGTTCCACAGATGGTTATATTTCTCCATGACCACTTTGAGGATCGTGGCCAGGCCATGCTTCTCCTCCTCGGAAAAGTCCGGCAGGGCCGTGCGGGGTGCGCGCGGGAGGATATGCACCTCATAAGGGTAGCGCGCAAAGAAGGGCACCACGGCCACGAAATGCGAGTTCTGGGCCACGAGGCGCCGCCCATCCGCTAACTCCTGCTCCAGCACGTCGCCGATCAGGTCGCGGCCCGTGGCCCGGAAGTGCTCACGCGCTGCCCGCAGCTCACGCGCCGGGATGGGCGGGATAAAGGGGAAGGCATAGATCTGGCCGTGCGGGTGCGAAAGCGTCACGCCGATCTCTTTGCCCTTGTTCTCGAAGATGTAAACGTAGCGGACGAAATCATAGGCCCCCAGTTCTTCGAAGCGGTCCGTCCAGACATAGATCAACTCCTCGATCTTGCGCACCGGCTGCGTGGCAAGTTCCGCTTCGTACTCTGGAGTATAGCACACAACTTCGCAAATTCCCTGTGCGGGAAGAACCGGCATTAGCTCCACCCCGTTGACTGCCGGAAACGGAGCCTTGCGCTGGAGCGAAGGAAACTTATTCTCAAAGACGACGATCTCATAAGTCGGCGCCGGAATCTCGGTGGGAAAGCCGCCGGGTTTGGTCGGAGCCAGGGGATCGTAGTCAGGTGGGGGGAAGAAGGTCCGCTCCTGGCGGTGCGTAGCGGTGATAACCCACTCCTCCAGCACCGGGTTCCAACGCAACTCAGACACGCCGCTCGCCCTCATTCTGCCGGGATGGCGCGGCCTCAACCGAACCGACTGCCGCGCCAGGAGGGAGGGAGGCGTTTTCCGCGCCCTCCGCTCCTGCCTGCACTGACGCGGGCAGGCTGGCAAAGGTTCCGGCTTGTTCCGGGCTCGCGCTTTCCGGGAAGTGATAGTAGATAAGATAGCGTCCATCCTCCTTGAGGTGGCGCTTCTTTTCCATACGCATCGGATTTCTGCCTGGCAAAATTATGGGGTTCCCTTCCCAATTACGCACCGTTTCGGCAAGAGTTCGCGTTGTTCCTCCTCATCTGGTCGTCTGCCCAGAAAAAAATCGCTAAAATCTTAAGGAAGGGGACAAGGGGTCAGGTCAAACACGAGGGAGGGAGGCCAGGCTCTACGCCCTGGTGGCTGCGGCTTTTAGCTGCCTGAGGGAGAACCAGGGCCACTCAATTTCCTTTTCGGGCGGCTGAAGCCGCAGCAACCAAGGCACTAAACCCGCCTGCGCGGGTTCTGCCCTCACCCCCTGTCCCCACTGCTAGGGTCGGCGCTCAACGGACTGCAAGGGTCGGCAGGGTTACGGCCCCTGCCTCCGCCTCGCGACACGGCTCTGCCTTGCGACACCCCTCCGCCTTGCGATCCACGCTGCGGGAGAGGGGGAACCGAGAAGCCGGGTCACTCCCTTCCCTCGTAGGGAAGGGGGACGGGGGGTTAAGTAAGTCCCCGCAGGCCGACTTCGTGCCTTGGTTGCCGCGAATTTATTCGCCCGCAACCAAAAACTAAATGGCCCCGAGGGAGAACACAGCTAGGAGGAAGAAGATGCCGGAGGAGGGGAACCGCCCGCCCTCAGGCGGATGGTGGGACCACCGGGCACGACGACGACATCCCCGGGGCGCAGTTTGCGTCCGCGCCGCTGCTCAGGCTCGCCGTTGACCTGCACGGCGCTTGCCTCCAGATAGGCTTTGGCCGCTCCGCCCGTAGAAATAATACCTATAGCCTTGAGCAGCTGGCCGAGCGTGATATACTCCTCCTGGACGATGAAGACACGCTCCGGTTTGGCCGCGCCTCGTTTGCGCGTTGGATCGGTTCGCAACGCAGCCTCCTCTCTGGTCCCGGGCATAAGCCGGAGGCAGCGGGTGGGTTAGAGCCCCTAACAAAACCTGGCTGTCAGGCTCTCCCCTCACCCCGGTCCTCTCCCTGCAAGGCAGAGGGCGGACACTTGTTGTTCGACGGGCTAAAGCCCTTCGCTGGGTGGCCTACGGCCCAGTGTCCCCCTGCGGGGACACCCAAGAGCCTATCGAAAGGTTGTGTCCGCGTAGGCGGACATTGTCGCTAGGCGGAGGGCCGAATTATTGCAGGCCCGACCCTTGCAGTCCGAAGGCTACAAAGCGAAGGCATTCTATTCCGTCGCTAACAGCGATCTGTCCGCCCCTGAACCCTGCAAGGCAGAGGGAGTACGGTTTTGTTAGACGCTCTTAATCGGCTGCAGCCATGCCGCGCCAGTCTATGATGCCCGGTTGGGTCGGGCGGTCAGGCGGCTCCAGCGCCGCCAGCTCCAGGTGGAAAAGCAGGGATCGGGCCGGTGGCGCGCCCGGGTGCATCGCCTGCAGCAATTCATCGGCATAGGCGAGCGCCTCGTTGCGGTCTTGCGCCAGAAGGAGCAAGTGGAACTGATCCATCTGGAAGGGAGGCAGCGCGCGCACGCGCAGCCGCATCTCCCAGGTCTTCAGAGGTTCCGTCGGCTCGCGCAGGTCGCGCAGGCCCTCCAGCGCCGCCGAGAGCAGCTCCAGCGGCCCCTCGGCTTCGGGCGCCAGGGGATGGAGCAGATTGAGCGCGCCCAGGTAGCAGGCGCGCGCCTCGGCAGTCTGCTGCTTTTGCGCGTAGTAGCGGCCCAATCCGACCCAGGCTGCCGGGTAGAGGGCGTCGGCGGTGGCGCGATGAAAATAGGCGGCGGCCTCTTCCCAGAGTTTGACGCGCGCATAGGCCATGCCCAGCAAAAAGAAGGTTTCCGGGCAGGCGTGCTGCGCTTCGAGGAGACGGGCCTGCGCATCGGCAGGTTCCCGATGATCGCGCATCAGATGGGCGCGCACGGAAGCCAGGAGAGCATCGCGATCCTGAAGACCGCCCGGCAGGCGCTCCAGATACGCGAGCTCGGCGCTGGCCTCGCGCGCCTTGCCCGCGCTGAGCAGGGCTTGTGCCAGGCGCAGGCGCAGGCGAGCCGTCTCGGGAGTGAGCGTAACGGCACGGCGCAGATTGGCAATGGCCGCGCGCGTCTTGCCGCGCTGCAGCTGGATCATGCCAAGCGCGCCCAGAAGGGTGGGATGCAGCGGCACGCGCTCAATCAGGCCGAGCAGATGCGCCTCGGCGGCAACGTAATTTCCTGCCGCCAGGCATCCCCAGGCCACGGCCCAGTTCACCCAGGGATTGCCGCTAAAGACGCACACGGCTTGCGCGAGGTGGGCGCTGCCGGCCCTCTCTGCCCCCAGACACTGCGAGGCCACGCCCGCCAGCAGCAATCCCTCCGCGCAGTTCTTGTGGATATCCAAGCACCTCAGGCCGCAGGCCAGCGCCTCCTTATAGTCGCAGGCGGTCAGGGCCGCGTAGCCCTGCTCGCTCCAGTAGCGCAGCTTCTCCGGCTTGCGCGCCGAGGTGGGCGGGCCGGGCGCTCTGGGAAGGCAGTTCAGGGACGTCAGCGCGTGCTTATGGGCCGCATTCCGCGCCGCCTTGAACGAATCTTCCCACTGCGTATATTCCGGGATAGGCAGCGTACGGGGGCCGGAGGGCGCTCCACGCCGCGCGACCACAATTCCGCCGAGGATCAGCAAGAGGCTGGAAAGCAGCCACGGCAGAGGCGCCATGTCCGCACCTAAAGAGGCCATCGCGCCTAGCAGCCCGACTATGCCGCACAGGATGAAGAAGACTCCCAGCCATTCCAGCGCAGTCATGGAGCGGCGGAACTGGCGGCGGCTCTTGCGCTCCCAGCGGCTTAGCGCCTCCGACTCTTTGCGCTCTTCCTCGGCCTGCACGCGCTCTATCTGGTCGAACAGGCGGTCGGCCAGCGCATCGGAATCGCGCAGCCAGGCGACCGGAGCCGTCTGGAGAGGGATAAGCATCCGCGTCGAGGCGTCGGAAGGCGCGTCCTGCGTCGGAGGGGAGGGGAGCTCTCCCGGAACCGGCAGGCGCGCGCCGACGCTGGCGAAGCGATCTTCCAGGGTAGGATGCGTGTCAAAGGGGGAACGGCGGTCGGTCGCCAGCGCCTCTTGTATAAGGCGGGCCGTCTCTGCCGCGTCGGCTGGCAGGAGCTTCTGGCGCAGCCACTGCGTATAGCTCTCCTCGCGTTGGCTCTGGACGATGCGATCTCCCCAGGGAAGTTCCCGCGCCTTTAAGCTGATCACCACGGTCTTCAAGAGCGCGTTGCCAAACGTCTGCGCGCCGCATTGTTCGGCGGAGAGGCGGTCGGCCAGGAACTCATCCTGGCGGGAGTAGGCGGCAAAGAGCCTGGTTTCGGCCCTGGCAATGGTCCCGGAGAGGAATGCCAGGATCTGAGCCGTGTAGAACTGTGACCAGAGTTGCCCGGCACGTTTGTTCTGAGGGCGCTCTCGCCGGGCACGCTCCTCCCGCTCCAGCGCCTGGAGCGCCTGGGTCAGCCGGTGCGCTCGCAGCATGCCCCGGACCGTCCAGTTCTTCAGGCCGCGCTGGACGAGTTTGGCGTGAGCCATCTCATGCAGCACAATCGCTTCCAGTTCCGACTCGCTGAACGTAGCGAGCAGATCGAAGCCCAGGCAGAGGGTGCTTTTGCCGCGCCCCTGACGGTAGCCTTCGATCTGTATCCAGGCGCTTTGGGCCATCTCCATGACGAGGGCGGTCGGTTCCGGGCAGCCCACGCGGCGAGCGCAATCGCGCACCAGCGCAAACAGGCGCGGCGCGTCGGCTTCCGTCAGGGACAGGTGGAAGCGCGTGCCTTGTTCCAATCGCAGGCTGCTCAACGTAACGCGCGCGAGCCGAAACAGCCGCTCTAAGGGCTGGATCATGAGGCGGCTCATGCCGACGCGCAGCAGCGCGATCAGCACCGCGATATCCAGGACGATCAGCGCGCCGACGGCCAGCAGCATCAGCAGGCAGAACAGGTAGAGCAGCAGGTTGAGCAGAGCCAGCATGGCTGCCAGCCCAAGCCGGGCCGGAGCGGAGAGCGGCTTTTCTGCCAGCGGCATGGGAGCGGATGTTGTTTTCACGGGGTTCCTGTGTTCTTAATGGGGTGCGCAGGCATCCTGGGGATGGCAAGGCATCTGGCGGCAGGCAATGCCTGCCGGTTTCTCCTATGGATACGTCCGGCAGGTCAAGCCATCAAGACAATCAATGCCTGGCGCTGCAAGAGCACGCCATGCGTTCTTATCCTCAATTATACGCCGCTTCCTGCCCGGCGTCAACGGCTGACCGCAGGCAGCAGGCGGACGGATAGACTGTAAACTGGATGTCGGACAATGCTCGCCTGCAACTGAAAACGAAACGGCCCTGCCTCCTAGGCAGGGCTTTGGGGTCATGCACGCGAATAGATATCTGGCTCAGACGAGCCAGCTAGGAGCAAGGGGGAACGCAGATGCACAAGGTACCTGGCACATTTAAACGGTTTCTGGAGACCTATCCGGAGGTGGCCCGCGCTTACGAGCAGTTGGGCAAGGCGACGCAGGACTGGGGACCGCTGGACAAGCGCACGCGCGAACTGGTCAAGCTGGGCATTGCGGTCGGCAATCGCCATGAGGGGGCGGTCCATTCGCATGTGCGCCGGGCGCTGGATGCGGGAGCGACACCGGAGGAGATTCGGCACGTCATTCTGCTTTCGATGACGACCATCGGCTTTCCGAACATGATGGCCGCGCTCACCTGGGCAGAGGACGTCCTGAACGCCGATGAAGCGGGCACTGAAGGGTAAAGGCATCCTATCCTCCGCCCGGCTTCGAGTGCCTCTATCACAAGGGAATCCATTCCCTCGCTGTGTGGCCTAACGGCCCAGTCTGCCCCTATGGGGAGACGTACCAGGCTCTCAGGCGGTACGTGTCCACAAAGGTGTCGCCAGGCGGAGGGCTGTGGCCAGGTGTGGCTAGGCGGAGGCGCGAACCATTGCCGCGCCGACCCGAGCAGGGGCCCGAGCCCTTGTAGGGCCGACCCTGGCAGTCCGTTGTAGGCCCGACCTTAGCAGTGGCGCGAACCGTTGAGCGCCGAACCTTGCAGTCCATTGCAGGCCCGACCCTGGCAGTCACTGGGCGGGACGCCACACAGCGAAGGGCTTTAGCCCGTCGTCGAGAGAAGCCTTACTTCCCGCCGTTCACATCCGCCTCACGTTCCAGCCGCCGCTGTGCGCAGCGCGACACAAGCGGCAGGTTGTCGAAATCCAGCCCGCGCCGCGTGGCCATCTCGCGTCCCAATGCGGTAATCGCGGACGGCTCCAGCACTGCACCGGCCAGCGGGAAAATCTGGTTATCCTCGACGGCGATATGCCGCCGATACATCTCGCGCAGGTTTAGGAGCAGCGTCAGGAGGCAGTCGGTCTCTTCGAGGGAAAGCGTGCCCTCTTCCAGCCAGCGCCGCCCTAACCTATCCACCTCCGCATGCGCCTCGTCGGCGGTGCGATGATCGGCCTCCAGCGCCTCTACCGCCGCCAGCGCGGCTTCCACCTCGGCACTGCCGGAGGCGCGCATACGCGGAAACAGGGACTCTTCCTCATCGCGCGTATGTAGGGGCGCGGCCCTTTCAAAGTAGCGCAGGGCCGTTTCCAGGGCCTCCTGCTGGGCAATATCCAGCGGGCCGCCGCGCGCCTGCTCCGTAACCCGGAGCAGCTGCCCCAAGAAGCGCTCGATACGGCGGTGACAGTCGCTGAGCAGGCCCAACGGACGGTTAAAATCATTCTCTGGAGCGGCGCCAATCTTAATAGGCATACGAAAATCCTCCCATCTAAAACGGTCTCTTCAGAGAAAGTTATTTTTAAATCTATCTCTGCTTGAATCTCGCTCTGACCTCGGCTCTGATAGCGGGTAGGGCATGACCTCCCGATGTTCTTATTCGGGCTGCCTCATTATAGGTGACATTCTCAAAGGCAGACATCCCCGAAATGGCGGATTGTGAAGGTCGGACAGAGAACCCACCTGTGCCTGTCCACGTTTTCTACCGTAATTACTACGTCTACTGCCTCGGCTGCAATTCCCGCTCCATAGCCTCCCATCGCCATACCCATGCTGGCAGGAAAGCAGCGCATGGGGGCTGGCGTGCGCGCAAAGGGGCCGGCAACGCTCCGGGGAGGAGAATTGCCTTAGAAGCGAGAACCAGCAGCTTTATCTGTAGCCAGGGCTTTGCCTGACCTGCTACAATACTTTCCTAACAATCTTTCTCAATAAGCGGTTAACCATTCATCCTATGACCATTCGCACCCGATCCGAATCCTCACCCTTCCGATGTCCTAACTGTGGCCGACGGCTCACAAGATGGGCCAGGCGTTGTTACGCCTGCCCCTGGAAAAGGCAGCTCTCTCCCCTGCTGCTCTCCGTGATGGCCATGCTGCTCTTGCTATGGGTATTGCTGATGCAACACCGCTAATTTCCCGATCCGCCCTCCCTCTTACACAGAGCGCACGGCGAGCGCGGCCCCAGGGGAAGGCGGGGCGGCTATGGCGCGGGCGGCCCTGGCTCGTGAAACGGAGGCTTAGGCTGGGGCAAGGTTCAAGAGAAAGTTTCTACCAGCACCTACGTGCAGATATAGCAGCGGAACGGCACCGAAGGCTTGGGCGATCCAAAATGACCGCTATGTCCAGCAGGCTAACCAACTGCCCTGGCTCAAACCTAAGGCTCCTGCTCTTTCAGGCGTGTTCTCCCAGGTGCTCCAGGACTGTCTGAAGCAGTTGGAGAAAGCCTATCAGCACTTCTTTGAAAGGCTTAAGGAGTACAAGGAGCGCCAAGCGCAAGGGAAACTGTGTCCTGGAGAAGAGCCGCCTCGTCCTCCCCGGTTCCAGGGCAAAGAGCGGTATCGCTCCCTCTGCTACCCACAATGGGGAAACGGGGTCAAGCTGGAAGGCGAGTGTCTTGTCCTCTCCAAGATTGGCGCTGTCTCTGTCCGATTGCATCGTCCCTTGCAGGGAATACCCAAGACCTGCGCCCTTGTCAAGAAAGCCGATGGTTGGTATGCCTCTATCTGCTGCCAAGTCGAAGCAGAGCCGCTGCCAGACACCGGTCAAGAGGTTGGAATGGACCTGGGCCTGGAGAACTTTGCTACCTTCACTGACGACCAGGTAATCCCTCCCAACGGTGTGGACGTATCTCCTCAGCAGCAGGCTGCGTGAGATTGATCCACACGGCTGGGAGTGTCTACCGACGACCATCCTCCCATTGCAAACCCCCGACCTCTTCAGAAAGCCCTGGCTTCTCTGCGGAAGGCGCAGCGCCGATTGGAACGGCGTACCCGCCGCGACAAGAACCGCAGGCTGCTTCCCCGGCAGAGCTGGCGACGGGAGAAGGCCAGAGTCCTGCTCGCCAAAGCGCATCTGCGGGTCGCACGCGCCAGAGCCGACTTTCATCACAAGCTCGCCCGCGCTCTGGTAAACCGGTTCAGTATCTTGTATGTAGAGCATCTGAACATCGCTGGGATGCTCCAAAATCCCTCTCTGGCTCGCCACATCATGGATGTAGGCTGGGGGAGCTTCCTGGCCGTACTGAGAGCTAAAGCGCAACGCGCCGGACGGACGGTGGTGGAAGTCAGCCCCTACCGCACCAGCCAAAACTGTTGTTCCTGCGGCCAATACGTTCCCAAAGCCCTCTTAGTCCGAATACACTCGTGTCCGTACTGTGGGTTGGTTGTTCACCGGGACAAGAACGCGGCAGAGCACATCAAGAAAGTGGGCAGGGACGCTGCCCTCGGACGCGAACGTAGGCGCAGTAAGGTCATGCGTGGTCCGAGAACCAAAAGCACCCAGGCGTTAGCCGGGTGAGCCGTCACAAGAGCGTTATCCGGGTTCGACCCTGGCGCGCCGACTAGAACGAGGGAGACAACTCTGAAGCGGAAACGCGACAAAGACATACAGCCCAGGCGTAAGGGTAAGCTGGATGAATGAGATAAGTTATCCCATTCTTGAGTTTGACGCCACGCCCGAGGCGCTGATCAGCCCTGAGCGGCTGATCACGCCTCAGGACGTGCCTGAACATGCCGTCGCCTGCTTCTTCAGCGAGGTCATTGAGAAGCTATGCCAGCAGCATGGAGCCTGCGTGGTACATCCGCTCCGTAGTGAGATGGGTGTCCACCCCGTCTACGAGATGCAGGTAGACGGCAAGCGGCTGGCTATCTTCCACCCTGGGCTGGGCGCTCCGTTGGCGGCGGGTCTGCTGGAGGAGGTGATCGCGCTCGGTTGCCGCAAGTTCAGCGCCTGCGGGGGCGCAGGCGTGCTCGACAGCCAGATCGCCTGCGGGCATGTGATCGTGGCCCATTCGGCGGTGCGGGACGAGGGTACATCTTACCACTACCTGCCGCCTAGTCGTGAGGTCCAAGCCAGCCCGCGCGCCGTGGCCGCCATCGAGGAGACGTTGAGGCGCCATCGGATCGAGTACCTGATGGGCAAGACCTGGACGACGGACGCCTTCTATCGGGAGACGTCCAACAGGGTCAAGCGCCGCAAGGAGGAGGGCAGTCTGACGGTGGAGATGGAGGCGGCAGCCTTCTTTGCCGTGTCCCAGTTCCGCCATGTGGAGTTCGGTCAGTTACTCTATGGTGGGGACGACGTAGGTGGCGAGGAGTGGGATGCCCGCCTCTGGCACGGGCAGCCGACGACCCGTGAGAAGCTCTTCTGGCTGGCGGCGGAGGCGTGCCTGACTCTTTAGATGGACAGCTCACGAACGGGTTAAAGAAGAGAGGACACAGGAGGAATTCGAGCGGCGCTTTAGCCAGCTGTGGCGAAAGAAGTACGCGCTCTACAATCCCGATACATCACTGGACGCTCCAGCGTAAAGATGAGCAGGCCAAGCAACAGTGTCGGGAAATGCTGCTCCAGTACGCTCGCGAGGTTCACACGGTCGGCGTCTCGCGGGCAGACAAGAACAAGGCCCAGCGGCTCTTCGAGGAGCTTGGCATGGACCCCTCCGCGTTGGATCTGGACGAGTTCGGCCTGGTACCCGCGTCCTCAGAGGCCATCGGGCGGGCCACTGCGTCCCACCCCGCCAAGAGCCGCATTATGTACATTGAGCGCAAAGCGGGCCACAGATCACGGGCGAGGCACGGATCGGGCGCGTCACCTACTCCAGGAGCGGCAGGACACTCTATTATGGCGGCAAGTCGTTCCGCAGCCTGAAGGGGCAGGGGTTCAAGGCGAACTACTACTGCGTCGAGACAGGCGAGGATTACTGGATTTCAAGCTGTAAGCGGGATGGCAGTGATCGCCTGTATGGGGAACGGGTTCCAATTCCCATTGACGAGGAGGTGCGGGAGGAGTACTGGACGCAGATACGCGGTCGGCCTGAGTGGAAGGAACGGGAGGTTGCGTGAGCGGGGGCGCGATGGAGGCCCAGAGTCAGGAGAGGTCATAGAGCGGGGCGTAGGCGCGTGTGGAAGCGGGTAGGATCTGACCAGTGATCGAAGACGACAAGGCCGCGTTAGCCGATTCGGTTGACCGCAAACCGCCGCGTGCCTCCAGAGGGCTTGGGAACAGGATAATGGAGGCGCGGCGTCTAAACTTATGCCTGAAGCCAGAATCGCAGGAGGAACAAATGCTAACCCCGACTCAGATCGCCGCCTTTCACGAGCATGGTTACGTTATTGTGCCTGGCCTCCTGTCAGCCGACGAAACGCGCATGTTGAGCGAGATCGCCAGGCAGGATGAGAGCCTCTTGAGTCGCATGACATCCCGCAAGGACGCGCAAGGCGCTGCCACCAAGTTGTCCCTCGACAACAGCCTGGGTGACGACATCTACAGCGCCATCGTGCGCTCTGAGCGGCTGGTGCGCTCGATGGAGGCGCTCCTGGGCGGCGAAGTCTATCACTATCACCACAAAGTCTCGGCCAAACAGCCGTTTGAGGGCGGGGCCTGGGAGTGGCATCAGGATTACGGATACTGGTATAGGAACGGCTGCCTGTTCCCGTACATGGCAAGCTGCTACATCGCCATTGACCCCGCGACGCGCGAGAACGGCTGCATGCAACTCATCGCAGGCTCTCACCTGATGGGGCGCGTGGATCATGGCAAGAGTGGCGACCAGACCGGCGCAGACATGGAGCGCGTCAACGCGGCCCTGGAGCGGCTCCCACTGATCTACGCCGAGATGGACGCGGGCGACGGCCTGTTCTTCCACTGCAACACGCTGCACCGCTCCGACCAGAACCGCAGCTCGCATCCACGATGGGGACTGATCTGCTGCTACAATGCCGCCCGCAACGATCCCTATAAACCAGGCCCGCATCCGAACTACACGCCGCTTTCTATCGTTCCCGATACGGAGATTCTCAAGGCAGGCGCTCGGCAGCTTGCGGAGATCGCGGCGCGCGTTTAGAAGATAAGGCGGAGGAAGCAATCACAATATCTCGCTGGCCTTAATGATGTCCAGCGCGGTTTGCTTCATCGGCTGGCACTTGTCCCGGCTTATCTTCTGGATCTTGTGAAAAGCCTCGCTCTCGGAGAGATGCTGCCGGTCCATCAGGATACCTTTGGCGCGCTCGACCAGCTTGCGCACCTCCAGGGCCTCTTTCAGGTCGGTGGCTTCCTGGATGGCGGTCTGGAGCGTATGGAAGCGCGCGATAGCGGTGCGCAAGGCCGGCAGCAGTTGCTCGCTGGTGATCGGTTTGACCAGATAGCCGCAGGCGCCAGCATCCAGCGCGGCATCCACGTAGGAATCGTCGCTGTAGGCCGTAAGCATGATGATCGGCACCGATTGGTTCTGTAAGATTTCGCGGGTCGCGGCGATCCCGTTGATCGACCCTGGCATGTTGATATCCATCAGGATCAGATCCGGCTTGAGGTCGTTGGCCATTTCAATCGCTTGCTGACCCTCAACCGCTTCTCCCACCACCTGGTAGCCTGCGCGTACCAACGCCTTCCGAAGCGCCATGACAGCAATGCCTTCGTCCTCGCAAATCAGGGCGCGCAAGGGCGCGGTTCCAGATGTCATAGAGTTCCTCCCGATCTTGCAATTCCTATTGGGCCAATGCGCAGCCTCAAAGAGGACGCGCAGAACGGCTCGTATTCTGACTGCGGTCTGCCCTTCGTTTGGGCCTCCATGCTTTCCAGGGCCGTTTCCGGGCCCATGCACAAACGCTCGTAAGGCAGTATGGGCTTCCCTCGCCAGCCAAAGCCAGGAAGCAACGAGGCAGGACTACCGTTACCTGTTATTCCTCTTATTCATGCTATTCTTTCTGCCGGAGACATTCTCCTGCAACGCGGTGCAGCATTGGGCGCGCTTTTCAGAAGGCTTTCCTACCGGCCGCTCTCCTCGCGACCTTCCCTCGTGAAGCGGCCTTGCGCTGCTTGCCAGGCACAGCCGGGCCAGGAGAATCGGCCCTACGCACGGCGCGGGATGGCAACCTATCCACGCGGATAAAGACGCCGCGCCCGCAGACGATAGCGGACCGGCGTCTCGCCCCGAGGCGAAGCACTGCGGATCGTAAGGAATAGCGCGCAACGATAGCAAAGAGGTAGCTTGGGCCGCGGGCTCTCCAGGATGCCACCGCGACCCAGGCGCCCTCCATCCGCAAACACGACAGTCATGGCCGTGTTGCATGCCAGGTCATGCGGGTCGGCGGAATAGATTGAGCCGGCCACGCAAATCGTGTATCATGACGCAAAGGAGACAAAAAAGGTTCCTGAAAAGCTGAGCTTGAATGCGGCCAACCAGCCTGCCCTAAGTCAGACGGCAGGGGAGGCGCCTGGGCTGTGCGCGAGCTATCCTGGCAGGCAAGGATGCTAGGAGCAGGCCAAAAAATCCCCGCCCCCATGAATTGGGAGCGGGGATAGCATTGGATACCGAGTGCTGCGTTCGGCTTTTAGAAGTGGACGGCGACCTGCGTGGTGAACACCGTGCCGTTCCAGTTTCCGAGGCCGAAGCCGCCGCTGAGGTCTTTGATGCCGATGATCTGATAGGCGGCCTTCAACACAGTATTGCTGTTGAGGTTCAGGCCCACATCGAACGTCAGGTACTGCTCAATCGGCTTGGCGGGCACGCCGGAGGCCGAGCTGCTCGCCTGCAGATCCCAGAAGACGCCCTCGTAATCGGCACCCACGGCAAGCTGCTTGGTAGCCCTCCAGCGAACGCCGGCGGTAACCCGGTTGACGTTATCGCCGATGCCCAGGCCGGTGCCGATGGGCAGCAGCACGCCGGAGATCACGTCGCCGCCGGTCCGGTTGCGCGCGCCCTCCAGGAAGTCGCCTCCGATATGGAACCGCAGGCTGGGCGTCAGATCATAGAGGACACGGACGAACGGACCCCGCACGTTGGTCGGGTTGTACCAGTTACCGATCTTATTCCAGTATCCCGGCGCGGAGTAGCGCGGGTCAATGTACTGGTAACCTACCGTCGCGTCTATGCCGCCGCTGGCATAACCAACGTTGAGCAGGTAGGCGTTGTTGTCGTCGTTCTGCAGACCATCGCCGGTGTCGATGCTGACCTGCGTAACGCTCTTGGCCGCTTCGGCGGAGACCTTGATGCGCCCGATGGGGTTGAGCTTGAGGTTGGCCCCGTAGATGACCATAGCATTATACGGGGGCACGGGCGCTAAGAACGTCGGGTTGACTATCGGCGCGGAGCCGAGGCCGCTGATGTAGATCAGCGAGAGGCCGATCTCACCAAACCGGAACAGAGGCGCACCGATGTGCAGGCCGGCGCTCTGGTTGGCCACGCGCATATCGGTGAATCCCGTGATGCCAAGCGGCTTAGGCGAGGTCCCGGGGAAGCGCGGTCCACCCACCGAGCCGAAGAGCGGCGCGTTGAGGGTGTTGGGGAAGCCAGCCGGCGCGTTGAGCTGCGGGCTCTGGTGCTGCCCCGCCCAGAGCGTGGTCGTCGCACTGCCGAACTTGCTCTGGAATTTGATACCGTCCTGGACATAGTTGCCATCGTCGTACCAGGGCACGTCGAAGTAGGCATCGTAATCCGGGCGGTAGAAGGTCAGCGGCGTCACCTGGTTCTTGTAGCGACCAATGGTCAACTGGGTGTTGCTGCCGACTCCGGCGATGGGAACGTCCAGCTCGCCCTGATAGAGCGTTGTCTGCTGGGTCGTGAAGTTGGTCTTGAGCGCTCCCGGGCCACCCGATATATCGTAGCCGCGGTAGGCCAGGTAGTTAGAGGTGACTATGTCTCCGACGAAGGCCAGGCCGCCGGGCAGCCGCGCGCGGATTCCCAGATGGAAATCGTTGACGGCATCCACGTTGCTGAAGTGGCTGGGATTGGCCGGGCGTCCGGCGCCGCTGTAGTCACCGTAGGTGAACGGGAACCGCGAGCGGTCGGAGCGCACGCCGAAGAGGAAATCTCCGCTGAACTGGGGCATGCGATCCAGGCGGCGGTTGATGTCGGCCACATCGGCGGCCAGCTGGTCCAGTCGGGCGCGGAGGGCGCGGACATCGGTGCCCAGCGCCGTCAGCTCATTGCGGAACTCGTTGACGAGGCGACGAAGCTCGTCAAACTCTTCCCGGGTGATGTTGACCGGGCCGGGAGGTCCGGCCGGGCCGGGAGGTCCCGCCGGTCCGGGAGGTCCCGGGGGCAGGATTTGAGGCAGCTTGTTGAGCATGCGCTCCAGCGCTACGGCGAACTCGTAGCGCGTTAGCGTCCTCTTGCCATAGAAATACCCGTTCGGATAACCGATCAGGATTCCTTTCTGCGCCAGGTCGTTGACGGCTTCATAAGCCCAGTGATTGCGGTCCAGGTCCTTAAAGGCATCCTGTTGGGCTTTTGCCGGGGCCGACCAGGCCAGAGCGAGGGCAGAGAGAGACGCGCCCAGATAGGGCAGAACCTTTCTCATGCGACTCCTCCATGATGCGAGTCTCGCCCGCCGTGAAAAGCGGGCTGGGGATGAGATGGAGACGCGCGGCGAGGCAGGCGTAAAAAAACGCGCTGGCCGGGCGTCTCTTGCTTCGCCCGACTCCCGCGCGGTCAGCATGGAGGGAAGGTAAGGCCAATCCGATCTCGTTCAGGGCGTGGAGGCACACGCATGGAGAAGAGTTTCCCCTGTATCCTGCTTCTCGCTGTCGCCTGCCTCGTTTGCGTGACCAAGAGCGTCAGGGCTCTGTCCATCCCTCGCACGGACTTGCGTGGGTGTCGTGGCGCGCCAGAGAGGGCAGACTGGCTGAAGAACAGGGTTGGGTATTGCATAGAGGCCCTGTCACTATTGCCCGTCTCCCAAGCTAGCCAGTAAATAGACTAGCATAACGCACGAGCTATGTCAATACTTCCCCGAAAGTTATGCCCTTTTTTTGCGGATTTTACACTTTTTTTCGCTCGCCTGCTCCCTGGCTTAGAGCCTGAGGGTCAAGGGCTTGAGGGTCAGAAGCACGCCCAGGCCGATGAGCAACGCGCCCCAGAGGATATGAGGCGCGGGCCGTTCCCGCAGCCGTATCCCCAGTACCATTGCCAGGACAAAGCTGAGCTTATCTATGGGGGCGACCTGCTTTGGCCAGCATGGCTGCTCACCTTCCGCGTCCGGCAGCGCCAGCCAACGGGCCACTCGGTAGACGAGGAACCGAAGAAATAGGTTCCGCAATTTGCAGGACGGTCGCTGTCATTTTTTTGGCTCCTTCGTCTCCTGCCCGGCTTTGCCAGACTCTGGCTTCTGCGCTGCCGCACGAAAGGCTTCCAGCGCCTGCTGGGCTGCGGTCAGCTCGGCGTGCATTGCCGCCACCTCTGCCGCCATCTGTTCGGCCTCTTCCGGGGCAGCGAAAGCGCCGAACTTGCGGGCGATAGTGGCGGGATCGAGGTCTTCGAGCGTCTCCTCCAGGCGGCGCAGCAGCAGGGCGATCCAGCGCAGTGTGGCGCTCAGGGGCTGGCGCGCCTCCGCCGCCTGAAGCGCCTCCGGGGCGTGGCGGCGGGCTATCGTCTCGGAGAGGCTTCCCAGGCGCGTCAGGGAGGGGGAAAGCTGCGCCCAGAGCTCCGGGGGCAGCGGGGTCAGCGCCTGCCCGCCCGTGCCCGGAGCGCGCCCTTGCACCGCCGCGCGCTCGATCTCTTCCAACTGCCGGGTCAGCGCGCGATGCGCCGCCAGCAGATGCAGTCCATGTCCCGTCACACGCAAGCTCATTCACGCTCCTTTCCTAAGCACGCCTCCGAGGGGCCAAGACAGGCTCATCACGCTTCAAGAAGTTCGGAACAACTTCTCGGAGCCGGGAGTCCTATTAAACGTTACACATACCTGTTAAATGTTACACACAGCGAATATAGATCCGGCTCTTCCATCGTTATAGAAGATAGATAACGATTAGGATCAGGAGGTCCCACCATGTTCACAAGACGAATATTGCTACCCTTACTGGCGGTGGCGGTGCTGGCATTAGCCTCCGCTGGAGCCAAGGCCCAGATCAATATTTTCCCGAACCCCTACGCCGGTCCTTATGGTGCCTTTGGCTATCCGGTTTTTAGCGGCAACCCGGTGATACTCGGCTATGGCGCGCCGCCCTTTGCCGTCGGCCCCGGCGGGTTGTCTCCTTATGGACCTGGATTCCAGCCGGGCAGCATGGCCGGCGCCACGAACTATCCCTATGGATACGGGCCGTATCCCGAAGAGGGCAACTTTAATCCGGCCAACGTCAATCCCAATGCCGCTGGCGTCTATCCGGGGTACGCATACTACAATCCCGGCACGTATACTGCCGGCACCAATTACGTCCCCCAGACGTCGAATAGCATTCAGGCGCGGCTGGAGTCCAATAACATCATCCATATCACCTGGCAGGGAGATACCAGCACCGTCTCGCAGATTAGCTTCGCGCTTCTGGATCGCAACGGTCGGGTTCTCGCACAGCGAACGATCACCGGCCCGCCTACGGACATACGCTTCCGGCGCACCAGCAGGGCCGCGTTCTACCGGGTGATCGTGCGGTACGCCAACGGCACGACCAGCACGGTTATCTCGCCGGTGTAAGCCTATCCCCTTACCCGGAGTACCTAACCCCCCGTCCCCCTTCCCTAAGAGGGAAGGGGGTGACCCGGCTTCTCCTCTTCCCTAGAGTTTGAGGAGAGGCAAGGGAGAAGAGGAAGAACCCGGCTTCTCTTCTCCCTTCTCCCTGCTAGGGAGAAGGGCCGGGGAGGAGGGGAGAACAAGGCTTCTCCTCTCCCCTCTCCTTGCGAAGGAGAGGGGCCGGAGGTGAGGTCGGGAAATACACACTCTACAGGCCGCAATGAGCAATCTGACAGCCATTCGATAGTTCTGGCAGAAATTCCTGCGCTGTAGGGCCTGTTGTCGGGCCGAGCCTGGCAGTGGCGCAGAGGCTAGATAGTTGCCGCCGGATGAGCTTGCGCTTTGGCGGCAGCGGTCTTAACTGCCCGTTGTTCCGAGAGGAAGGGGCCTATGTTGTTCCTTCTTACCGCCAATTGTCGGCGGATACTTCTTGGGTTTGCGCTCGTTTTGGGAAGCGCCGTAGCCATCTCCACCGTGGTAGGGCGCCAGGGCCGCGGCATTTCCATTCAAAAGCAGCCCGCCACTTACCACCTATCCGCAGCCAAGCTACCTCCGCCCTACGCTACGCCCTCCGTCCGCAACGAACCGAATATCGTCGCGCGCCCGTCCGGAGCTAGGCTCTATACGCCGCCAGGCTTTCAGATCGAGGAGTGGGCCAATGATCTGGAGCGCCCGCGCCTGATAGAGGTGGCTCCCAACGGCGATGTGTTTGTGGCGGAAAGCTACGTGAACCGCGTGACCGTGCTCCGCCCCGATCAAAGCGGCAGGCCGCGCACCCGATCCTATTTCGCGACCGACCTGCGCCAGCCCTTCGGCATCGCCTTCTATCCGCCAGGGCCTAACCCGCGTTACGTCTATATCGCCAACACCGACTCGGTGGTGCGCTTTCCTTACCGGAACGGGGATCTGAAGGCGCGCGGCCCGGCGCGTCTGCTGGTGCGTCTACCGGGCGGCGGCTACAACCAGCATTGGACGCGCACCCTCGTCTTTCGCCCGGACGGCAAGAAGATGTACGTCAGCGTCGGCTCGGAGAGCAACGTCGGCATCGAGGCGCCGCCGCGCGCCTGCGTCATGGAGTATAACCCGGACGGCACGGGCAGACGCCTCTTTGCATCGGGCCTGCGCAACGCGGTGGGCCTGGGGTTTAGCCCTATCACGGGAGCGCTGTGGGCGGCGGTCAACGAGCGCGACGGGCTGGGAGATAATGTTCCCCCGGATTATGTGACCTCCGTGAAAGCGGGCGGCTTCTACGGCTGGCCCTACTACTATATCGGCGCGCATCATGACCCGCGCATGCCGCAGAGGCCAGACCTGCGCCGCAAAACCATCGTGCCCGACGTGCTGCTGGAAGCGCACTGCGCCGCGCTCTCGGTCACCTTCTATACCGGCGCGCAATTTCCCGCAGCCTACAAAAACGACATCTTTGTCGCCATGCACGGCTCCTGGAACCGGCGAAGCCGGGACGGCTACAAGGTGGTACGCGTGCGGATGCAGCCCGATGGCAGGGCGCAGGGCGGTTATGAGGACTTCGCCTGGGGCTGGCGGACCGCCAGAGGGCAGGTCTGGGGGCGCCCGGTCTATACGGCCATCGCGCGGGACGGCTCGCTACTTATCAGCGACGACGGCAGCAACAAGATCTGGCATGTCGCCTATACGCGCTCTGCAAAGCGGTAGGGCGATTTGAGGGAGGGCAAAAGCAGGCTGGCAGGAAAAGGAACAGGGCTGTCGAAGCATAAAACCGGAACACCCCGCAAGCGGCAGCCACGAACGCCTTGCGGGACACACGGCAATACACGCGAGTGGCTTATCCTCAGGAAAGGAGACCGGTCATGACTGAGAAAGGCGGCATGTCACCCCTGGTTCCGGCAATTGTCTTCAGCCTGCTCATTGGGGGCATCGGCGGTTTCTGCGTGCGCTACTACAGCGAAATGGGCAGTCCCGCCGCCGCTTCTCCTGTCTCTGCCTCCGGCGGTCCCGGCGGCATGATGGGCCGCGGCGGCCCAGGAGGCATGGGCGGAATGATGGGCGGCAGGGGAGGACAGACTTCCCCCGGAATGGCGCTGCCCCGCCTCGTCCGCAATCTCTCCACCATCGAGAAGGTGCAGAACAAGGGCTTGACGCCGCAGCAGGCCCAGACGCTCCTGCCGATCTTGAAGTCGCTCCAGTCCGCCGGCAAACTGCCGGACAAAGAGGCCCAGGCCAAGCTGGACGCGATTAACAAGGTGCTGACGGAGCCGCAGAAGCAAGCCCTCCAGGAACTTCAGCCGCGCTTTGGCGGTGGCGGACGCGGCGGCGGTATGATGGGAGGCGGAATGATGGGCGGTGGGAGAATGGGCGGCGGCATGATGGGAGGAGGCGGCCAGGACCCTGAACGCCCCTTTGCCTCCGAGCGCAATAAGCAGGCGCTCGATGACCTCATCGCGCAGTTGGGAGGTTCGTCCCGGCAATAGGCCGCCGCGCGGAAAGGTCCGCTGACGCCGCTGCGGGCGCGTAACCGTTGGTCAGCGCCTGCTCTACCTTGTTGAACTGCTGGTGGTAAAGCGTGGCATACAGCCCGCCCTGCGCCAGCAGTTCTTCGTGACGGCCTGCCTCCACCAGCCTTCCTTGATCCAGCACCAGAATCTTATCGGCGTTGAGGATCGTGGAAAGCCGGTGGGCGATGATCAGCGACGTGCGCCCGCGCAGCAGGGTTTCCAACGCCTGCTGGATCAGGTACTCCGAGGTCGCATCCAGGTTGCTCGTGGCCTCATCGAGAATGAGGATACGCGGGTCCTTGAGCAGCGCCCGCGCGATGGAGAGGCGCTGCCGCTCCCCACCGGAGAGCCGGAAGGCGCGCTCGCCAACCACCGTGTCGTAGCCTTCCGGTAGGCTCTGGATAAACGTATGGATGTTGGCGGCCTGCGCCGCCGTGATCATCTCCTCCTCGGTGGCGTCGGGACGGGCATAGAGCAGGTTCTGGCGCACGGTCGCATGGAACAGGAACGTCTCCTGGGTGACCATCCCGATATGGGCGCGCAGGCTCTCCTGTGTCAGATCACGCAGGTCGTATCCGTCGAGGGTGATGCGTCCCTCCGTCGGGTCAAAGAAGCGGGGCAGCAGGTAGGTCACGGTCGTCTTGCCGGCCCCGCTCGGCCCCACCAGCGCCACCCGCTCGCCGGGCAGAATCTCGAAGCTGACGTCGCGGAGGGCGCACCGTCCCGTCTCGATTGCCGAGGGATAGGCAAAACCGACTCCCTCGAACCGGAGGTGCCCTCTGGCCGAGGAGAGCGCCACCGCCTCCGGCCTGTCCTCCACTTCCGGCTGCACGTCCAAAAACTGGAAGATGCGCTCGAAGACCCCCAGCGCTGCCTGTACGTCCACATAGACGTTGGCCAGGTTCGCCAGGGGCCGGTAGAGGTTGGTCAGATAGGCGACGAAGGCGATGATCGTGCCGACCGTAAGCTGCCGCAGAATCGCCTGATAGCCGCCATATGCATAGATCAGCGCGGGGCCGGTAACGCTAAACACGCTCAGGCACATAAACAGCCAGCGTCCCGCCAGCGCCTGCCGAATGTTGAGATTCATCACCCGGCGGTTGTGCTTTGTAAAGACCTCCGCATCGGCTCTGGTCTGCCCGAATATCTTCATCAGCATCATGCCGCCGATATTCAGCCGCTCCTGTAGGAACGCCAGCAGGTCGGCCTGGGTCTCCTGCGTCTTCAGGGCAAGCCGACGGCGGATCTTGCCGACGACGCGCGTGGGCAGGTAGAGGCCGGGCACGATGATTACCGACAGCAGCGCCAGCCGCCAGTTCATCGCGAAGATGACGGCGATGGTGGCGAGCGCGGTCAGCAGATTGCTGAGGATAGTAATGAGCGTCGCGGTCGCCACGCCCTGCACGGCAGCTACGTCGTTGTTGATCCGCGAGACGATCTCGCCGGCGCGCGTGGTCGTGTAGAAGGGCAGCGACATCTTTTGAAGGTGCTGAAAGAGACGGTTGCGCAGGTCGAAGACGATCCCCTCGCCGACACGCGCATTCAGGTAGTTTTGCAGCACGCCGATTAGGCCGATCAGGATGTTCAATCCGATGATCGCCCCCACCAGCAGCAAGAGCAGGCGCAGGCTGCGATGAGGAATGGCCTGGTCGAGGATGCCCCGCACGACCAGCGGCGGCAGCACGCCCAGCGCGGCGGTCGCGGCGATGCAGGCAAAGATGACGAGCCACTGCCGCCAGTAGGGAACGAAGTACTGCGCCACGCGCCTTAGCTGCGCCCGCTCTATTCGGATGGGCTGCCCCTTCTCTGTTCCATAGTTCTGGTTCTTCAAGCCGAAGGTGCGGGACAGCCCGCCCAGGCTGCGCTCCGGCCCCATCCAGCCGCCTCCGCCTCCCATCAGATAAGCCCCTCCTCTCGTTTCTGCCGAAGCCCGCGCCGCAGCTTGGTCAGCAGCGCAATCAGCTGCTCTTTTTCTTCGCCGGTCAGGCAGCTCAACAGCTCGGACAGAAGCTGCCGGTGGTGCGGCAGCGCCGCCTCCAGTAGCGCGGCGCCCTGCTCCGTCAGCTTTGCCAGCGTCACGCGGCGGTCGCTGTGGCTATCGCGCTGCACAAGACCTTCCCGCTCCAGACGGTCTATCAACCCTGTCACGTTCGCCTTGGTCACCACTAAGTGCCGCCCGATCTCGCTCAGCGGCATACCCTGCGCGCCCGCATCGCGCAGCACGAGCAGCGCGTTCAATTGCGCTCCCGTCAGATTAAGCTCACGCAGCCCCCGATCTATAAAGGGATTGAGCATGCTGTGCGTCCGCAACAGGTTGTAGACCAGCAGCGCCTCCGTATCCGCCGCCGTGCGCTCCTGCATCTGTCATTACTCCTTCTGCCATTGATAACGCTTCCTCTCGCAATCCAGTATAATGTTAACATATTTACAATCAACGTGTCAATCTTTTAAAAGATGAAAAGGGCAAGGGCTTTTCTTCATCCTTTCTCTAAGGCGTTTCCAATCCAGCGCCGTGCCGTCTAATGTGGTAGAATAGAACGATAGCCGGCAGGCCAACTGCCGCACGCCTTCCGTGATACCGACCCCATTGCGCACAGCCATAGCTCTCTAAAGCCTGCCAGAACGCTCTGCTTTCGCGGCGCTGGCGTAGGCTTCCCCTCCTTCCTCCATCTGACCTCACAGAGGGGCATTTTTCGATCTCAGGAGTCAGGGACAAAGGTGAGAACCAGGTTTTTATCTACAACCAACTGGTTGATCTCTGCCGCACTGCTAGGGTTGATGATACTCTTTACCCTTCCGATGCCCGCCTCGGCGTCGCTTCGCATCGTTGGAAAATCGCGGCATACGGCGCTCTGGCAGCGCATCTATGATCATCTTCCGGAAGGCTGGAAAACCGATCAGACGGTTATCGTCCAGGAGGTATCGCCGGCCGATTTGAACGGCAACAGGGGGGGCGAGGAAGCCTATGACGGCAGAGATGACAATGAGAACGACCAGGACACAAGCATTGATGGGGATTATCAGGAGGGGGATGAGGAAGAGGGCCAGCTTCCGACGATCCGGCTGTCAAGTGCCCTAGATGACGAAGATGCCGGCCTTGTTTTTGCCCATGAGTACGGCCACTTTATCTGGAACGAGAAGCTGACGAGGGCGCAGCGGAGAGAGTACCGGCATTTATGGTGGCAGCAAAGCGAATCCGGGCATCTGGTGACGGAATATGCCGGCGATGACCCGGAAGAGGGCTTTGCGGAAGCGTTTTCCTATTTTGTTCAGAGGCCGGCCAGGTTACGGCGTCGCGACGAGGAATCATGGCGGTTCCTGCTTTCGCTCCAACAAGACTTGAAAAAGAGGGAATCTCCGGACGCCCCCCAGGCGGACCAGCTTCTACAGTGAAACGCAAGTAGGGCTTGTCTGCCTGACCTAACCCCCCATCCCCCTTCCCTACAAGGGAAGGGGGATGGGGGGTTAGGTTCGGAATTAATCCCGCGAGGCCGTCAGGCCCGAGAGCAGCAGACCAAAACCGACCACCACATTCGCGGCCACCCAGGGCAGCAGCTGCCACGCCCCGATCTCCGGCCCGACCGGCACCGTGCCGCGCAGGAACTCCCAGCCCAGATGCAGCGCCAGGCCCAGCGCCATCCAGCCGAGCAGCCGCCGCTCCGTCTTGCCTTCCGCGCCCAGCACCAGCAGCGCACCCGGTATCAGGATGCTGTGGCCGATCAGGTTCAGATGGGAGGTCATGCCCAGGTAACCCGTCAGCCAGTCCGGTAGCAGTAGGCCCAGCGCCAGCGCGGCGGTGCCCCAGAACGGATAGCCCTGGCTGCTGCCCGCTTTCTGGCGCAGGCGCCCGATGGCATAGCAGCCAGCAAACAGCGCCACGACCATCCAGAACCGTGCCACGCCGTCGCCGTAGATCGCGCCCGCCAGCTTAGCCGCCGCCCCGGCATTCACGATGCCTGCGCCGTACTTGTTTGCCGGCCCCTTCTTCTGTGCCGTCCGCTGTAGAATGGCGCGTACCTCGTCCGGGTCCTTGATGCCCTGCGACTCGACCAGCGCGGCCACGGCGGCGACATGCGGCGAGGCCATGGAGGTGCCCTGGAACGCATAGTAATCGTCTACCAGATTGCCGTTGTCGCCGCGCAGCACCGTGTTCTGCAGGATGCCACCGTGATCGGGGTCTTGCAACTTGTCACCGCCGGGCGCGGCCAGGGCGACCTGCTTGCCCCAGGAGGAGTAGAAGCTCAGCTCACCGTTCGGCCCTACCGCCGAGACGGCGATGCACTCCTTGAACGCCGCCGGGTAGCCCACGCCTTCGCGCCCGGAGTTGCCCGCCGCGCAGACGATGGTGACGCCTTTCTTATGGGCGTACTCGCACGCCGACTGCATCAGCCGGTCCGGGTACGGCCCGCCCAGGCTCATGTTGATCACTTTAGCACCGTGATCGGCGGCCCACCGGATCGCCTCGGCAATATCGGCGGAGGTGCCGCGCCCATCGGCGGTCAGCACCTTGAGCGGCATGATGGTCGCGTCAAACGCCAGGCCCGCCACGCCCTCGTTGTTGTCGGTGCTCTCGGCAATCGTTCCGGCGACGTGCGTGCCGTGCCCATGATCGTCATTGGGCAGATCATCACGGGAGATAAAGTCATAGCCGCGCGTGAAGCGCGTCTCCTTAAAATCGCGGCAGATCTTGCCCTTGCGCGTATTATCGTAGGCGACGCCGGTATCAATGACGGCCACCACGACGCCCTTGCCCCGCGTGACCTCCCACGCCTCCTCCGACTTGACCATCTGGAAGTTCCACTGCTCACTGTAGCGCGGATCGTTAGGCTTCCAGCGGCCCCGGTCGGGAGCCTCGCCGCCCTCTGCCGGCTGCAGGCGGTCCGCTGCCAGGTCTTCGGGCACGCGGTAGAAATGCACCACGTCGGCGGCTTCCACGCGCGGGTCGGCCCGCAGCGCCGCCAGCGCCGAGCTCACGCCCAATCCGGCGGGCAGCGTCAGGCGCGCGATGCCCGTCTCCAGCGAAAGCGGGCTGTTCCAAGCCAGCGGCACGCCCAACCTCCCGCCCAGATCGGCCAGCGCATTCTGGCCTACTCCCGGCTTGAACTGCACCTCGACCTCGTTCGGGCTGACCCAATCGCTCACATTGGCGGCAGGCACATTCAGCGGCGTCGGCGCCTCCTCCCGAACGGCGGACGCGCGCCATGCCAGCGCTATCGGCACAGCCGCCAGCGCCAGCCCCAACGCCGTGATCCAGCGTAAGATGGCAGAACCAGACTTCTCGCGCATCGCTTACCTCTTTCTCTCTGCCAGGCGACTCACGCTCTGGCCCTTTCCACTTGCAATGCTCCGGCACACGTCCCGGCAGCAACCTCCGCCCCTGGAGCAAAGCCCCACGCCCTGTAGTGACTAAAGACCTCACCCCCGGCCCCTCGTTAGGGTGTAGGGGATAGGGTGTGGGGAGTAGGGGCGCCCTCCCCCCTATCCCCACTGCAAAGGTCGGGGCTACAATGATTCGCCCCTCCGCCTTGCGACCCCCGGCGCTGCGGGAGAGGGGGAACCGAGAAGCCGGTTCCCCCCCTTCCCTTTTAGGGAAGGGGGAGGGGGGTTAGGTAAATCAGCGACACTAGCGCGGCAGCCAGTCCTTGTGCTTGCGCAGGATGTATTCGTAGCGGTCGTGCATCTTGCCGGTGCGCTCGTCGAACAGCGGCGTCCCGCCCGTATACACCGTATCCTTCGGGTCGCCGTACTCGTTGAGGCCCTGCTTCTTGATCATCTCGTCAATCCACTTCTTCTTCTGATCATCTAATTCGGCCATTGTTCCAATCCTCCTGCTTGAAATCTAGCCCCAGGCCGACGAATAGGCCGGCCCGCCCTCATTTTCCTTGCATTATTATAGACTATAGACGCGAACGCCGTAGCGGTAGTTTCACATGCTGCAATACACCTGGCGAAAGGCCATTACAGGGGAACCTGGGAGGAAACCCTGTCCGTCTGTAGAAGTACAACGAGATAGAATTGCGATCCTTCTACATGTGTGAATCAGGAGAATGCAATGAACAAAGTTCAAGGCGGAGCTATTCTCATCGGCGTCGCTATCGTCATGAACATAGTAGGGCGGCTATTCGCTCTTGCCGCCCACGATAGCCGCAATCTGACCGTCGCCGGAATTCTGGCAGTCTGGATGTTTGTGTCCATCGTTATAGGGATATTTGGCCTCTTCCACCTAATCGTAGGCTTAATTAAACGCAGCTAAAGAGTTCGGAAGGCACGCTGGCCGACTCCTACAGCATCCAGTCACTTATCTGACGAAGAACGGTCCTATTGCTTGGCCAATCTCACTTAGCGTGAGGGGAACGTCCTATTCCCTAGGCTACGGAGCGCCCAAGCGTTTGGCATCAGAAACGGGTACTAATCGCACGCAAGTCTCCGTTATCTCCACACGGCCTTGTTGCTTGCAGAGAACAATGCCATCCGCGATGCGCTTCCTCACCTTTGGTCCCGTCCGATTATATCCGAGGAGACGTGCCACCTGGGTAACGAGTTCGTCAGGCTGTATAGCAAAGGCATCCCGGACACGGAGGAAACAGGCTTCCGCAATCTCTTCCAGGGATATATACTCTATGGAGCGCACCGGAGCATGCTCGGTCGGAACGCGGACAAAGATTTGGGACAGTTCTACGGGCCACAGAAAATCCCCTCGAATCTGTATTGCTCGACGCATCTGAGCGCGGCTAGCGGCGCTCTGAATTGTTCTTACCAGATTTGCGCCCGCCTTTCCCATACCCCAGAAGGCAACAACGCGCCGTGTCGCCTCCTCGATATGGATTGGCCCTTCCTGCTGAACAACATAAGTAAGGACATTCGTAATCCGTCCAGGATGGTACTGTGCCAGAAGATAAAAATCGGGAGGATTGCCTAATCGCTGTATTTGGCACGCCCGGTAAGGAATGACAGCCTCTGGCAACACCTCCGGACTGGTGTCTGTTTCTGAAAGAGTCAAAAGCTCCTCCTGACTAGGTTCGTCTTCCTCTGGATCGGATCCGGGCACTTCCTCAGGAACTTCTTGCAATTCGATAGGGGTTATCGGCGCCGCCGTATCTGCGTTGCGTGCGGCTGCCAGTGCCTCCACTACACGGAGTAGCTGGGCTTCCCGGTTACGTATCCAATCGGAAGACCAAATACGCAGGATACGACCCCGCCAGCCCATGTCTTCCAGCACTTGCTGTCGGAGCCTGTCCCGATCACGGGCTGTTTTGGAGGAGTGATAGGTAGCGCCATCGCATTCAATACCCAATAGGTAGCGGCCCGGATGAGCGTCATCTACAACGGCTAAATCAATGCGGTAGCCAGCGCAACCAACTTGACGATGCACCCTCAATCCCCGCTCTTCCAATGCCCGGCAAACCTCTTCCTCAAACGGCGAGTCGAACTCCGCAGCGCCGGAAACCGTGCTCTCTTTAGCGAGAGCGGAAGGCCCACGCTGCGCGAACTCCATATAGTACTTCAGTAGGGCCGGGCCTCTCTTATCTGTCCGGCTCAGATCTATATCCTGCGGCAAGATCGAACTGACCAGCTTGACCTGATATTTGGCGCGCGTTATAGCCACGTTTAGCCGCCGTTCGCCGCCGTCCTTGTTGAGTGGGCCAAAATTCATGGACAATTTGCCATGTTGATCCCGCCCGTAGCCGACGCTAAAAAGGATGGTATCCCGTTCATCACCCTGCACATTTTCCAGGTTCTTGATAAAGAACGGCTCCTCACCTTCCTCCGCAAAGAACTGCTCGTACTCCGGCTTTTGAGTGCGCAAATGCCGAATTTCGTCATCTATGGCAGTCTGCTGCCGTTCGCTGAAGGCGATCACTCCCAGTGAGCGTTCCGGGCGCGTATCGAAGTGCTGGAAGACCAGTTCGGCAACCTTGCGCGCCTCTTCCCGGTTGGTGCCAGCACTTTGTCCTTTGCCACGAATATACACGCCGTTCGGCACGTAGATAAATTCGACACACCGGTCAGCGCCTTGCGCATCGGCCACATACGGGCCGGGAAAGGTCACCAGTCTGTTCTCATAAAAGTGGTGGTTGGAGAAGGCGATCAGCGCCTCACAGCGGCTGCGGTAGTGCCAGCGCAGCATCCATTGTGGCAGACCTGCTATCGTGGAGCATTCATCCAGAATGCTCTCGTAGATTTCCGTTGCTGCCTCCTCCTCTTCTTCCTCCGTGTCATAATCATCGGTAGCGCCTGCGGTGAAGAACCGCGTCGGCGGCAACTGCTTGCTATCCCCTACCACGATGACCTGCTTGCCACGCATGATCGCCCCCACTGCATCCTCCGAGCAGATTTGCGAAGCTTCATCGAATATCACCGTATCGAACTGGATTGCCTCAGGATCGAGGAATGTCGCCACCGAGAGTGGACTCATCAGCAAGCATGGCTTGAGCGCTAAGTAGACGCACCTAGTTCGTTCGTAGAAAGGCGTGGAGGATCTTCACGCCATGTATCGTGTCCAGTTTGATGACGAGGCGCGCCAAGAACTCAACCGACGCGCCCACCAACCAGGGATTGCGCCCAGCACCCGCGACCGACTGGAGATGCTGCGCCTCTCGGATGCGGGATGGAGCATCCCCAAGATCGCGTTGCATCTGAGCCTGCATGAACAAACCGTGCGCCGCTGGATCAAGGTCTTCCTTCTGGAAGGCTTTGACGCCCTGGTGGATCCACCCCGACCGGGCAAGCCTTCGGCCATCACCCAAGAGATCCTGGCGGCGGTGCGCGCATGGATCGAAGCAGGCGAGCGCATCTGGAGCGCAGGCCAGATCGCCGAAGAAGTCGACCGGGTCTAGGGCATCCGCCGGGGTGCCAAGCACTGGCGGCATCTTCTGCGGCGCGAAAAGATTGCCTACAAGCGCACCAGTCGTCACCTGACACACAAACAGAACCCGGAGCAGGTCGCCCGCAAGCAGGCAGAATGGGAAACCCTGCCAAAAAGGGGGAGGCAGGCGAGATAGACGTGTGTTCCCAGGACGAAGCGGGTTTTGCCATGACGCTTCCGACCTGTTATAGTTGGTTCCCCATCGGGAAGGTGTTGCGTATTCCCTACGAAGCGCCCCAGGGACGCCGGGTCAACGCCATCGGAGCCTACTTCTCGCACGGCCCCGAAACAGGACGCTTTGAGTTCGCCACCTATGCCCGCCTGCCCAAAAACCGGGCCAAGAAACAGCGCAAGACACCAGAGCAGATTGCGGCAGCACAGGGCTTACTCCCAGAGGAGGTCGGCCCCATTGACAGCAGGCGGTTTCTGGCCTTTGTCTGGCGGATCGCTGGCCGTCCCACGGTCTATGCCCCAGACTGGAAGCGGGAGCGCCCCTTGTGGATGGTGTTGGACAACTACTCGGTGCATACCAGCCAACCGGTTCAGGAAGCTATCCCGGAGTTGGAAGCAGCGAACGTGTTTTTCTTCTATCTGCCCTCCTACAGTCCCGAATTGTCGGAGATTGAGCCAATCTGGAAGGCGCTCAAGCATCACGAGATCCCGGTTCGCAGTCATTCGCAGGTCAAGGACTTGAAGGCTGCGGTGGACGCGGCACTGACCAGGAAAGCCGAAGCATTGTTGGCAGCCCAACCAGAAACTAAGAACGAACTACGTGCGGCTGCTTAGGAACATATTGTTCGCCAGACTGCCCTCTATTCCTCCTATACGGCACCGGTAGCTATACCGGACTGAGAGTCTATGTTATAGAAATCTCAACTGCCGGTATCTAAGGCGAACCTTTCCCGCCTTGCCCGCGCCTACTATTACGAATCCTGATAACTATGGAGGGAAATCGCCCGTGCTGGATCCCGGCGATGAGATTCTGTTGCGGCGTTCGGCGCAGGGGGATGAGAGGGCCTTCGTGCAGCTTGTCCGCCGGTATCGGCAGGCGCTCGTCCGCTATGTCCGTTCCCGGATCGGCCATCCCGACGATGCCGAGGATGTCTTGCAGGAGACGCTGCTCGCCGCCTGGGTCGGGCTGCACCAGCTCCGCGATCCGACCAGCGTGCGCGCCTGGCTGCTGCAGGTGGCCCATCATCGCTGCCAGGACTATTTCCGCGCGAAGGGACGGCGCGACGTGCCGACCGAAGAGCGGCACCTGGAGCAATACGCCAACCGGTTTGGCCTGCGCCAGTACCGCCAGGCGCGCACGCTCACCGAGGCCATGGAGGCTCTGGAAGCCATGCCGATGGCTGAGCGCGAAACTGCCAGGCGGTTCTACCTGGAAGGGCTGACCATCGCCGAGATAGCCGCCCAGACCCAATGCCCGCCCGGGACGGTCAAGCGGCGGCTCTTCCAGGCGCGCAATCTACTTCGCCAGACCCTGGGCGTTGCCCTCCAGGAAAGGAGTGCGGACATGGGTAAGCAGGCACGAGCCGCGCGCACGCCCGCGTTCCCGGCGCAGCGCCCGCAGATCACGATCACCCCGAGCGAGGAGGCGCCGTTCCCGGTGGATTGCCCGGAACTGCGCTGGTGGTCCATTATCCCCCGCGTAGGCGAGCGGGCCTCCTGGGCCGAATATGAGCCGCCCCATTGGAATCTGATGGAGGTGACGGAGATGCAGGTGGTGCGCCCGGCTAAAGTTCACGACGTGGAGGGGGTCGAGATCGAGATCCGGCCCTGGAAGGCCGAGGCAGGCTGGCAGCCCCCCTGGACGATGGTTGGCCGGCTGACCGAGCAGAAAGCGCAGTATCTGGCGACGATCCGGCAGCACGAGGGAACCACCCTGGTGTTTACTTTCCTCGATGCGGACTTCGATTGGGATTGGGGCGAGATGGATCGCGTGCTGGAGGATCGGGGGCGTTTCCTTCAGGAAGCCGATGGCTCGCTAAGGCTGGTGGGCAGCGCCGCCAATGGCGAGACCGGCGGCGCCGGCGTCTTCTCGGTAGCGGTTGACGACAAGCAGTTTACCTGTTTGCGCGTGCTGGAGGTGGGAAGCCCGGTGCAGGAGAAAACCGCCCGGTTGATCGAGAGCTACCTGACGCGCGAGGGCCGCACCGTGCTCACGCGCCACTACTGTCACCCCGACTTTGCCCAGGTGGCCCGGTTTCCGGTGGTGGTGGACCCGACGGAGCGGCGCGTAGTGGAGGGAGCGCCCTTCGCACACTGGTACGACACGCTGACAGATCAAATCCTGTGAGGCTCGCCCGCAGCCTCCAGCGTGGAGCCGGCCCTGTCAGAAAGTGCTGGCTCCGTCCTTTTGCCGCCGCGCCGATTGCGGCTCAGAAAGAAATGGCGCTTCAGCAGCGCCCCGGAGGAGTTTGCAGCAGGACGTAGGCTTCGCGGGCAATCTGCCACTCCTCCTCGGTGGGAATGGCCCAGATCTGTACCGGGCTGTTCTCTGCGCTGAGGCGCGCTGGCTGCCGGCTGTCGGCGAGGCGATTGCGGTCGCTATCAAGAAGCAGGCCCAGAAATTCCAATCCCCGGCAGATGCGCGCCCGCATGACGGCAGAATGCTCGCCGATTCCCCCGGTGAACGCGATGGCATCCAATCCTTCCAGCGCCGCCGCATACGCGCCGAGGTATTTCCGAACGCGATAGGCGAAAATCTCCAGCGCCAGTTCCGCCCGCCTGTCTCCCCCTGCCGCCGCTTGCTCCAGGTCTCGCGCATCTCCGGTGCGCCCGGAAAGCCCACGCAGCCCGCTCTGATGCTGAAGCAGGTCCTCGACTTCCTCAGGGGTCATCCCGCAGGCCCGGAGGAGATGCAGCACCAGGCCGGGGTCCAGATCGCCGCAGCGCGTTCCCATAACCAGCCCTTCCAGCGGCGTCAGGCCCATGCTGGTATCCACGCTGCGCCCGTCCCGTACCGCGCAGACGCTCGCGCCGTTGCCCAGGTGGCAGGTGATGAGCCGTGTTCCCGGAGCGTCCCGTCCCAGGCATTGCAGCAGCCGCTCGGAGATATAGCGGTGCGAGATGCCGTGAAAACCGTAGCGGCGCAGCCCATATCGCGCGCTGAACTCCAGGGGCAGCGCATAGGTGGCGGCGACTTCCGGCAGCGTGCGATGGAAGGCAGTATCGAAAACCGCGACGGCAGGCGTCTCCGGCAGCAGCCGCAGCCCCGCCTCGATGCCGGCCAGGCCAGCGGGATTATGCAGCGGGGCAAGCCTGCTCAGGGCGCGGACGTCCTCTATCACGGCGGGCGTGATGCGCGTCGGCTCAACAAACCGTTCCCCTCCATGCACGATCCGATGCCCGATAGCCTCCACTCCCTGGGGAAGACAGCCGCGTATTGCCTCTTCCGCCGCCTGCCCATGAGTCTCTGCCGGAACCGGACGGACCACCTCCGGTCGGTCGGCAACCGACAGGCGCAGGCTGGCCTCCTGTGTCCCGATTCGATCCACGATGCCTTCTGCCAGTGCCGCCTCTCTATCGAGAGCAGGCTCGCCCGACATTCGGAAGAGGCGAAATTTCAGCGTGGAGCTTCCCGCATTCAGCACCAGGATATTCAAGAGCCTTTCCTTATGCTCTCAGCAGGGTTCAGCCTGCCGCGTCAGGGTTGGGCCTCTTCCTCCGACAGGAAGAACGGCTGCGTCCAGGCGGTCCTGCCGCCGGCGCCATAGCACTCCACGCGCACATAGCCGCCCTCCTCCCCGGTGACCTCGTAGGTGGCGTGGTCGGCGTCCACATCGTACACACCACGGCTATAGGCGCCGATGAATCGGATACGCTGCGCATTAGGAGCGGCCACCGAGATCGTGCGCTCGCCTACCTCGATCTGGGCGATCTCCACGCCGGACGAGGCGTAGAAGCGTCCCTGGCGCAGTGCCTCACAAAGGGCCTCCACGCTGCGGTCGGCGGCCTGGACGACGTTCCAGCCGCGCCCGATGTCGGTGGGAGCGTGCGAGTCGTCGTGGGCGTAGCCCCAGACGCGCCGACCGCCCGACAGCAGGCGATCCCAGCGATCCGTGGCCAGCGCGCTGCCCTCCAGACGCTCGATGAGGGCGTTGTAGATCTCGATGCCCGCGTAGCCCTCCAACTGCTCCATCAACTCCTGCGGGAAGTGATTATAATGGTGCAGCCAGTTGGGATGGTTGAGAACGGTAAAGCCGCTCTGCGCGGCGGTCTCCGCAAGGACCTGCTGGCGGTCGGCATCGGGCGTGATGACCGCGCGAATCTGCACGGCCAGGATATGCGGCCCGTTGCAGCTAACCTCATCCGCCGGGATCAAGGTCATGCGAGTCAGCGCCTGGAACTCCTCAGGCGGCACCAGCAAATCATGATCGGAGATCGCGAGAAAGTCATAGCCCAGTTGCTCGTACCGGGCGATGACCTCTTCGGGTGACGCGCTGCCGTCGCTGCGCGTCGTGTGCGCGTGCAGATTGCCTCGCAGCCATTGGAAGCCGCGCGGGAGATAGGGAGAAAGCAGGCGAATAGACATAAGTAAGCCCCTCTTGAAGTACCCCTTTCGGCCAGGGGTGATGGCTCTACTATTCGCGGCGCAGCCACCTTTATCATTCCTAGAAATCCCAGGAATCTCTTAAAGGAACTTTCCAGGCTCAGCACGAATCCAATGTTGATACGCATCTTAGGCAGGCGCCTCTTGGTATCCGCCCGTTGCGTACCTGGAGCTCCGTCGAGCCATAGCGGTCGCCCGCAGAACAGGAAGGCCGATGCGCGCCCTTTCCTGGTATAGGGCGGGCCGCTGGCAGGATGGCAGGAAGTCGCTGCCGCTCGTGCAAATGCATATCTCTGTCGGAACGCGCTATAAACTTGATTGGCAGGGAGCAGCAGGAATCGCGCGCTCAAAAGGAGCATACTATGCCCGGACATGACATTATCGTCGTCGGGGCCTCAGCGGGCGGCGTGGAAGCGCTCACCCGATTGGTAGCGGAACTGCCTGCCGATCTGCCTGCGGCGCTCTTCGTCGTTCTGCATATTCCGCCCTATAACAACAGCGTCCTGCCCAATATCCTGAGCCGTTCTGGCCCCTTGCCTGCCTGTCATCCCCGTGACAACGAGCCGATTCAGCACGGACATATCTATATCGCGCCTCCGGACCACCACCTGCTGGTACAGCGCGGACATATCCGCCTGACTCGCGACGCGACGGAAAACGGCCTTCGGCCCTCTGTAGACCCGATGTTCCGTTCGGCAGCGCATGCCTACGGGCCGCGCGTGGTCGGCGTGATCCTCTCCGGCGTGCTGGATGACGGCACGGCGGGGTTGATGGTAATCAAGCGGCATGGGGGTCTGGCGGTCGTGCAGCATCCGGAGGATGCCCTCTTTCCTGGCATGGCGCTGAGCGCCATCGAGAACGTGACGGTGGACGAGATCCTGCCGCTGGCGGATATCCCACCGCTGCTGGTGAATCTGGCCCATGAACCAGTATCCACAGAAGGAGAAAGCGTTGTGGCTGGGGAAATAGAGTATGAACAGCCAGACCCAAATCTGGACGTGGAAAGGAGCGACGAGGGGATCGGTATCCCCTCCGTCTATTCGTGCCCGGAATGCCATGGCACGCTCTGGGAAGTCCGGGATGAGGAGTTGATCCGCTTTCGCTGCCGGGTAGGGCACGCCTATTCGGCGGATAGCCTGCTGGCCCAACAATGCGAGCAGTTGGAGGCGGCGCTGTGGAGCGCCTACCGTGCGCTAAAAGAGAGCGCGGCGCTGGCGCGGCGGCTGGCCGAGCGCGCGCTCCTGCGCAATCACTCTCTCTCTGCGGAGCGCTTTGGCGCCCAGGCGCGTGACGCCGAAGAGCGCGCCAACCTCATCCAGAATGTCCTCCTGCGGGGCGAACTCAGCGCCCCTTCCGAGCCGCCGCTGCCATCTGAAGTCGAGTAGAAGCCTCCTACGGCCTCCGTCGGCCATGCGCACCTTGCCGGATGTGCTCACCTCACCTTCTCCCCCTCTCCTTGAGAAGGAGGGGGGAGAGCAGAAGTCGGGTCACCCCCTTCCCTCCGAGGGAAGGGGGTTCGGTCAAAAAGAGAAGGGCTGCCGAAAAGGAATCCTGATGAACGCTGACCGGGAGCATGATGTTTCCCGCGACGGCTCCGAGGCCACCTTCGCTATTATCGCGCTGGCTGCGTCTGCCGGAGGGCTGCAGGCGGTCAGGCGCGTCCTTGCGGCCTTGCCGCTCGACTTTCCCGTGCCCATCGTCCTGGTACAGCACCTGGAGCGCCAGCGCCCCACTGTCCTGGCGACTGTTCTCAGCCGCGATACGCCGCTGCGCGTCAAGCTGGCGGAGGATGGGGAAACCTGCGTTCCAGGCCGGGTCTATATCGCGCCTCCGGATTACCATCTGCTGGTCAATTCCGACGGCACGCTGAGTCTCTCCCAGGCGGGACTGGTCCATTACGTGCGCCCCTCCGCCGATCGACTGTTCGGGTCGGTGGCGCAAAGCTACCGAGAGCGCGCCATCGCCGTGGTACTCTCCGGCATGGGACTGGATGGCGCAACAGGGGTGCAGGCAATAAAAAACGCAGGAGGAATCGTCATCGCCCAGAATGAAGCCACCTCCCAGTTCTTCGGAATGCCCGAAGCCGCGATTAACACCGGAAGCGTGGATCAGATTCTCCCTCTGGATGCCATCGCGCCCACTCTCCTCAAGCTAGTCCATAGAGAGGGCTCCTCATGAGCGATACACAGACACACCCGGATTTCGAGCAGCTCCTGGAATATCTCCGGCGAACCCGGGGGTTTGATTTCACCGGCTATAAACGCTCCAGCGTGATGCGCCGTATCGTTAAACGGATGCAGACGATTGAGCTATCCGAATTCGCCGACTATATTGATTACCTGGAGGTCCACCCCGAAGAGTTCACCTATCTGTTCAATACCATTCTGATCAACGTGACCTCCTTCTTCCGCGACCAGGAAGCCTGGGAGGTGATCTCCCGCGAGGTCCTCCCTAAGATCCTGGGGAGTAAGCAGGACCATGAGCCTATCCGGATCTGGAGCGCCGGGTGCGCTTCCGGCCAGGAAGCCTATACGCTGGCAATGGTTTTAGCCGAAGTGTTGGGCACGGAAGCGTTCCGCCATCGGGTCAAAATCTATGCCACGGACGTGGACGAAGAGGCCCTGAACTACGGGCGGCAGGCCAGCTATACCCCCCGGGAAGTAGAGGACGTTCCCCAGCCCCTGCTGCAAAAGTATTTCGAACGCAACGGACACCTCTATGTTTTCTCCAAGGACCTGCGCTCCGCAGTCATCTTTGGCCGCCACGATCTGACCCAGGACGCGCCGATCTCGCGCATTGACCTGCTGGTCTGCCGCAATATCCTGATGTACTTCAATGCCGAAATCCAGGAACGCATTTTGACCCGCTTCCACTTTGCGCTCCGTGATGGCGGCTTCCTGTTTCTGGGCCGGGCGGAGATGCTATTTGCCTACAGCAACCTCTATTCGCCGGTAGACCTGCGGCGGCGCATTTTCACCAAGGTGCCCGGCCCGCCCCAGCGCGCGCGCCTGTTTGTCGCCCTGCAAAACAACCAGGGAGAGAGCGCGCCGCATATCCTCAATCATGTGCGCCTGCGGGATGCCGCCTTCAAGGCAGGCCCTGTGGCGCAGTTGGTCGTGGATGCCAACGGGTTTCTGGCATTCGCCAACGAGCAGGCCTGCCAGCGGTTCGGCTTGGCGCCCAGCGATCAGGGCCGGCCTCTACAGGATCTGCAGATCGCCTACCGTGCCGCGCAGCTGCGTCCCTGCATCGAGCAGGCATATGCGGAACGCCGCACGGTGCTGCTCCCGGATGTCGAGTGGACGGCGCACGACGGCGCGGCCCTCTTCCTGGATATCCAGATTACCCCGCTGCTGGATAACGGCAGCGACGTGCTGGGCGTCCTGATCAGCCTGCAGGATGTCTCCCGCTATAAACGCGCGGAAGCCGAGGTCCAGCGGATCAACCAGGAGTTGGAGGCCGCCTATGAGGAGCTGCAATCCACCGGCGAAGAGCTGGAGACCACCAACGAGGAGCTCCAGTCTACGGTGGAAGAACTGGAGACCACCAACGAGGAGCTCCAGTCCACCAATGAAGAGCTGGAGACCATGAACGAGGAGCTCCAGTCCACCAATGAAGAGCTGGAGACCATGAACGAGGAACTGCGCGAGCGCAGCGACGAGCTCAACCATATCAATGGTTTCCTGGAATCGATCCTGACCGGCTTGCGCAGAAGCGTGGTGGTGTTGAACCAGGACCTGTATGTCCAGGTATGGAACAACCGTTCCACAGACCTCTGGGGCCTGCGCGCGGATGAGGTGGAGGGCAAGCACTTTCTCAATCTGGATATCGGCCTGCCGGTCACGGAGTTGATGCCGCCCATTCGCGCCTGCCTGTCGGGCGAGCGCGACCATATGGAAGTTACCCTGAATGCGCGCAACCGGCGGGGCCGCGACTTCCAGTGCCGAGTGGACTGCACGCCGCTCATGAAACCCAATAGTGAGATTCGCGGTGTGATTCTACTTATGGAGGAATCTCAGGATCCAAAATCCGAATAGTAAGCCAGGCGTAAGCGCCAGCGCAGTGGAGAGGAGCAGGGAGATTTCCGAGATGTACCAGGAATCGTTTGACCGGCAAGTTCAGGATGCGAGCAGGCGGATCGTGGCCCTGCAGCGGCGTGCCCGCCTGGAGTCTGCCCACGAGCCGGAAATCCTGGTCTCCGCCCTGGAAGAGCTACAGACCACGATGGAAGAGCTGCTGGTCGCTCAGGAGGAGCTGCGCCAGCAGAACGAGGCGCTGCAAGCGGCCCACCTGGAGGCGGAGGTGGAGCGCCAGCGCTATCAGGATCTGTTTGAGTTTGCGCCGGACGGCTACCTGGCCACCGATCCGGCAGGCATCATTCAAGAGGCCAACCGCGCGGCGGCGCAGATGCTGGAAGCCTCGCAAAAATATCTCTTCCATAGGCCCCTGGCGGTTCTGATAGCTGACGAGGACCGTCGCACCTTTCGTCGTGAGCTTGCTCGCCTGGTGCAGGGCGGCCCGGCCCGCCGGTGGGAGATACGGCTCAAACCCAAAAAGCGCCTACCCTTTCATGCAGCCCTGACCGTCGCCCCCATCCAGGATCCAAAGGGAGCCGTGATAGGACTGCGCTGGATGGTGCGCGACATCACCGAGCGCAAGCAGACCGAGGAAGCCGTGCTGGCCTGGAATCGCGATCTGGAGCAGCGCGTCCAGGCGCGCACGGCGGAACTAGAAGCGGCCAATGCGGCGGCCCACCGGGAGATCGAAGAGCGTAAGCGCATCGAGGAGGAACTAGCCGCAAACCAGCGGCAGCTCGCCGCGTTGAATGAGCGGCTCAAGCGCGCCATGGTCGAGACCCACCACCGTGTCAAGAACAACCTCCAGGCGCTCGCTTCGATGGTGGACATGCTGGCGATGGACGAGGCGCCCACCATCCCGATGACCGAGCTGCACCGGCTCAATTCGTATATCCGCACGCTGGCCACCATCCACGATATCCTGACCCAGCAGGCCAAAGAGGATGAGAGGGCGACTCATATCCATGCCGAGGCTATGCTGGAGCGGCTGCTGCCGCTGATGCGCCAGAGCGCAGGCAAGCCCGGCCTGAAAGCGGAGCTAGAGGACGCCCTGCTTACCGTGCGCCAGGGAACCTCGCTGGCTATCATCGTCAACGAACTGGTCAGCAACGCCATCAAGCATGGCGACGGCACAATCACCCTGAAGTTCCACCGCACCGACGGCGAAGCCGAGCTGGAAATCACCGATGAGGGGGCGGGCTTTCCCGAAGGGTTTGATGGAAAGCTGGCCGCGCGTACCGGGCTGGAACTGGTTGAGCATCTGACGCGCTATGACCTGGGAGGCCATATTCATTATGCGAACCGGCCTGAAGGCGGCGGGCGCGTCATTCTTACCTTTCCCCTTTAGCACAAAACCTTCGACCCTGCTTTGCATCTCCTCGTTCCCCCGGCGCTCAAAAGACCTGGCAGCCCATCACATTAGCCAATTGGATATAATAGATAGCAGGTTGATTGCAACCTTTCGGCGCAGGGCAGGCTCAAAGGTTAAGGAGAGCGTGTGACTCCTCTGTGCCCTGGAGCGGGGCGAACGGAGAAGACGATGCTGCGACTGGATGCGAACAAGCCGGCTCACCTCTGCGAGGGCCTGACGCGCCGCGACTTCCTGCACGCGGGCGCGCTCTCGATGCTGGGCCTGAGCCTGACGCTGCCAGAGTTTCTAGCGATCCAGGCGCAGGGCGCGGTACGCAAAGAGCAAGACATCAACTGCATTATGCTCTTCTTGCTGGGCGGACCGAGCCAGCTCGATACCTGGGACATGAAGCCCCACGCCCCCGCCGAGATACGCGGCCCCTTCAAACCCATTAAGACCAACGTGCCCGGCATCGAGATTTCGGAGATTTTCCCGCGCATGGCGAAGCGGGCCGATCTGTACTCCATCGTCCGCTCCGTCTACCATACTGCCGCCGCCGTCCACGATACCGGCCACCAGATGATGCAGACGGGTCGGCTCTTCTCCGAGGGGTTAGAGCACCCGCATATCGGCTGCGTACTCAGCTACCTCAAGGGGCCGAAGGGCGATGTTCCTCCACACATGCTGCTGCCGTGCCCGATGGGGCCGACCGGCGGCAATCTGCCACACGGCCAGACGGCGGGCTATCTCGGCAAAGCCTACGACCCTTTTGCCCTCCACGCCGACCCGTCCGACAAGAACTTTACAGTCCCCGACCTGCTGCCGCCCGACTATATCACGACGATCCGCGAGGCGCGGCGGCGCAAGCTGCGGGATGCGGTAGAGGACGCGGTCAAGGCGTTCGAGACCGGCGCCGACGCCCGGCTGCTGGACAGCCGCTTCCACCAGGCGTACACGTTGATGTCTTCCGTGAAGGTGCGGGAAGCCTTCGACATCGGCAAGGAGAGCCAGGCGACGCGCGAGAAGTACGGCAGGAACCGGTTTGGCCAGTCCTGCCTGCTGGCCCGCCGCTTGATCGAGCGCGGAGTCCGCTTCGTCACCGTCAATATGTTTGAGACGGTCTTCAACGAGCTCACCTGGGACATTCATGGCTGCGCGCCCTTCACGCCGATAGATGCCTACCGCACGCACTGCGGCCCCTGGTTCGATAACGGCTACACGTCGCTGATTGAGGAGCTCACGGAGCGCGGCCTCTACGATAACACCATCGTCGTAGCGATGGGCGAGTTCGGGCGCACGCCCAGGATCAACCCGGCGGGCGGACGCGACCACTGGCCGCAGTGCTGGAGCATCGTCCTCGGCGGAGGCGGCATTAAGGGCGGGCAGGTCATCGGCGCTTCCGACGAGATCGGCGCCTATCCCACCGACCGTCCGACCACGCCCGCCGACGTCGCCGCCACGCTCTACAGCGCGCTCGGCATTAGCTTGACGACCGAGTTGCCCGGTCCCGGCAATCGTTCGCTGCCCGTCGTCGAGCACTCGGCTCGCCCCATTTGTCAACTGCTATAAAGGAGGCTAGGATGAGCACGGTTTCAAACCTCCCTTCCGGCTCTACACCGCAGAAGAATTGTTCAATCTGCCGAAGGATGGCTATTTATATGAGCTCGTTCGTGGAGAACTGTGCAGAATGGCCCCACCTAGCGCCAAACATGGAAGCACGACCGCCCGCCTGTTTTCGCGTGCCGGCATTTATATAGAGGATAATGATCTCGGCGAGGCTTTTACCTCAGAAACCGGCTTTCTGCTCGCGCAGGACCCGGATACCGTTCTGGCGCCCGACTTCGCTTTTATTGCCAAGGAGCGCCTCCCCGAACCGTTGCCGGACACGTATATTCCTGTTGTCCCCGACCTTGTTCTGGAGACCCGCTCGCACAGCGATACCAGGCGCAGAGTCAACGAGAAAGTAGCGCTCTGGCCGGAATTTGGAGCCAAAATAGTGTGGGAACTCGATCCACGCAAGCGTGTGCTCACGGTGTACCGTTCGGGTGTCGAGCCGCGCACTTGGCCTTGACGACATACTATCCGGCGAGGACGTGCTGCCGGGGTTCTCGCTGCCAATCCGTCGCCTGTTCCGGCAACCCTGAGAGGAAGGCATGCCCAACCTATCTGTGTGCAGTGCGAGGCGCTGTTTGCGGAGCCTTTGTTGCCAGGAGTGAGGATTCAAATGACTGCCGAACTCAACAAACTCAAGCCCTCCCTCTGCGCAACGCGGCGTCCGGAAGTGACAGAAGCCCTCCTTGCGGACATAACGCAGCGTATTGTGGAGGCGTTTCACCCGCATAAGGTCATCCTGTTCGGCTCCTATATCTCTCAAAGAGAGCCTCCCGAACCTTTTACGCCCGTTTCACCCGCATAAGGTCATCCTGTTCGGCTCCTATGCCTACGGCACGCCGCATAAGGATAGTGACGTAGACCTGTTCGTTATCATGGACTCCGACGAGTCAACCCACGCTCGCATTGTGAAAGTGACAAAGGTGGCGAAAGTGCCGTTCCTATCGATGGATATTATCGTGCGGACATCCAAAGAGGTTCAGGAGCGCCTGGCAATAGGCGATTTTTTCGTGATTGAAATTCTGGAAAAGGGTAGGGTTCTGTACGACCGTGACGCTACTATTCTGCTAGCTCGCCCTTAATATTCCGCTCTGAGGGAGAATGATGCCCAACTTTATTTGTGTGCAGTGTGGGGTGCAGTTTACGGAGACAGAGAGGCCGCCGGAGCATTGCCCTATCTGCGCGGACGAGCGGCAGTACATCAACCCGAACGGGCAGGCGTGGACGACTCTGGAAGACTTACGCACCGACCATCGCAGCGTCTTGCAGGAGCACGAGCCGGGCCTGATGGGGATCGGGACAGAACCGCACTTTGCCATTGGGCAGCGCGCCCTGTTGGTGCAGTCGCCCGGCGGCAACATCCTCTGGGACTGCATTAGCCTGATGGACGACGCGGCGGTGGAAGCGGTGCGTGCGCGCGGCGGCCTCTCTGCCATTGCCATCTCGCACCCGCACTTCTATGCGGCGATGGTGGAGTGGAGCCGTGCCTTCGGCGGCGTGCCCATCTATCTGCACGCCGCCGACCGGGAGTGGGTCATGCGTTCCGACCCGGCCATCGCCTATTGGGAGGGCGAGACGCAGGCGCTTGGCGAGGGGCTGACGCTGATCCACTGTGGGGGCCACTTTGCGGGCAGCACGGCGCTGCATTGGGCCGGGGGCGCGGAAGGACGCGGCGCGCTCCTGACCGGCGATACCCTCCAGGTCGTTGCTGATCGCCGGTACGTCAGCTTTATGTACAGCTATCCGAACCTGATCCCGCTGCCCGCGCCCGCCATCCGGCGAATCGTGGAGGCCGTCGAGCCGTTTGCCTATGATCGCATCTATGGCGGCTGGTTCCCCAGCGTCGTCTCGGAGGGAGCCAAAGCCGCCGTCGCGCGCTCGGCGGAGCGTTATCTTCACGCCGTCGGAGGTTAGCGCCCTGCGCCGTTAGGAAGGGAATTAGACGCTCTCAATCTCCGTCCCGGTATCTCGCGCTAAGGATGCCCGGCCAGATGGTCGTCTTCAATTTGCTCCGCCACTCCTGCTGGGTGACCTTTGTCCCCGGCGTGCTGCCCTCGCCATAGGTGAGCGTATCCAGAAACGCCAGCACGTCGGTAAGCCGTCCCTCGATCAAGTTCACCCCGGTGGCACGAGAGGGAGCCTGATTGTAGTAGTGGAACTCGTGGATGACTCTATCAATCGCCAGCATCTTCTCACGCGGCGAACGCGCCCGCTCAAACCGCTGCACGAACGCCTGAAATATCTCCACCGCCCCGCCGGGGTTGAGCTGCCGGCGTTTGTAGCTCTTCTGGTACTCATGCCAGGTCAGACTCCACGCGCACTCCGGGCATTGCAGTACCTCGTCCCGTCCCCCTTTGCGCAGGATGATGCTGACCTTGCCATCATGGGCGCAGCGCGGGCATTTCACCCGGCCTTTCCGGGCTTCGGCGATGGTCAGGATGGCCTGACAGCGCAGGTAGAGCGCATACCCGACATCTTCCACAAGCTCCTCATCCAGCAGTCCCCTGGCATCGCTCTCGTAGAGACGGCGCAGCCTGTCCTTGCGTACTCGTGGCGGCCAGCGTATCTCGGCCCTTTCCTCTTCCATAGCCTCTCTCCTTCCTGAAGAGGAAGACAGCTTTCACCGGGCACAAGTTGCATCGGACGGGAGCGCATTTGCGACTCGCTGTATTCGAAGGCAAAGCTGTGGTAGATCGGCAGTTGCATAGGACGGGAGCGCATTTGCGACCGCCCGCGATTTCTGCTACAATGGAGACGACCCCATTTCCTGTAAAGAAGCCATGTACAACGTTTACGATTCCTTCCGCAACGTGCGTCTGGTCAAGCCGGACGACCCGGACTATATCGCCTTTATGCGCCGCATGGCCGATAAGCGCCCATCGCGAGGCGGACCGCGCGCGGCGGGCGAGTATCTGGGCGGCATGGTGGAGCAGGCCGTCCGACACTGGCTGGGCGGCTACGTCCCACTTCAGGAGGAACGCATTCTCTCCTGGGAGCAGCGGCTACGCAACGGGCGGCACGCCACCCTCTACCGAGAACTCGACGCCGTATGGACGATTGACCACGAATCGCTCTGCCTCTACGAGATGAAGCTGACCACGCCGGAGAACATGGAGCGCGGCGTCGGCCTGCGCCAGCTCGATACGGCAGCGGAGACGCTATTTACCTCGAAGCGTTACCGGTACGTTTTGGAGCGGCTGGTCTACGTTGCCGAAGAGCCGATCCCCGTGCTGGACGGTCTGCCTGCGCTGGCCCCCGATGATGAGTACGAGGAGCTTGGCGTCGTCTGGGTCCCGCCGCAGGCGGTGGAGACAGCCGCGAAGGAGCTTGGCCTGGAATTGCCGGAGGACTGGCTGAAGCCGGAGGCGCGCGAAGGCTTTGTGGAGGACCCGGAGCGAGAAGAATGGCGGCAATATGCCGACACTATGGCCCGCGAGCAAACAGAGGAGGAACCCCCCTCCGGGCCGTTGGCCGACGCTCTGCGCCGCGCCCTGAAGCAAGAGGAGCCTTAAACAAAAAAATGCCATCGGAGGTGCTCTGGCACGCAATAACCCGCCTCCGATGGCGCTCTTCCCGAGGTTGAAATACGCGCTGCGTATTCCCGGTCTACACAGAAGAGAAAATAACCTAATCGAGCTGCTGTATCCTATGACAACACGCTCCCGAGAAGGTTACAAATTTATTGGAGAATTCTGCAGGCAGAATGCAAGAGCAGGGGATAGGCGGGGCGATGGGGAGTCCGGAAAGGCAAACCGGACGCGCCTGGGCGGAGATCGATCTAGGGGCGGTGCGCGCCAATGTCACCGCCCTGCGCGCCTTTTGCGGGCCGCAGACGCAGTTGATGGCGGTCGTCAAGGCCGATGCCTATGGGCATGGCCTGGCGCCGGTAGCGCAGGCGGCGGTGGTGGCGGGTGCGGATTGGCTCGGCGTGGCGACGGTGGCAGAGGGCATGGCGCTGCGCGCCGTCGGCCTGGAAGCGCCCATTGCCCTGCTCTGCCCGCCGGCGCCCGACGAGGCCGAGGCCGTTATTGCGCACCGGCTGACGGCGATGGTCGGCGATCTTACCACTCTAGAAGCACTGGCGGGCGCGGCCTGCCCTTTTATCCGGCACGGCAACGCGCCCGCGATCCATCTGGAGATAGATACCGGTATGGGACGCGCCGGGGTTCTGCCGGAAGCGGCGCTCTCCCTCTGGCGCGCGGCCCTACAGGCGGGACTGCGCGTTACCGGACTAGCTACCCACTTTGCCGACGCGGACGGCCCGGACAGCACCTTTACGCAAAGCCAGGTCCTCGCCTTCCAACGCACCCGCGCTGCCTTAGAAGAGGCCGGGGCGCGTTTTGAAGTTATTCACCTCAGCAACAGCGCGGCGACCCTGCGCTTCCCGGAAGCGCGCGGCAATCTTATCCGTCCTGGCCTGCTGCTCTACGGCATCCTCCCGCCCGTTCCTGCCCCTGCCTATGACGTCGCCTCGGCGAACACGGCGGAGTGGCCTGCCGTGCAGCCCGTCTTGACGCTGAAGGCGCGTGTGGCGACGGTGCGCGCCTTGCCCGCCGGGCACCCCATCAGCTATGGTGTCAGCCACCGTTTAAAACGTCCAAGTACGGTCGCCACCGTGCTCATCGGCTATGGCGATGGCTATCCGCGCCGCCTCTCCAATCAGGGCCATATGCTGCTGCGCGGACGGCGCGCGCCCATTCTCGGGCGCGTCTGCATGGATCAGACGGTGGTGGACGTGACCGACATTCCCGGCGTCGTGCCCGGCGAGGAGGTGGCCTGTATTGGTGCGCAGGGCGCGGAACGTATTACGGTGGAGGAGATCGCCGCTCTCCTGGACACCACCGAGCACGAGATCACCACCTGCCTGACCGCCCGCATCCCCCGCCTTTATCCTTCCGGTCCTGACGACGACTCGCGCTCGTTGGGATGAAGGGTGAGCGCGGGCTAAGTGGCATCTCCGGTAAGTCCATCGTCCTGTTTGCGGCAGGCTAAACCCTGCCGCTAGGAGGCGCTTCGCGCCCTGCGCCCGCCTGCGCGGGCGCGCTCCAAACGGCCTCGGAGAAGCCGGAGGAAACGTAGGCTAGACCTCCGGCTCGATCAGGCCGTAGTCGCCCCCCTGGCGCTTATAGAGCACGCCGAGGCGGTTGGTCTCCTCATCCAGGAAAACAAAGAAGCTATGGCCCAAAAGCTCCATCTGGCGCGCGGCCTCCTCCGGGGCCATCGCCTTCATGGGGAACGACTTGCGGCGCACGATACGCGGGACAAACGCCTCCGCCACCCCCTCCGCCAGCGCGGCCTCCGCTTCCGTCTTGATGGCCGAGGATTTGCGATGGCTGTCCACGCGCTTCTCTTTGAAGCGCTTGACCTGGGTTTCCAGCTTCTCTACCACGCCATCAATGGCGGCGCGCAGGTCGCCGTTGCGCTCCTGGCTGCGCAGCAGGATACCGTCGCCGTTCAGCGTGACCTCTACGATATGCAGGCCGCGCTCGAAATCCTGGGTGCATAGCGCTTCCGGCTCCTGCCGAAAATGCTTGCCCAGCTTGCCGATCTTCTTTTCAAGGTACTGGCGCGTATCCTCGCTTATGCGCACGCTCTTGTTCCTGGGATGTAGATTGAGCCGCATCGCTTGATGTCCCTTTCTGCAATGGCTTGAACTGCGGGCCAGGGCGGGGCCGTGAGCGTCTCCTTCTCCTACCTCAGCGCTCGTAAGGGCGTCGGGGCTACTCGCCGACGCGCTGCACGCGCTCCCCCGCCACGATCTGCCCCATCAATACATTGGCTAGACGCGGCAAACGGTAGAGATCGGATCGGCGCAAGAACGCTCCCACCGGCGTCTCGCACCAGGTATGCCAGCACTCGGTTCGAAACTCATACAGGTAGACGAGCTGCCCTGTCCCGCTGCCACGCCGATACGCTTTGCGGACAAATGCCGGGCCAGGCGAAGTCGCCAGTATCGCCACTGCCAGTACGATGATGAGGGGCGCATAGATCACCAGCACCACCAGTGACAACAGCCGCCACAGCGGCATTAGCCCCTCTGCAAGACGCTTCCGTACGGTTTTCTGGGGAGCGCGATAGGCTTCTTCACCATACCAATTCATTCGTAATACCTCCTCATTAGTTCCTGAGATTTTGAAAGCGTTGCTAGAATCTGGGGTTGAGGAGCAAAGGGGAAGAAGGCATCCTGGCATTCGCCCTGCATCATTCCTCGGAGCGTCTCCGTCCGGAGAGACACTAAAAAGCCAAATGGGGCGGGTTAGCCCCCTTATGACCTTTTCTATTCTAAATCGGTCCTTGCCCGCGCAGGTGTCGCCAGGCGGAGGGCTGTGGCAAGGCGGAGGCAGGGGCCCTAACCCTGCCGACGGCCAGTATTCGCAACCCTTCCACCTTGATGTTGATGTCGCAAGGCGGAGGCAG
>Ga0070741_10002574_pt1 | contig 48144 bp, 71 predicted proteins | sample Coa_R1_4_FD_66440 | JGI IMG/M metagenome (GOLD analysis project Ga0070741, IMG submission 66440) | Surface soil microbial communities from Centralia Pennsylvania, which are recovering from an underground coalmine fire - Coalmine... | ecosystem: Environmental > Terrestrial > Soil > Unclassified ... | reverse complement strand
GATAGCCGATGATCGTGCTCTCGCCGAGCGCCTTGGCCGCTTCCAGCCGATGCAGGCCCTCAATCAACACAAAGCGCACGCCATCCGGTCGCACAAGGATCGGCATCTGCTGGCCGACTTATCGTTCAAGCCCCCCTCGATCGCCACAACGACGCCGCCACAACAGAGCCGACGACGGCCGTCGCTCTACGATCCAGTAAGCCAGCTACGGAACCGCACCGCCCCTGGCGGCGCTGATTTTTGTGCTTCAGCTGAGGGAGCTCGCTATGTCCGTGATTGCCGATGAGACTCCGGAACAGCTCTCGCGCGCGTTAGGCGACGCGGTCGTGAGGATTTGGGGTCATCTGCCCTCCAGCCTTCAAAACCAGCTATTCAAAGAGGCGGTAATTTCTCAGGGCGAAAAGATGGGACCCCGCCTAGCCGTCTATCTGCATGAGAAGCATCCGCGCACATGCGCTTCAGTAAGGGCCCGCGCACTGCTGGAGCCAGACAGCTTGGGCGGCTAGTGCGAACACATCAGTCGGGCGGCCGCATTGAATCTCGTCGATGCCTCGCCCGATAGTCGCATTCATCGCATCGCCAGACGTGGCGAACGCCGTGGCCGAGGCAACTATGATCTTCACAATCGAATTCTTTCGCACCCGCGAAAGCGACAACGCACATGCGACTCTCGATCGCATCCCGCATATTGCGACCGATCTGGAAAGCGTGAAGGTGAAAGCCAAGTCGCTTTTCGAGACATTAAATCTGCCACAGAACCCCGATGGCTTGCGAATTCTGGATGAGGGCGGACAAGAAGTGTTCTGTTGGACACCGGCGGATGGGTGAGTGGTAGAGCCGCGGGCATCTTCGGTCACGTTTTCTTTCGTGCCATCGACTTCACTGTACGAACATGTGCCGTCGTCCAGGCGCGTCTCGTCGCTTTCCTGCCCATGTAGGATCTCCGGTTATAAAAATGATGCTCGCTTATAGCTTGAACAGATGTCAAAAGAAAGCTCCGCGCACGTGAGTGCAGCGCTTAAGTGCGGCGCTTAAATTCGCAATGCAACTCGAATGCAGAGTCGCGAGCTTCAAAGAGCTATTACCGATCGCTCCTCGGCTTCCTTAGCTAATCGAAGCTCTTTCAAACGTGCAGTCTTTTCGCGAGCGGCTAGGGCTTGCAATTCATATTCGATCATCGCTTTTCGACCGTCCTGCGCACGCTGTTCCTTTTTGAAGATTTTTTCTGCCCGTTGTCGAGCCTTATCTGAATTCATAAGATTTTCTCCTGTGCGGCGACAGGGCCGCTTCCACTTATTTGTCGAACCGCCAGACTTCGGTTTCAAAGAAGCCCGGGCCGTACCCGGGTCTCCCTTGTTCTCAATGATCGAACAAGCGCCTCAGAAGTCCATGCCACCCATTCCGCCCATCCCGCCACCGGGACCGCCCGGCGTCGCCGGGCTGTGATTCTTCGGCAGTTCGGCAACCATCGCCTCGGTGGTAATCAGCAGACCCGCGATGGAGGCCGCGCCTTGCAGCGCAACCCGCACGACTTTGGTCGGGTCGATGATGCCCTTCGAAACCAAGTTGCCATACTCGTCGGCCTGCGCGTCATAACCGAAGGCGTAGGTATCCTTTTCCAGGATCTTACCGACAACGATTGAGCCATCCTCGCCCGCGTTGATCGCGATCTGGCGCGCCGGCCACGACAGCGCCTTCTTGACGATTTCAATGCCGGTTCGCTGGTCGTCGTCGTGTACCTTGAGCTTCTCCAGGGCCTTGATGCCCCGCAGCAGCGCAACCCCGCCGCCGGGCAGGATGCCTTCCTCAACCGCGGCACGGGTTGCATGCATGGCGTCATCGACGCGGTCCTTGCGCTCCTTCACCTCGATCTCGGTCGCACCGCCAACGCGGAGCACCGCAACGCCGCCGGCGAGCTTGGCCAGTCGCTCCTGCAGCTTCTCCCGGTCGTAGTCAGAGGTCGTTTCCTCGATTTGCGCCTTGATCTGGGCAATACGCGCCTGAATGTCGGCCTTCTTGCCAGCGCCACTGACGATCGTGGTGTTTTCTTTGTCGATCGTCATCTTCTTGGCGCGGCCGAGCATATTGATTGTTACGTTCTCGAGCTTGATGCCGAGGTCGGCGGAGATCATGGTCCCGCCCGTGAGGATCGCAATGTCCTCGAGCATTGCCTTACGGCGATCGCCGAAGCCGGGCGCTTTAACCGCAGCTACCTTAAGGCCACCGCGCAGCTTGTTGACCACAAGGGTGGCCAGCGCCTCACCCTCGACATCTTCGGCAATGATCAGCAGCGGCTTGCTCGCTTGCACCACCGCTTCCAGGAGCGGCAGGAGCTCTTGCAATCCCGACAGCTTCTTTTCGTAGATCAGGATATACGGGTCCTCCATATCGACCCGCATCTTGTCGGCGTTGGTCACGAAGTAAGGCGAGATATAGCCGCGGTCGAACTGCATGCCCTCGACCACTTCAAGCTCGGTCTCCAGCGATTTTGCTTCCTCGACCGTGATCACGCCTTCGTTGCCGACCTTCTTCATGGCATCGGCGATGAAACGGCCAATCTCCGCATCGCCATTGGCCGAGATGGTGCCGACCTGGGCGATCTCCTCGTTCGAGGTGACATTCTTGGAGTTCTTCTGCAGGTCGGCGACAATGGTCTCGACCGCGAGATCGATACCGCGCTTGAGGTCCATCGGGTTCATGCCAGCGGCGACCGCCTTGGCACCTTCCCTGACGATCGCGTGAGCGAGAACGGTCGCCGTCGTCGTGCCGTCACCGGCCTGGTCGGAGGTCTTTGAGGCAACCTCGCGCACCATCTGCGCACCCATGTTCTCGAACTTGTCTTCGAGCTCGATCTCCTTGGCGACGGTCACCCCGTCCTTAGTAATGCGCGGCGCGCCATACGATTTGTCGAGTATGACGTTGCGGCCCTTGGGGCCAAGCGTCACGCGTACCGCGCGGGTGAGCGTATCGATGCCGTGCAACATTCTGTCACGTGCATCGACTGCGAATTTAACTTCTTTGGCGGACATTTCAGTGTTCCCTTTTGTTTGACCTCATTTCGGGAAACGACTGTAGAGCGAGTCCAGATGATGAGGATTATCAATCCGACGTTTTTCTCGGCCTTCGGGTCGACTGAGTCGCGGCGTCCTCAGGACAAGAATTTGGCGAACGCAATCAGGCGGCTTTCTTACTGGCCTCGGCCTCGACCAGCACCCCCATGATGTCGCTCTCCTTCATTATGAGGTACTCGACACCATCGATTTTGACCTCGGTGCCGGACCATTTGCCGAACAGGATGCGGTCGCCGACCTTGATGTCGATCGGGATAAGTTTGCCACTCTCGTCGCGGCCGCCGCGTCCAACGGCAATGACCTTGCCCTGCTGCGGCTTCTCCTGCACGGTATCGGGAATGATGATGCCGCCAGCGGTCTTCGCCTCGGCATCGATTCGCTGGATGACGACGCGGTCGTGAAGCGGTCGGAATTTCATTGGTGTTCCTCCTGGGGTCGTCAAAGGATCGGGCGTTTCCTGCTTCGAGGCTGCTCGTTTCGGTCCGCTGTTTCGGGACTCCTTGCGATCAGGTGGCCTTATTTAACGCCTTGGACACGCCCGTTTTGATTGGCTCGGCGGCCTCGGCCGCCACCCCCTGCGCGAGTGCGCAAAGCTCCCTATTCTGCGCGGAAACAATATCGAATTGCTTGCGCATCTGCGCGGTCGACAGCTCGATAAACTCGGACAGGGATTTCATGCCCAACAGCTCATGAGCGTAGTCAAAGGCGAGGCGAGTATTAGTACGACCAATCTCGATAAGCTTGAGATTGTACTCGGTGGCGCCCTTGGCAACGGTCGCATAGGTGTTTTGGAGCAGGCCCGTTGCTTGGTCGCTGGCCACCTTCGCCTTCGCGCAGGCGTCCTTGGCATGTGCAAGGCCCTTCTCGGCAATCTCACGAAATGCCTCCGGCATTTCCATATTCGGCAGGTCGAATTTTGGAATCCCGTAATCGGCCATACCAAACGAGGAGGCAGTATGCGTCGTCGCCTTGGCTTTGGTGTCGGCAGTCTTGGTTTCCGTCATGACACTTATCCTTTAGAGGGCGGTTTTGTTTAGACCTCTGGACGCCGCCCGCAACGCCGGATGTCGGTAGAGAAGGGTTTCAGTTCGGCCCTCGTTGCCACTTAGACGCGGCCGTCCTGTTCGTCGGCTGAGTGATGCTCTTGACGCATTCCTCAAGACTGGAAAAAGGCCCGGAAGAGAGGTTCCCGTCATCCTCAGCCGCGTACCAGCCGGGTTTGATGCCGCGCATATCGGATTTGTTTTCGCCGATGTAATGGGGAGAGGTCATTGTGGCGCTCGAACTCGCATAGCTTCCGCCTTTCGATGAGAAGCAGGCGTCCGTAGCCGATGCTCCAGTGCCTGGGCGATCATGGCATCCGCTGCTAACGTTACCCTAGTCGGAGTATTTCGGAGCGTTATTGTGCCAGCCGACGGGCACCAGCGCTGCCAATTGGAGAGAGCGGGGATTTCGGCACGTCGCCGTTTTTTGGGCAGCTCCCGGGCAAGCACCGACTTGCCAGTGCCTTTGTATGTGTGGTGCCATGATCAAAGCACAATGGTGCGCCGAGAATTTAATTTGCAAATTCAGAAGAGGCTGGGACGCCTTTTGATCTTATAAACTCGCACACCGGGGGCCATCGTTGCAAATGCGAGCCGCCCATCGCGGGGTAATTCACGTCACGGATTTTTGAAAGGAAAAATGCATCGTCCCGGGCATAGGCGGACAATCAACAAATAAAACCCCCGGGTCGAAACCGGGGGCCTGTTCTCAGAAGAGGAGCATTATTTCTGCTGGCCGCCTTGTTGGCCGCCCTGGCCGGGCTTCTGGTTCGGCTGCTGGTTTTGCTGATCAGACTTCTGCGGGCTGCTACCTGGTTGGCCGCCTTGCTGGTTCTGCTGTGCGCCCTGATTTTGATCATTCTCGGTCATAGCCATTCTCCAATTTTTCTGTGAAGTATTGCTTGAATGTGATTATTCAACCAACTCACTCTAGTTAAGCCACAACGCAGCTAAAGCCAGGGGAATCTTAAAAAAGAAACTTGGCGATGAAGTCAATAGTTCCATTTTGCTCAAGCGACTGCGCCGGCGCGAATTTTGGCGTGATGGCGCCGGGCGGGGGGTTGGTTGCAGGGACGAAGTTCTGCCCCATCAGGCCGTATGGCCGTCAAAATGTCCTGTCCTAGGAATATTTTTTTGCTCTTGCGGGGTCATTTTCGCGGTATCCTGATCGCCGGGCACACCGCGAGGCCCGAGTTTTCTGCGGGCGATCTCGTCCTCGGTTAGCCGTTCTTCTTCGCGGGTCGCGGGTCGCATCTTACGCCTCCACGGATTTTGGGTGTTGCATTGCGCCAAAAGCAGTGCATGGACTGGACGCAGCACAGCAGTCCATGAGTCCGTGAGATCACACCAACAGACAAAAATACCAATCACCACAAGAGCGCCGAGAAACTCCATCATGTTTTTCTCACTAGTGACGCTCAGCTAACGTGCGGCCTCCCACAAAACGTTTCACCTTCGCGGCGCCGATCGATATTACTCTGGCGTCGGGGACTAGCAGATATAAAAGCACTAGCGGACCGCGTGTTTCGTCAGGAGATGGAAAGTGGGAGGCTGCGGTTCGCGCACCAGTTCGCTCGTTTCGAGCACCTCCCCGCTTCCCGTGATGTCGGATAGCAGAACGTCCACGAATGGGTACTGGCTATTGAATGCCGGGCCTCGCTGATATTTGGATGTAACGATTCGCTCGATCGCTGCGAGGTTGCGCTTGCCGAGCGCATTGTACTGCTCGCGGTAAAGGCTTCTCCGCCCGCGGTAGGGTTGTCTGGGATCGACCCAGTCGTCCATGACACGCCTGCTGATGAACCCCGTTACTTGTTGATTTCCATCCCACCCGTGAAGCAGCAATCCATCACTATTGTGCGGGCCGTCGTCGACGGCAAATTTGGTGAGTGTCACGATCGGTCCTATCTGGCGGTGAGGCTGAGCTGAATCGCCCATCAGCTGTCACGCCGTTCACGCTGTACGTCTGACTGTGGCCGCACCCGGCGCACGCGTAGGTGCGAAGCTCAAACCTTCCGTCGCTTGGGTCCGGCTTCACGAGCGTGAGCTGCATCGACCCCGAGCATATGGCACAACGGGAACCCGCCATGGCCGCAAGTCGTCCTTTCGCCGCCACGTGAATCCTTTCAGCCGAGCCCATCGGTGCCTTTGCTTTACGCGCTCAGTAGCGCACTCCGCGTCACAGCACGACCCGACGCGGCGTCCGATCGCCGTCATCCTTATGGTTATGCAGAAACCGTGCGATCTGTCCCTTTGGCGGGGTTGTCTGCGCGAGGTCGGCGAGGGAAGCCGCGTGTTCGAAGAGGTCGCGTTGGATTTTGGTCGGAAGAGTTCCCCATCGCATGATGACGGCCGCTCCTAAACATTCCAGAATTTTCTTGTCGTCCCCAGGAACCCGATCAATCTTCAGATCTGCTGGCAACTCGGCTATCAGCTTGGAGCCCCGGTCATTCGATACTCTCGCGCTCGAATTGCTTCGAGCGGATATGGAAGCGCCACCCTCGTCGTCCCACCGCGCAATAGCCGCGGCGTAGTGGCCCACGTCAGGTTGATGGTCTTCTCTTGAAGTCATCTATCACATATGGGGTGCGGGACCGATATTTACTATGAAGGACGGGGGATGGGTGCTTAGGCGGTCATGGACGAACGTTCGCTGTTCCCACCAGGTTGGCATTTCGCGCGCTTTGGCGCGATATTCCTCAGCTGTGAACATGGGCGAGTTTCTGTGAGAGGAATTCCCTTTAGGGGACAAACTTCAAACCGTCACGGCACTTTGGCCTTTTTCGGAAAGATGCTTGTGTCGAATAACGTAGGTCTGATGGCCGAGCGAAATCTGTACAAAATTGCTCACTAGCACGGTCAAGTAAGGTGAAGCGAATCGCGGCCTGACACGCGAACGTGTTCACAGCCCTCGCAACCATCCGGGCGACGCAGCGTTGCTGTTGTTCTCAGGACAAAATCTTTTGTTTGAACTATTTATAGGAGGCTCGCGTGCTTCATAAAACACTTATCGCTCTTGCGGCCACTGTGACCCTCGGCTGCTTGCCAGTGGCAACGAATGCGTTGGCTGCCGGCCATCCAAGCGGCCACGCCGGCGGCGCACATGCGGCGGGCGGCCGTGGAATGACCGCTCGTGGCGGTCATGCGGTTGGTGTCGCGCGTGGCGGACATCAGGCCGGCTTCGCGCGTGGCGGCCGTGTTGCCCGATACGGGCGCGGCTACGGCGGTGGGCCCGTCTATAGCGGCTACGCTGGTGGACCGGTCTATGATGGTCCGATCTATGACAGTTGCGCCAGCTATGGTTACGGTTACGGCCCTGGCTATGGCTACAATGGATGTCCCCGCTATGCTGCTCCCCTCGGCGGCGTGATAAACGGCATCTTGGGCGGTTACGATCCCTACTAATACAGAGGGTGCCCAGTGCGCTTGACCATGGCGGCCGCCTTCCCGATGGGAAGTGCGACCGCTCCCCGCCAGCGCTCATGGCGCTTATCGTTACGAGGGTGAGTCCCGGTCAGATTCGTCGGCCTGACCACGGTCGTAGGGCGGGCCAAACTTGTCCGCACCGTCGATGCCGAGTTGCTCCGCGAGCCGGGTACGCGCACGATTGACGCGGCTTTTTATCGTCCCTATCGCGTCCCGCAGATTGCCGCGGCTTCGTCGTCGGAGAAGCCAGACGCGCCGACGAGCAGCAGAGCCTCGCGCTGACCGAGGGGTAATTTCGCGAGCGCGGCGAAGAGTTCCTTGAACTTCAAGCGGTCGTATTGCTCGGGGCCGATGTCAGGCCGTCGAGGTAGCTGCCGTCCGCGTCTTCGACTTCGCGGCGTCGTTTGCGATATTCCGACCGAAACTGGTTGCGGAGGATGGTGAAGAGCCACGCCAGCATGTTCGTCCCCGGCTGGAACGAATCGATGTTGGCTGTGGCGCGCAGGAGCGTCTCCTGCACGAGGTCATCCGCACGGTCGGCATTGCCGCTAAGCGATATCGCGAATGCGCGCAAGGTCGGAACGGCAGCGAGCATGACATCACGTACGGATGGCCGAAGCATTGTTTTTTCGATCCCTTGTCGACTTCCATCGATCGTTTCTTGAGGACCCAGGCGCCTTCGCAGACGCGTGTTTCTTGCTTCTTCTGGACTGGTGTCGCCAGTTCTGGTCGGGTGTCGCCAGCGCGATCCGCGTTTGCTGTGAACATTCTTGAAAAATTGATGTCTGCGGGACGCCACGAACGAGCGGCGCCGGCAAACGATGTTGTAACGACATGGACGTTTTCCTTCGTGAAGACGTCTGAGCCCGCCATGAATAATTGGGCGCGACGGGCAAGCCGTTCAGTATAAGAGGGTATGAGCAGGATATAATCTGGTCTATTTTGACCACGGTCGAGTTAAACTAACGGGGGGCCTGTGGAGGTGCCCCAATGAAATGGAGCATCGGCCCAGCATGACGTTGCAAAGCAGTGCCGGATCGGCGAGATCATCCGGATCGCAAGGCAATGCGAAAGTCGAGTTCCGCGCACTTGGCAACCATGATGGTATTTTCCGACAGCGCCTGGCCCACGATACAGGTTTATCCGTGTGAGCAATGCTGCTCATAAATGTGTTGAGCTGAAGATCAAAATGGTGCTTGAAGAATGTCCGATCGTATCAGGAAGCCAGTTCCGAATTCATGAACGGGAACTTAATATTCACGTGCCCGATCCGCGGGCATGGACTAATGGTACGGCAGTTAAAGCGCCATACCGAGACGAATCTGCGCAATATTGCTCATCTCAAGCGCGCAAGGTTTTGCGGACCAATTCGCGAGCTGCGGCAGAGGATCGCTCAGGAAAAAGCGCTGTAGAGCGTTCGTGCGACAATCAAAATTATGAGGAAAGCGGGCACAACGATCGGTGGGACGAACCAGCTCTCGGCTGTGTCGCTCGCCAGCCGGTTGTGAGCGCTCGCGATTGTCGGCGCCGCGGCGGCCTGACCTTCTAGGGAATTGGTCATGCTATTTTGCGGGGCGTTGTTTGCTTGCTGAAGGCGGCGGCCACTTCTTTCTTCTTTATGCGCGCCGTCGGGTTGCCGCGCTCGCCAAGATTCTGCTCTTCGGTGCCATCACCCATCATGCCAGGGTGAACGACCCTTGGCCTGCTTCTTGGTATCGTGACGGGTCGGGGTTTTATTCGTCATTCCAAATACTCCAGGTGAGCTCCCCGATAGCGGTGATGGGAAGGAACGTCCTTCCCGAAGACCTCAAAACTAGACCGCTGGCCAAGTCAAAACTGTATAGAATTGCCCAGTTTTCGCGGGTCTGCCGATTTATCCGCATGCCCGCATCGACAAAGTGGAGCTGTTTAATCCTTGATCGGCGGCTGGTCGTGCAGAATGACATTCAACAATGAACTATCGACTTCAATGCCGTGTTCGACGCCGCCATTGTAGCCAATGAAGCCCAGTTTTCGGAATTTGTTCATGAAGAAACTCACACGAGAACGGGTTGTACCGATCATCTCCGCAAGAGTCTCCGGGCTGATCTTGGCGATAATCGGCTCCGGCCGACCTTCCTTGCCGAAGTTCGCCAACAGTAGGAGCAAGCGGGCAAGCCGCTTCTCACTCAAATTGATCAGCTGATCGACAAGATCTGCTTCGACGCGGATGGCGCGGCTTAGAAGATGGGCAATGAATATCTCGGAGAATGCCGGTTCCTCATGGATCACCTTGATGATCGCTGATTTTTCTAATCTGACGATGACGGAATCTGTCATGGTCGTGACCGTCGCGATGCGCTGCGCCTGCCCGGCAAGACAGCCCTCACCGAAGAATTCGTCCGCCCCAAGTATTGCTATGACCGCTTCCTTGCCTTGCTCGGAAGCAACGGTGAGCTTCGCCTTGCCCTTCTGGATGTAGAACACCGCATCGCCAACATCCCCTTGTGAAAAGACGACATGGCCTTTACGGTACTTGCCGATGCTCGGCCGTCTCCGACACGGGCGAGGAATGATTCTGTATCGAATGTGCGTGGACGTTTTCTCGCCATGACATGACCTTTCGCACCGATCAAAAACCATTTTCAGGCGGAAGCTTCCCCGATAGCGGCGTCGTGTCGGTGGTGGCGGTTATGCGGACGGCAGCATCATCGAGATGGCTACGGTCGGCAGGGAGGGCTGCAGCGGCGTGCAAGCTATCTTGGGAGCCAAGCGCTCCTCGGTCCAGCTTCTCGTCCAGATCCCGGGGAGCGCCGCTAAGGTGTCGCGCGCGGCGTTTACCCTGGCAATGCAGTCGATGCCGGCCTTCCGAAGTGTCATGGACGCTTACGTCCAGGCCTTTCTCGAACAGGTCATGGTGTCGGTCGCGTGCAACGGCGCGCACAGCCTCAAGCAGCGGTTGGCGCGTTGGCTGCTCATGATGCGTGACCGCAGCGACGATGACGTCCTCCCTATCACTCAGGACCTGCTCGCCGACATGTTGGGAGTCCAAAGGCCAACCATCACGAATGCCGCCCGGGAGTTCGAACACGCCGGTTTGATCGAACGCGGCCGGCGGCAAGTCACGATACTTGATCGGAAAGGTCTTACGGAGGCATCTTGCGAGTGTTATCAGTTGGTTCGAGCGCGCCTCGCTTTTCACCTTCCCAAGACATGTGGGTGATACGAGTGCCCCCACATGGTAATGTACATTACCGACAGCACCCCCTAAACCGACGTAGAATGGTCGCTCGCAGCAGGGCGGGCGGCGAAAGTCGCCTCTCCCGCCAGGATCGTATCCTGCTGACGGGGATGAGCCCTGCCATCAGAAGGTGTGCAGCGCATGATCGCTGTTCATGCCGAGGCCGAAACGCATGCGTACGATGCGCTCCTCCCGTGGCGTGAGTGACGCGAGTACGCGCGTTGTGGTCTCGCGCAAATTCGATTGGATCGCCGCGTCGATCGGCAGGATAACGTTCGTGTCCTCGATTAAGTCGCCAAGGTGGGAGTCGCCCTCCTCGCCGATCGGTGTTTCGAGCGACAGCGGCTCCTTCGCGATTTTCAGAGTCTTGCGTACCTTGTCGAGCTGCATGCCCAGTTTTTCAGCGATCTGCTCCGGCGTCGGCTCGTGACCGATTTCGTTGAGCATTTGCCGTCGGGCGCACGATCTTGTTGATGGTTTCAGTCATGTGCACGGGGACGCGGATCGTGCGCGACTGATCGGCCAGCGAGCGACTGACTGCCTGCCGGACCCACCAGGTAGCATAGGTCGAGAATTATAGCCACGCCGGTAGTCGAACTTGTCGACTGCCTTCATCAGGCCGATGTTGCCTTTTTGAATCAAGGCGAGAAACTGCAGGCCGCGGTTGGTGTATTTCTTGACGATGGAGATGACCAGCCGCAGGTTCGCCTCGACCATCTCCTTCTTCGCCTGACGCGCCTCGCGCTCGCCCTTGCACCATGTGGACGATATTGCGGAATTCGCCGATATCGAGGCCTGTTTCAGCCGCCAGTGCATGTATCTCGTGGCGGTGTTGTTTTATCCTTTCCTTGTCGTTTGTGACCAGGCTTTTCCAGCCCTTCGCCGAAAGCCTCGACACGCGGTTGAGCCAGAGCGGGTCTAGCTCGGAGCCGAGATAGTTTCTGAGAAAGTCATCGCGCGCGACGCCGTGACTCTCAGCGAGCCGCATCATGCGGCCCTTGTGGCTGACCAGACGCTTATTGATCTCGTAGAGTTGCTCGACCAGTGCGTCGATCCGCCTTTGATTCAGTCGTAGCGATTTCACCTCGCCTATAATCTCATTATTTAGGGCTTTGTATTTGCGTTCCTGCCCGGGCGAGAGCGACAGTCTTTTAAGCTGGAATTGAATGTCCTGATCCTGCAATCGGCGCAGCCGCTTGCAGGCGCTGGCGACCTTGTCAAAGGTTTCGATGACCTTTGGTTTGAGCTCAGCCTTGAGCGCGGCGACCGAGAGCCAATTCTCCATATCGTCGTCATCGAGGTCGCTCTCGGTAATCGCTCCATCGGGTGGGGTCTCGTTGACGCTTGCGCCCGATGCGCTGCCGGGCTTTTCCTACGGGAGGCCCGTAGCGGGTAGGAACGAGAACGAATACGCGAAGCGCCCACGGAGTTCCTGAATCGACCGAGACGGCTCCTTGTTGCGGTCTGCGTTACCCAGCAAGCGAATACGGTGTAGACCGTCCCTTCATCGACCACTCCCGCGAATCAGTCCTGCCCGGAATCACGGCTCTCCAACGCAGTCACAACGCCAGCTTTGCAAGAAGAAGAAAACTACGCCGCTCGGCAAGGCGGCACTGCAGCCAGCCAATCAGCATTCGCCGCCTGTGAAGTAAAACCACAGAGTGAGCTATTCTGCTCAGACCCGGCTTCGTCAAAATGCTCAACTTGCTGACATGAAGTACCGCGTCTTCAAACTCGAAGTCGCGCACATGCCTCCGTTGGAGGGCACAATGAACATTTTTTACGTCATCGGCGTCGTGGTCGTGGTCATCATAGTTGCAGGGTACTTAGGAGTGCATCTGTAAAACACGTGGTGGCTGGCACACTAGGCCCTAACCGTCCCTTTGTGCGGTCTGCGCATACTGAGCGTAGGACCGCACTCAATCACCAATATCCACGACTGCGGCCCCAATATCCGCTCTCGCCGCCGAACAGCAGCACCAGTAGCAGGACAATCGGGATCAATTCCTGACAAGTCTTCCTGGGTTATGACGGCCTTACTTGCCGCGCAATGCATCCTTTAATCCGCCGACCGCGTTTTGCACCTTGCCGGCGGCCTTTTCGGTCTTGCCTTCCGTTTCCAGCTTCTTGTCACCGGCTCTGCCGAACCTTTGATTCGATCTTTGTCCATTGCCATATCCCTCGTTGTTTATTGTTGGGTGTCTGAGGTAGCGGCCTCATCGATATATCGTTCCAAGATAGCGCGCTGGTCAATTCTATACAGACCACAGGAACACTAACGCGCATTCTAGTTAAGGTGGGACGGCGAGCGTCCCAACCCAGGAGAATGTCATGAAGAATGCTTTACTTGCCCTTTTTGTTGTTCCGCTTCTAACGATGCCGGCATTTGCCAGCTCTTTGAGCGCCGTCGACAAACCACTGATCGTAGCAGAAGACGTCGGAGTTGAGGTCGGCAACGTCGGCATTGGCGTCGGCGAGCGACACCGGCATCGGGACCATCGTGGCATCTACATGTCCACCCGACACCGCCATCACCGTGACGATCGCCGCGACGATCCCCGCTAAGATATCCGCCGCCCACCGCGGATCTCACGGAAGTGAGCAATTCGGTACAGATGTGGGAAGCGCTGTGCGCAAGGTTATCGTCGCAGCACAGGCGCCCCCCTTCGCGCCCCCCCGAGCCCCTGCGCTGTAATGCGTCTGAAGACCCCGGCTCCCCTTGCGGGGGTCTTCGATTTTATCAGGCTAGCACTACTTTGGCAGATTTACTCACGCCGCCGCTTGTTGCCAAATCCAACGGCAATTTGGGCAACGCTGCTTTGGTGGCCGAACGATAAGTTCGACGCTAGCCTGGCGCATGGCTGGCAAGGTTGGCTCAGGAGGCCCGCTGGATTCTTTTTTCCCGCCTTGCTTGTTTTGAGCCCGATACTGGAGGAAGGCGTAGGGGATCAGTCCTCCTCAGCTTCGGCGGGCGCCTTCGGGTTCTTGAAACCCCAATGCGGCAGTCGGCCGAATTATAGAAGGAGCCCCGTCGCTTCGACACGATGCACTCGCAGCCCAACTTGCGTCTGCTGATATACGGTTGCGCCGTCGTCGTCGAAATTGTCCGTTGAACACGAGGCTGGAGTGAGCGCCCGCAGCAGGCTTCAGCGTGCGTTTGCGCACCTCGATCGTTTGCCGGTGTAAGTCCTCGCCGTTGAGTTCGAGCAGGTGAAAGCGCAGTGCACGGCGGCGTGCGTCCGCTGGCGCCGGATTAGTTCGAACTCAGCCAAACGTCGTCGCCGCACACGATCGCCTCACCGTCGGACCACGCACGAGCGCCTGGGCAGCTGGCAACCGCCAGGGCGGGCAATAAGGAATCCGGGTGGCCTCAGTTTGAGTTTTGGCTTTCGGCTGCCTTTAAAATGTCTTCTGGCGTCTCGCGCACGGAAATAAGATCAGATGTCCCCATGAAGGCTATTACCGTGCCCCGGTGGTGAGCTTCGTTTCGGAGGAGCGTGACAGCATTGGCGATATTTACGTAGATGCTCTGCCCACGTTCGTCACTGCACTTGATCCAAGACCCCATTGTAGTCCTCCCATACATTTAGGGCGGCCTTCTTTCTGGTAGGGACCGCGCTTGCCCGGCGTGCCCCCGAGCGGGGCTGAATGTCAAATTGAGGCACGACCCGGAAGCCATCCATGCTTCGTGGATCCAGCCGGGGCGCCATGTGGCACTTTGCCAAGCGAGGGGTGCCGTAGCGCAAGTGGTGCTTGAGCAGTTCGACCCTGCTGATCTGCCCTACTTGCCGACATCACGGCCCGCAGCGCGGATCGGATATTCACGACCAGTTTAGAATGACGAAGGCCGCTAATTGAGACACCCGTTATTTGGCCATTTCGCGCAAAATTCTATCGCGATGATCGTAATGCAGCCCCAGCGCAGTCTCAAAGTTTGCCAACATATTTCGTGCAAAAGTCTGGTCGACATCGCCGCGCTCCAGGGCGTTCACACGATGGCGCTGCGCGCTCACGTTCATCTCGCTCTGGACGATGTGGCGCTCGACCGTGGCCAATTGCTCGGCAAGCTGTTGACGAATGAAATGAAGAACCACGGCACGCTCCCTTTCGTAGGCGCGAGCACAAAGCGGTCTCGCAGCCACCAACGCCCTATGATCGCTGCCGGTGATGGCAATTCATGTATGCACCCTCCAGACGTTCCGCGAGTCCGAACCGCCAACGAACCATTATCGCCACCGTTCGATCGATGACCTCTTTCATGCGCCCTTGGCGTGCGCGGCGATCAGCCCGAACGCGATGGCAAGATGCGTCTTCCGGGTTCCCGATGGCCCGAATAGGACAACCTTGTCGGTACGCTGGACCAAGCCGAGGGAGGCGAGCTCCTGGATTTGCCCAGGCGGGGCGGCGGTGGCGAACCCGAAGTTATAAGCCTGCGACGTCTTCTGCGTCGGGAAGCCGGCCGTCCGTGGCAGGCATCTCGCGTCATCGAGGCACAGAAGCTTGCAAAGGGATGAAAAGTTATATCCAATTCTTCCACTTGAACCAGATGAGCGGCACGAGTGCCGAAATTATGATCAGTGCCAAGCCCCACTGATAACCCCAAGCCCAGTCGTATTCGTGAATATTCTTGAAATTCATGCCGTAAATGCCGGCGATCAGCACTGGTGGAATGCCGACCACGGAGGCGATGGTCAAAACCTTGATTACGTCGTTCTGGTCGCTACTGATGATGCCGATCGCGGCATCCTGCAGGAGCTGAACACGGCTGACAAGGCCTTCGGAAAAGTGCACCAGGGAAACGGCGTCCGAACTTATTGATTGCAGCCGCGCCGCCATATCAGGCTTGAGCCAATCATGTGCGCGGTCGGTCGTGTACTTCGCCATGCGATCGAGACAGACCAAGGCATAATGTAGCCGCGCCATCTGTTCGCTGGTTCGGCCGGTACTAATCAAAAGTCCGCGAAGCATCGCAGTTTCGCGTGACAAATGCTTCGGCCGGTCCGGCCGAAAGATGGTGCGGGAGGCGTCGTCAAGATTGCGGCTGGCAGCTTCCAGAAGGTCTGCGAGGCGATCGATCATTTCCTCCAGGAGGCGCACGAAGACAACTGGCGCATCCGGTCTCTCGGCGGTGCGCATCTCCTTTCCTACGACATCGGAGGCAGCCGATTCAGCAAGGCGCACTGTCATTAACAAGTTCTTCGACAATACGAACCCGACCGCGGTCGAACTCCACGGCTCGTTTGGCGCGGCAAAGATTACTGGTGCGGTCATATAAAGTGCGTCGTTTTTAATCTGAAGCCGGCTGGTCGCTTCGATTTCGCCCAGCTCGTTCTCGGTCGGCACGGTAAGTCCGCTGGCGCGCTCGAAGAGTGAACGTTCGGCGTCGGTCGGGCAGAGCAGGTCAACCCAGGTCTGATCAGCCAAGTCGCGGCTCGAGAGCAGAAGATCGTTGGTGAGAGGTCTAGGATAGGCATTCAACATCGCCGTTCTCCACCCGGAGCTGGTATCATGGCCTGGACGATTAGTGGCACGGCCGAGATCGTGGACCAGGGGTCAATGGACCAACTCACCGCGCATATCCTCGCCGTCGGGTTCGGTCAGGTCAAAGGCAGAATGAAGCCGTAGCGCGGGCCCGGTAGGCCGGATCAGCTCGAATACGGCTAGGCCCGTTGTCATCACAGTCGATTGCCTCGCCGTCGAGAACGCATGAGGGCACCGGCGGCTTGGCAACGTCAGGGCGCGATGAAGGGAAAGCGGCAGGTGAAATCGTTGCCCTTGCGGGTAATCGTCCGACGCCGGGAGCATCCTGACCGCCATGAGCCGAAACCCATGCTTGATCTCATGTAGCCAATCGGAGCCGCTCGGCGGTTCCTTGGCCGGGTGTCCGTTTGTGCCGCCGAATTTCGCGATCATCGGAGGACAAGCAGTACGCAGTCTCAAGCCCGCCGTCATTCAGCGCCCAAAAACTCGCGATGTTATGCGTAGACGAGATTCCGGTCTCGAGAAAGAACGAGCCAGCCGTGCCGGTTTCGCGCCATGGCAGGTGTGATGCTGGAGGTTTTTGCCGGCGGGGCCAGGATCAATCTTTCCCTCATGGAGCGAAGACGGTGATTGCTGCTGCCTTTTAAGGCGGCTGGCCTCCCAATTCCGAAGTTTTCAACCGGTGCATCAGGAGCTACATCGCAAATCGATCCTGCACCAATAATTGAAGCAGCTTTGAAGGCGGCTGGACTAAGGCCGATGTGATCGCGCGCGGCGTGACACGAGCCGAGCTGCGGAAGCAAGAACCGGCTTGCTACGACTTAGATGCAAGGTATGCATTTCAGTCATCAACGCCGAAATGGGCCGTCAGACGATGCGAGATCATGCCAAGGTCTCGTTCCGCTCGGGGAACGAGACGCTCGTGCGCCGGCTTGGGACCGCGTAATGAGGCCAATCGGCGACATCACCCCAGCAGCGGGCGAACGCGCCATCGGGCCGGTAAGCCTCGGCGGGCCTCTGCATAGAACCGTCGCGAAGCGGCGGGGGCCTCCGTCGGCAAAGCATCATTTGCTATCAGCCGCGTAAAGCCGGTCTACAAATCCATTTCGCTCAAGTTCATTGATGAACGACGAATCAGCAATGTCGGATTCGTTGAGGGAGACCGCGGTCGGATATTTCGCCACCAGAAATTCACGCAACGCCTGCATTCCTGGAAACGATGGCCTGGGAACCCTTTGAAATACCGGCACATGAAAGGCGTAGAGTTCTTCCGCTGCCTTTCGATCTTCAATGTTCATGTAGCGTTGCAGCAGCGGTACTACGATGTCCGGTCGTGTCTTGAACAAATGAATCGTCTCGACAAAGCCCTGCATGACGTTCATTACGAGCTCGCGATTTGAGGCGATCAACTTGTGAGTAGTCGCGAATATCGAGGGGCCGTCGAAGGCATCCATCGGAAACGCATTCCAACCGTAGCGAGCTTGGCCGGTAAAGCGGAGATCGATCGGCAGCGCGCCCGCGTCTATCTCTCCGGCGGCTAACGCCGCATAGATCCGATCGAATTTAATCAAAGGCACGTAGGTTGCGGTCGCCCCTGCTTTCTCGATTGTGATCCGGGCCGCCACGCTGGTTTGTCCGGTCTCGGTCAGCACTCCGACTTTCCTTCCGCCGAGTTGTGCAAGTTGACTGATGTCCTTGCTGGTCATCACAAAGGTTTTCGGGAAATCTGACGTTGGCGTCGCGACAATGACGATGTCGTGGCCTTTGAGCACCTCTTCCGCGACAGGCACAAATCCGGTGTGGGCGAACTCCCAGTCGCCGCGAGTGAGGCCGGCCGCAGCCTCCGGACCTCCGACCGCCATGGCTGGGAAGGTCATATCAATTCCTCGCTTTTTAAAGAGACCGGCTTCGGCTCCGAGCCAGGCCGTGCTTTCCCATGTTGCGACCAAACCGGTTGCGACTCGGACCTGCTGAGCAGTTGTTGGAGAGGCCTGCCCCCAAGCGAACTGCGATGTGGCCGGTAGTGCGGCACCACCCACCAACAGATGCAAAAAGTTGCGGCGGAGAAGTTTCATCACGTCCTACCTCTTTGCGAGTGAGTATGCTCGATCGACAACAGATGGTCTTGCGACTACGCAGGGTGCCAAGCTCGAATGGCTATTAGTCGTATTCGAAAGGCGGGAGTGCCATCTGTATAAAATTGCTCATCATCGAATTGCCGCTCATGCCCCGGACTCGGAAGTGGAGTATGCATCGCAATGGTCCGAATCTCGATTCGGTGGATGGTGAGAGGTGATGGCTATGTCTGGCGACTGGCTGCAAACAACGGCATTCTCGCTTTGAACTGCTAAGCTCCGGCCGAAGTGGATGATTTCAACCGCGTTTGATCCTGAGCTCTTTCGTAGAACCGCACCTCTTGCAAGCCAGCGTGAGGTCTTCGAATTCCCCGGTGAACAGAATAGGTGCGACACGTATGATGGCCATTTCCGTTCCGCAGAGAGGACACGTCGACGAGTCCCTCGTTTCCGGTGGCGCTTCTTGATTAGCCACGTAATCTCTTTCACCGGAGCGAGGCAACGGATACCCGGACGGTCTCGTTCTCAAGCCAACGCGTAATGCCGACGAACCTCACGTAAAGAGACCAGTCGCTGCTGAGCTTCATCCCAGAGCACCAGCCGCACACACCTAAAACTCTGGACTAGGGTCAGCCGTCCGATGACACCGAGCTGCGGGTAATCGCTCAACACGAGTGGCAGTCGATAGTAAGGTATTCGGCTGCACAGATGATGGACGTGATGAACGCCTATATTGGCAGTGAACCAGCGTAGGACTCTCGGCAGATCATAATATGAGCTACCGTGAAGCGCCGACTCGTGCAGCTTCCAAACCTTGTTGCGAGCCCATTCGGTATCCTCGAATTGGTGCTGGACATAGAACAGCCACACTCCGATCGAAGCCGCGAGGAGCATGATCGGTAGATGGATGAGGAGGAACGGACGGACGCCCACCAGCCACATCATAGTGACGACGAGACCCGCGATGGCAGCGTTGGTCGCCATGGCGCTGAGCCAAGGCTGCCAGCCAGCACGCATGAGGCCGAATGGCAGCCGGTGTTTGACGATGAACAAAAAGGCCGGACCCAAGCCGAACATGATGAGCGGATGTCGGTACACGCGGTAAAAAAACCGGCGCCATTGGGACAGCGCGAGATACTCGCGCACTGTCAGCGTGTCGATGTCCCCGATTCCGCGGCGATCGAGATTGCCAGACGTCGAGTGGTGGATCGCGTGAGTTCGTCGCCAGAAGTCGTAAGGCGTGAGCGTGAGCACCCCGATCGCGCGCCCGACCCAATCATTTGCGGTACGATGGTGAAAGAAGGCGCCATGACCGCAATCATGTTGGATCATGAACAGCCGCACGAGAAAGCCCGCATCCGGCACCGCAAATATCAGGGCGGCGACCCAATAGCCACGAACAAGGCTTGCCCACGTTAGAAGCCACAGTAGAACGAGCGGTCCGGCCGTGATGAGCAGCTCAACAATGCTGCGTGCCGGGCTTGTTGTACGATAGCGAGCCAGGATTTGTGTCCAGCCGCGGGCATCGGACGGGCATGTGACTGTATCGACAGTTTGGTTCTTCAACATGGCCTTTTTGCCAGCGTGCCAGCCGGCATTGAAACTCCCTGATAGGATTGAGCGCAAATATTGGATAGCTTTGGCCCGCTCGCACGGCCGAGTCTGGTCTAAATTGCTCACTTCGGCCGTCGGTAAGCGGGACGCAATGCGTTCACTGTTGCGAGACTATGTGATGGGTCTTGGATATCACTAATCACGCGCAGCACCGATGCACACGCTGAATTCCCGCCGCCTCATGGGCTTTCGCCCCGCTGAGCAATGCACCGTACCACATCATTTTTAATGAGAGCTGTGTTGTACGCTACAGCAAATTTGGGATAAAGGGGGCCGATTACGCATCCCAGCGTGACAGTCGACAGACGCCGCGCGCTCCCCCCGACTTGGCCTGTTCAATCAACCGAGACGACGACCTTGGAAAAAGCCCTTATTCGTCGTGTTCTGCCTGACATTTGCGGTGTCCCCTGTTCGGCTGCGTCATGATGTTCATGCTTCACCAACTTCTTGTCCTGAATGACGTTACGGGTCCATTCGCGTCGATTCAGCGACCTCCTACCGAGGTCGGCTGTGCTGCCGATTTCGACCGAAATAGCTGACATCAGCCTGCTGAAGCATGCTCGCGCTCCGTCAATAACAGAGGAGTGCGGCCATGTCAGGGAGCAGTGACGAGATTAATTTCGCCTGCGGTCCGTGAGACCGGAATTCAAAAAGCACCCTCCGGAACGGAGATGAAGCCGGATCAACTCTAAATCAAGATCCGGAGCTGAAAACTTTGTCATTGTCCGCCGGCAAATAATTTCCGCTGGCGAAGCTGCGGCTGGCGACCGCGTCGCGTTTTCCTTTGAGCATCTCCCACTGCGTCTTGGCGCCGACCCGCCAGAAGCGGATATCGAAACGCAGCCGGCCCAAGCGCAAATCGATCAATGTCAAGTCGGGAAGCCAGTCCGGCAGCGCAGGATCGACGTACAGCTTGCCGCGCGGCGCATCCTGCTGCAGCCCCAGCATTGCCTGCAGTAGCATGAATGGCGTTCCAGCCGCCCAGGCCTGCGGCACATTGGCGCCTAGATATTGCACGGGGAAACTCGTGGGATCGCGCTGCAACCCGCCGTAGAGCTCCGGCAATTGGTTCAATAGAAAATGGCTCGCCGCACCACTGATGTCCCGCGCTACGGCCGCGGCTTCGGCGGCGAAGCCGTAGCGCCGCATGCCCAGCGCAATCAGTGAATTGTCATGTGGCCACACCGCGCCGGTCTGGTAGTTATATGGATTGAACGAGCGATGATCAGCCGAAAGCGTGCGGATGCCCCAACCGCTCCACATGTCCTTGCGCATCAACCGTTTTACCACGCTCGTGGCATGTTCCGGTGCGATGATGCCGGACCAAAGACACTGCCCAACATTGGACGCCACCGACAATACTTTTTTCTTCTCTCCGTCCAAAGCGAACGCATAAAAGCCGGTCCCCTCGTCCCAGAAAGCCTCGTTGAATTTCTTGAACAGCACGGCGGCCTTTTTGCGCAAGGTGTTTGCGCGCCCTTTGTTGTCCAGTTCGTCGTAGATCTCGGCCATGCGTAGCCAAGCGTCGTAAACATAGCCCTGCAATTCGCATAACGCTTTCGGTCCTCGCACCAAGGTGCCATCAGGATACATCACCGAATCCCCGGAATCCTTCCACGCCATGTTTTCGTACCCAGCCGTCGAACGGGTCTGATATTCCTGGAAACCGTCGCCGTCGCGATCGCCGTATTTGTCGATCCAGGCAAGGCAACCCTCGGCAATCGGTAAATGCCGCTCGATCAGCGCGCGGTCGCCGGTGGCCCGCCACGCCGCGTGCAGCGCTACCAAGTACAGGGGCGTCGCGTCCGCGGTCCCGTAATACGGCGTGTGCGGAATCATCTTGAAATACGCCAACTCGCCGTAGCGCAATTCGTGGAGTATTTTGCCCGGCTCAGCGTCGCGATAGTCGTCGCGCCTCTTAGCTTGATATTCTCCCAGCACCTCCAAGGCCGCGGCGGCGAAATCCGGATAGACGATCATCGTCTGCAACGACACGATCAGAGTATCGCGACCGAACAGCGCCGCGAACCACGGCAGCCCAGCGGCGGGCACAAAGACCATGTGGTCTGTGCCTTCCAGCGGCAGGCGAAGGGCGGCCATGTCCTGTACGCCCTGTCTGTAGCAGCGATAAAATTCCTCGTTGCTGGTTTCGATCTTCAGCACCGTGCGCTGCCACTCATCCATCTTATCGACGTGGTCCGAAGTTGCGCTGGACTCAGTGCATGGCCGCGGCGCCCGGATGCAGGTTGAGCCATCCACCAAGTCATAAATCAGGCAGCGATGCCAAGCCTGCCCAGCCTTTAGGGCGACGTCAAAGCTCAACCGCCCGTTGGCGGTCACCGTCGGGCCGCCATCACCTTCGCCGGTTCGGACGATCACCTCACGGCAAAATTCCTTGTTGCGATAGGTGAATCGCAGTGTCTGCCGCTTAGGTGACCAGGCTGTTGTGATTCGGCCACGCCGTACGATATGGCTGCTCTTCACCTCGAAAATGTCGGCAAAATCGGCACGGATCGCGATCTCAAGATTAAAACGTACAGGCTTTTGGCTGTGGTTGGTGATGTCGATGTCTTCGTGTAGCCCACCATTGATATGGCGGCCGATCACCAGACCTAACGTGCGCGCTGCAATAGGCCCATCCTCGCTAAGGAAGGCGCGGTTGGTCTGGAAGATGCGCGCGGCGTGATAGGCGACCGCACCGCCGTTCAGCAAATCCCACGGTTCGCCATTGGCGTAGATCGCCCAAGCGCTGATCACCCTGGTGTCGCGAAAATAAAGGCCGCGTGCGCTTGGCCAGTCTACCTGCCCGTCGGGCTTTGTTACCAGCACCGTCTGCCCCTGATGGATGGCGATTTGCGCCGGGCCGACCTGGACCTTGAACGCCATGAGAAATCCTGCCTCAACGAGCCGATGGGCAAAGTGCCCGGAAAATTATTCTCGTCATTTGAGTCGGGCGATGATTTGGTCTCCAACGCGCAGAGCGTTCGCAATGATGGTCAAGGTGGGATTGACCGCTCCGATTGAGGGAAAGAAACTTGCATCCGTAACGTAGAGGTTATCGATTTCATGGGCCTTGCAATTGAGATCAAGCACGGACTGTGACGGATCAGGGCCGAAGCGCATCGTACCGGCCTGGTGGGCAGTTCCGCCGATTGGCACATTCTGCCCCAGATAGAGCGACCTGTCGAAAAGGTGAGGGTGAACGTCGAGTTTACCGCACAGGTCGCGCAATTTGTCCTTTAACCGTCTGTGGGCCTCCATGTTGGTTTCAGCCAAATCGAGCGTGACGCGCTGTCCGTCGTAAAAGATTCGGTTCTGGGTCAGCGGCAAATCCTCTGAGGTTAGCCAGAAATCGAGAGAATGTCGCGCGATCCAATCGAAAGGCTTTTCCGGAAACCATTGCAGAAGTTGGGGTAGTCCGTCGCCGCGGATCTGGACACCGTCAGATTTTCCCACCATTTGGATATGGCCGAGCGGATATTCCCAATCCTCGGAACTAAAATAGAAATCGTTCAGTCCCAAAGTTTTTTGAAACTTTGTCGGATTTGGTGTGCGCGAAATGGCCAGAACGACAGAGTTGTTGTGACGCATGTAGTTGCGTCCCACCAGACCCGACCTATTGGCTAATCCATGTGGATGGTCGTCGTTAGCCGAGCGCAGCATCAAGAGGGCCGACGACAGCGCGCCGCACGCCACGATGACAATGTCGCCCGAATAGGTCGCACGCTCCGTTCCGCGCACCACTTCGATGCCGGAAATCCTCCGACCACGCGAATCCGTCGTCAGTTTTTCGACATATGAATTCGTCAGCAGCGTCAAATTCGAATGTGTGCGCAGCGTCGGATCGACACAGACGACCTGCGCATCTGCCTTACCATTCGTCAGACATGGGTAGCCGTCGAAGGCATTACAGCGAATACAGGGAGAATGCGGCAACGCTTTGCCGTCTTGCTCGTCGAGCAGAATGCCCACCGGCAGATGAAAGGGATAATGCCCCTCGCGCTTGAGCCCATCGAACAGTTGCTGGATGCGCGGTTCATGGGTGAGGGGGGGATACGCGTATGGCTTTTTCGACGGCGGTTCGGTTGGGTCTTCCCCGCGCAACCCATGAACATAATAGAGTTCTTCGGCAGCTTGGTAATAGGGCTCAAAGGCGTCATACTTCAGCGGCCATGCAGGAGAAATACCGTCCGGATGCCTGATTTCATCAAAATCCCGCTCACGGAGCCGCAGCAGAACGGCACCGTAGACCTTGCTGTTGCCGCCCACGAAATAATGAAGTCCGGGATGAAAGCTCTTGCCGTCGGAGCTATACCAAGTCTCCGTTGCCTGATAGCGCGCGTCCACGAACACCGCTTGGCTGTCCCAATTCTCGCGTTCGCGTGGCAGGTAGCCACCCCGCTCCAGAACGAGGATGCGTTTGCCGGTCTGCGCCAAGCGCCAGGCCATGGTGCCGCCCCCGGGGCCGGAGCCGATGATAACGACATCGTAATGTTCACTCATGAAAGGTGCTTCCAGTACGTGAAATCCGAGCCAGGATTTAAGCTGTCCCCCTGAAGTAGTAACGCTTGAACTCGACGGATAGTCTACGCGTTTTAAGTTTAACTCTGGCGCATGACGGAAGGTAATGCGCGATGATGATGCTGAGCATCGGCCTCGCTGCGGCGATCCGCATCGGCCTGGTCCTCCTGTTTCTTCCTTTCAGTGCTCTGGATAAGGTTCTTAACTTCCGTGGCGCCGTCGGCCAGGCGCGCGAAGCGGTGTCGAGTCCCACCGTCGCCGCCGGGCTGATACTTATGGGATTATTTGTGGAAGTATTCATGTCGCTTGGAGTTTTGACTGGAATCGCGGATCGAGCCTGCGCCTTCGTTTTGGCGGGCTATTGCGGCGTTACGGCGTTACTCTGGAAGCAATTCTGGAAGCCCGGCGACTTTTGGAGTTCCAATACTGGCCAGGGTCGGACACTGTTTTGGGACTTCCTCAAAAATTTTGCTCTCGGCGCAGGCTTCCTGCTCATCACCTTTGGTACCGATGCGGCTTCGGTCAGCCACTTCTTCGCCCATCCGCTATCGTCATCCCATCCCTATAGGGTGGCACAGGAGCATATTGCGCCGTGAGTTCGGCTCCCAAACCGGCCATATCTTATTGGCATCTCTGGACCGACGCAGACGGTGTCAGTCATCAGTCCCGTTGCACAATGACCGAATTTAAAAAAGCAGCAATTGCGCCGCAAGCCGCGCCGCAATGGATCGGCGCCAAGACCAAGGTTGCGGCAACCGTTTTCATCACCGTGCTCCCGGCCGGCTGGATCGGCGATTGGCACGAAAATCCAAAACCGCAATGGATCATTCCATTGTCCGGACGCTGGTTCGTCGAGTCGATGGACGGCCAGCGTGTCGAGATGGGGCCGGGTGAGATATCTTTCGGCGAGGACAAGAACACGCGCAACGTGGGAGGCAAGCAAGGACACCTCTCCGGCACGATCGGAGACGATCCAGCAGTGCTCATGATAGTGCAGTTCGAAGCCCCGCCGCCACTGGCGTCACCTTGTCGGTTCAGGTGAGCCATGGACGGGATTGAGATTCGCAATCAAAGTTTTGCGCAATATATCCTGGGGAACGCGACATTGGAGACATTGGCGTCGGGCTTCCGCTGGATCGAGGGCCCGGTTTGGATGGGCGATGCCAACTGCCTCTTATTCCAGGACCTGCCTAACGACCGGACGATGCGGTGGATCGAGGGAGTGGGCGTGTCGGTGTATCGTTCGCCGTCGAATTACGCAAACGGACAGACCAGAGATCGCCAGGGACGCCTGATCGCCTGCTCGCATCGCGGACGCTGTCTTTATCGTACAGAATTTGACGGCCGACTCACGAAATTGGTCGACCGGCACGCTGGCAAGCGGCTGAATTCTCCGAACGATGTCGTAGTGAAATCGGACGGCTCAATCTGGTTCACAGACCCGCTGTATGGAATAGCGAACGACTACGAAGGCGGCCGGCAAACCTCCGAACAGCCGCCGGCGGTCTATCGGTTCGATCCGGGGACGAAGGAAATCCGCATTGTGGCGGATGATTTCGACGGACCGAATGGGCTCGCCTTTTCGCCCGATGAGGGCCGGCTTTACGTCGCCGAGACCGGGAACCAGAGCTCGGAGCATCCGCTTCAATACATCCGCGTCTTCGAGGTTGGCGCCGATCGGTCAACGCTCTCCGGCGGCGAGATTTTTCACAAGATCGAGCCGGGCTATTGCGACGGGATGCGCGTCGACGAGTACGGTAACATCTGGAGCAGCGCCGCCGACGGGGTCCACTGCATCAATCCGGAGGGAGAACTGATTGGGAAAATCTTCGTTCCCTACCTGGTTTCGAACCTTACATTTGGCGGCCCCGCAAAAAATCGCCTCTTCATCGGAGGCTCAAGCACGCTTTATTCCATCTTCCTGAATTGCCGTGGCGCGCAGACACCGTGAACTCGGTACAGCGACTATCTCGCATCACAATGATCTGCGTCGATCCAGATCGGTCGGCAGATTTCTATGAAGCCGCTTTCGGATTTGTGCGGACCGGTGAAGCATCGATTACCGAGCCGGCCTTCGGCGAGCTCATCGGCATCCCAAATGCAACAGCCCGCGTCGTACGTCTGCAACTCGGCAAACAAACGATCGAACTCGCTGCCGTTAGTCCATCCGGCCAGGCCTATCCACCTGGGGTTTCTGGGCGTAGCCCGCTCTTTCAGCATTTCGCGATCGTCGTATCCGATATGGCGATGGCGTACGCACGATTGTCGGAATGTGAGGGTTGGAAGCCGATTTCAACTGCTGGGCCCCAATTGCTGCCCGCTTCATCTGGCGGCGTCACAGCATATAAATTCCGGGACCCTGAGGGTCATCCGCTCGAACTGATTACCTTCATGCGCACCGCCATCCCCGTAAAATGGCAGGAGACTTCGGCAACCGGATGCGTCGGAATTGATCACTCCGCGATCTCAATAGCGGACACGAAACGAAGCGTTAGGTTCTATGCGCGTTTCGGACTGCAGCGCATCGGCGGCTCGCTTAACTCCGGTCCAGAGCAAGATAAGCTGGACAATGTTCAAGGAGCACAGGTCGAGGTGACGGCGCTGGCGCAGCCGCGATCCTTTGCCCCTCATGTCGAGTTGCTCTGCTATCGCAGCTGTGCCGAGCAGGAATGGGCGTCACTCGGCACAAATGACGTTGCGGCCACGCGACTTGTGCTGGCAGTAAGCAACGATGAGATGGGTGCACTTTGCGCGCAAAACACAGATGCCGTTCAGTCGGGTCCCGTGCGGTTTGAACAAGGCGTAGTACGCGCAATCCTGCGCGATCCGGATGGTCACCTGCTTTGCCTCGAAGGCTCCGCTGCGACTGCCGCGGAGGCTTAATAGCGGCACAACTCTGTATACGATCGAGGTGGTGCTGACCGAGGAATCAGACCGGCAGAAAATATTCAATCTGCTCGCCGAAGAGCGGCAAGAGCAAAAAGAGGCTGACGATCCTCTCTGGTAGCCGTCAGTGACGAAATGTCACCTCAAGTGGCCACCGTTCTCGCGGCCGATGTGGCGGAGGCCGAGGTGCGCAGGGTAACGCGGTTGGCAGACGCGAATTAGCCGCAGTCCGCGCAAATAATGCACTTCCGTTTCTACTCCAAGGTGAGCTGTTTTGCACAGACTTGTCGCAGCGATTTCGGTTAAAATACCTATTGGCAAGGAGCCGAAATGAGCGCGCGGACCATAGACACCAAGGCGGCGAAGGGAAGACGGCGGTTTGATCCGGTGGTGTTTTTTGAAACCGCAGCCAAGGGCCGAACCATTTCGAAGCATCGCAAGAGCGAAATCATCTTTTCGCAGGGCGATGACGCTGATGCGGTTTTCTATGTCAAGAAAGGCAAAGTCAAAGTCACTGTCGTTTCCAAGCAGGGCAAGGAAGCCGTAATTGCGATCTTGGGTACCGACGAATTCGTGGGTGAAGGATGCTTGATCGGACAGCCGAAGCGCTTGGCGACGGCAAGTGCAATGTCTGAATGCGTCACAATGCGAGTAGACAAGACCGAAATCCAGCGGCTTCTTCGCGACGAGCCTACATTTTCGGAAATGTTTGTCTCGCACGTTTTGGCGAGGACCGCCCGTGTGGAAGAAGATTTGGTTGACCAGCTATTCAATTCAACGGAGAAACGGCTTGCTCGATTACTGCTGCTGCTGGCCAATTTCGGCAAGGAAGGTCGGCCCGAACCGCTTGTGGCGAAGATCACTCAGGAAACGCTCGCGGAGATGGTGGGCACCACCCGGTCGCGGGTAAGCCATTTCATGAACAAGTTTCGCGAAGCGGGGTTCATTGACTACAACGGCCATCTCGAAGTGCATAGCTCGTTATTGAGCGTCGTACTCGCCGAACAGCCGCGCACCGTCAGATCGCCGCAGTGATTTCAGTGAACGATCTGGCGACGATCGTAATTTTCACTGTTCCTACAAGCATGTAGCTGATTATTAGAATGGGGCCTCGGGGTCGGCACCGGCGTTGAATAATGTCGCAAGCGGCTTTTCAATCGAACCGGGAGTGAAGCCATTGCCGCCATTGACACGGAGTTGACGCGGCCAACCGCTCTGGGTCTTGCCGTTGGAGGTGCGCATTCTCAACAAGTGGCTATAAGTGCTGACGTAATCTTCGGCCATTCTTGTCGCGGTAAATCTCGCCTCAAAGCGGTGCCGCACCGCGCGGCGGTCGTAAGATAAGATTGCCGGCAGCGCCGCGATGGCTTCTTCCTCACTGTCGACCACTTTGCCGGTGACGCCATCCTCGATGACCTCGGGGACCGACCCGCAGCGGAACGCCAGCACCGGTGTGCCGCACGCCATGGCTTCGATCATGACAAGGCCAAACGGCTCCGGCCAGTCCACCGGGAACAATAGAGCGGCTGCCCCGCCCAGGAATTGCGTTTTCTCACGCTCGTTAATCTCGCCTACGAACTCGACACCAGGGCCATCGATGAGCGGGAGTATTTCGCTGCGGAAGTAGTCTTCGTCAACCCTGTCGATCTTGGCGGCGATCTTCAGCGGGATGCCAGCGGCTTGCGCTATTCTGATCGCACGGTCAGGGCGCTTTTCCGGCGAAATCCGCCCCAGGAAGGCAAGGTAGCGTCCCGGCTCGAGTGACGGACGATGCAGGTCAGCCGGAATGCCGTGCTGGATGGTCGCAACAAAATTGGCGTGCGGCAATGGTGTGCGCTGGTCGTTGGAGATCGAAACCAGCGGCATGTCGCCGAAGCGGCTATAGAATGGTTTGAGATCACCCAAATCCTGCCGGCCATGAAGCGTGGTCAAGGTCCGAGCGGCCAGCGAGCGGAAAAGCGGGAAATGGAACAGGTCGATATGAAAATGAAGGACGTCGAATTCCTCAGCGCGCTCGCGCACCTCATCAATCATCAGCATGAAGTATGGAATGATGTCGCGCACTGTAGGATCAAGGCGCAGCGCGCGAGTACAACAGGGAGCCAACTCGGCGCTGGTGATTGAGTCCTCACTTGCAAAGAGTGTCACAGCGTGGCCTAGCCTGACAAGTTCTTCAGTCAAGTAGGAAGCGATCCGCTCCGTGCCGCCATAGAGACGAGGCGGAACGCTCTCAATCAAGGGAGCGATCTGTGCGATTTTCATAATGACCTTAATCTCCCCGCGAATACAAACCTGCAGCGCAGCAAGTTCTGGTTTAACGCGATAGAACCGCCGTCTGCAGGATCATATACTGACGCGCTTTAAAGGTGCTCCGGTTGCCGGGGGGGCTGGGGGGCCGAGGGGAGGCAACCGGAGCTCGTCTGGATTGCCGCGTGATGCGGATCAAGACTCCGGGATTTTGCCGGTCGGAGCGCAACCGAGTCTGTTCTATTTTGACCAGTTTTTCCGACAGGGCTTCGATATTTATAGAACAGCGTTGCAAAGCGCATTAGCGCTAACGGGAACTGCACAACTGCTGCCGCCGTTCTGACCAATCCAACTCGCTCTTTATGGAGTTTCATCGGATGTACGCATCGTCTGTCGCGAGCCATCTTTGAGTCGAAGTAAAGCACCGGTGCCCGGCGCCGAACTGCTATACTTGGGAAATCTTTTCCGACGATAAGATCCTTCGACTGGAAGAATCCCGGAACCAGTTCGGCTCGTGGGAAGAGGCGAGTCAAGCTGGGCGGAAGGCGCTGCAAAGACCGTCGGCCTCTAAAGCTCAGTGCAGGATCACGGCGTGAGATGATGACCTTAAATCCGCTCCGCCTGCCCTGACGAGGCTGGTGAGCTTCGTCAGCGAAGGTCAAGAATTGAGACCGAGGTATATGGCAGGCTTTAAGCAACCGGATTTCATCGAGCGCCAAGAGGCTGCGGCCAAGGCGCGGAGGGTCGCGCTGGAAAGCTTTCGCGCCAAGGCCGCCGATCCGGCGCTCGCAGAAGAGCTGAAAGCGCGAACAACCCACGCTGCAGAGCGCAAAGCAATCAAGCTCACCCGCGTAATCGAAAAGGTGCAAAAGAAAGCCCATGAGACCGAACGTGCAGAGCAGGGGAGCGGGACGCTGCGATCGCGGCCGAGAGTGGAAAGACCGAAACGGAGCAGCGTGAACGCGCATTGCAGGCGAGACAAAAGGCGGCGAGGGACGCGAGATATGCCGCCCGCAAAGCGCGATCGAAGCGGCGGTAGCCCGAAGCTTGTGGCGGTCAGCGCAGATAGTCCGGACGGAAGCGATCGATGGAAGGCTGAAACGAAAGCCCATACAATTACAAACGTTCACTGGAATACAACAACATCAACAGAGAAGAGTGCACACATGGCGACCGACCAGATCTCTTTCTATGACGGATCTCTCAATAAACAGATAGAGGGCTCCTTCAAATCGGATGGCAACTCAATCCACGTCTCGTCCGTACACGGTACTAAGAGTGTGCCATATAGCGATATTGGCGCGTGCAACGATTACAATGCGCAGGTGTTGTTGGTGCAAAAGCTATTGAGCGAGTTGGCACGTGATCCGGGCAGCGGCATGTTTAAGGACCTTCAGGACCAAAAGGATAATCAGGAACTGCAGCCGACGAAAAGCTTTAGCATGTGGGCGAGCGGTGTAGGTACTAACCCTTGAAAGCGGGCGGGCTCTGACATAAACACCTCAGGGCCTCACCCGTACACCGTTTTAGGTATCTTCTTTTAGAGAGAAGCCGCGCCGGAGCGCCCTCGGCGTCGACGTTCCTCTTCACTTGGCTGCGGTTTGTTGCAGCGCGTATGTCGCGATTGGCATCTTTCGACATTCGCCGCGCCGCGGATAGCGAAGTAGCCGCCGCAGGCACAACTTGTGACCCGGCAACGAAATTTGCTGTGAGATTTCGGCGCAGCGCTGTCGACCTTGCGAGTTCCGCGGGAAAGGCCGCACTCAGCTGGAATTCGGTGGATTCCCTAAAGAGATGGCCCTTCGACCGTCACAGGTTCGCGCCAGCGCCGCTGAATGTGCTCTCATGCTCCTCGATGCCTTTGCATCGCGCCAGGATTACGCCCGTCTCACAATGCCGGTCGTTATCATCGCAGGCGAGGAAGATAGGTTGATCGACATCGATAAACAGTCGGCCCGACTTCACCGTGAGGTAACTCAGAGCACCCTGCATTGCCTCCCGGGCGCCGGCCACATGGTCCATCAAACCGCTACGGACTCGCTAACTTGCCAAGCCCGCCTGCACATGATGCGGGGCGGCGTGACCGTGGTACGCCATGTCAGCAGGCACCAATCTCACGTGACAACATGTCCTCTCGCGACACCCTAACGTCATCAGATGTAGCAATAGCTTGGCGGGGACCCATGCCTGCGACCAACGTAGACGAATGGCGACACGGCAGCAGCGATTGAATGCCTTCGTTTGCGAAGGGAACCCACCTATGGCCGGCCGCTTGAGTTCCTATGCGAGGATCATGTCGGTACTTATGTGATTCCATTCGCGTGTCTCTGGACGAGCAAGTTTTGGCAAATTGTGGAGACCGGGGAGCGGATTTTAGCCACCGTGCTAGGGTGGCGAGCACGGGACCAAGAGTGAAATCAAGCTAAGGCTCTCAAGAGGTCGGAAGAGATGGGGCGGTTTAAGGAGCCGGATTTCAAAGAGCGGCAAAAGGCCGAGGCGCAAGCCGGGAAGGCAGCGATGGCGTAATTCCGCGCTAAAGCCGCAGATCCAGCTGCCGTTGAACGCCAGCAATCGCGGGCGGCAGACGCCTCCAACCGTGCGGCCGCTAAGCAGATGCGGTTGGCCGAAAAGGCCGAGAGAAAAGCGCGCGATGTCCAAGCGGCAATGCAGGCGACCCTGCCGCAATAACGGCTGAACGTGCTTCCCGGCACTGGGCAGATGTTCTCGTCGGCACGTGATTTGGACCCAAATTGGCGCCATGAGCGCAGCGCCGCACTGCGCGCAAAGATTAAGCGGCGGTCGTGTGTACGGTTCATGGGACGCTTCCCCGTTCGAAGTGCTCCTCACGTCCCTCGAACGATACGTAGCGCAACAGGTCTGCTGGTCAAGACCGAAAGGCAGTTAGAAGTAGTACATGCGCAGGAGCGACTTTTTGCACGGCAGAAAACCAGCCGTCCTTCTATGAACGCGAAGCAGCGGTCTACGTCCGTTCGCATGGGAATCGACTCAATTCGGGCGCCCGAGCGCTCAAGAACCGAGCGCCCTCCGTTTATACCGGCCGCTTCATCGATCGCCATCATTTGCTCCACGGTCGCGAAGCTCGTTGGCAATATCCGTCCGACACAACGCAGGACCTCGTTGCGGCACGCTGAGCCGAATCATCTGACATTTATAGCTGATCCAGACCAGTCAGCGATTTTGAGATAGGTTCTAGCCGAGCAAGAGAAGTAGGACCTCCTATGCGGCTGTTCTTGCGGACGTCATTTTGGCTTGGCGCAACGATCTGCTACTTAGTTTTGCTCCATGGCAGCGGCAGCATGATTGAAGATTTTTCCTCGAGCGGCCTTGTAGACAAAGCGGCGGGAAGGTTTTCTTCGGCACGGGGGATGGTCCGAAAATCTTGCGCAAGAGGAGTGGCCACATCAGTCTGCCCAAAAGGGGCGAGAGAGCTCGACGAAGAAGAATGCTTTATCGACGCCACCTTTGCGATGGCTAAGGGCGGCGGCGCTCAAGTGGCGCCTACCAAGCGCGGAAAAGGCATGAAAATCATGGCGATTGTGGATCATCATGGTTCGCCGCTCTCGGTCAGCACGCATGCGGCGAACCATCATGAAGTGCGCCTCGTCCAATTATGCTTTGATTTCTATATGATCGAAGCAAAGCCAGAAACTCTTGTTGGTGATCGCGCCTACGACAGTGACCCTCTCGACGAAAGTCTACGTCAGAACGGCATCGAGATGATCGCGCCTCACCGCTCCGGCCGTGTGAAACCGCCGACCCAAGACCGTCGCCGCCTGCGCCGATATGCGCGGCGCTGGCTGGTCGAGCGCTTCTTTGCCTGGATACAGTGGCAACGCCGCATACTGGTGCGTTGGGAATACTACCCTCAGAACTTCCTTGGCTTTGTTCAGCTCGCTTGCCTCGTTATCCTGTTCAGGCGATTTTGAGATAGGTTCTAATCATGCTCAGAGCATTGGCAAACATTCTGACGCGAACTTCCTGGCGCCGGCTGGCGCAATGGTCGAGCGCTCGCAGGGGGCGCCGCGAGCGCTCGTGGGGGAGATTGGGAGGGAAACTGCAGCGAGGATGGCCCCTCGAGCGTTCTCGCTGAGCGCCGCTAACGACGAAACTATACCACGTTTCTTTACCCCCGCGACCTAATCCCTAATCGATAGTTAAGATCGAGCACCGCGAGTGGCTCGTCTCGTCGCGCGCCATGGCTCTGCAATTAGCCGGGGGGAACGTGCCATAGGGAGCGCAAGGCACACCGATTCGCCTCAGCCGCGAAAGACATCAGCCGCGATCCAGGCGCCACGATCTTGCCGGCTCACTTAACGTTAAATCCGTCGGGCGATGGAATGCATTCGCTGCTTCTGCGCTTTGTATTCTGCCCTGCTTCATCACCGAGTGGAAATGGTTATGCACGCCTCCGCGCAGAAAGTTAAACAGGACGATGCGGCGCGCAAGCTCGAATTGGCAGCAAGAGAGCTTACTGCCAGTGTCTTGAGAATCGTTCGTGGAACGGGTGTGCCGGAGCAACTTCGAAGCGCGTTGCCGACCTGGTGCAGCAACTTCGCAGGCGATTCCCGCAGCTGGTCGAGCTCTACGACGACACCGCATCGCTACAGGACCGCACCGTGGCGACCGGAATCGTGCGTGCCGAACTGGCTCGCCAATTCGCAGCGCCAGGTCATGTCGGTCGCGCGAGCGGTCGCGCCGCCGATGCGCGGAAGCGGCCTGGATGCGCGCCGTACGATCGGCTCGATTTCACCGTGCCGGTATTCAGCGCGGGCGACGTTGATGCTCGGGTCTGGGTGCGCATCCGCGAAGTCGAGCAGAGCCTCGCGCTGATCGAGCAAATTCTTGCTGCCCTGCCGGACGGACCGATCACATGGCCGTGACCGACGACTCCGGCGAGGGCTTGGGCTTTGCCGAAAGTTTTCGCGGCGAGGTGCTGGTCTGGGTGCGGCTCGCAGCGGGCCGCATCGCGCGCTGCCGTCTGCGCGATCCTTCGTGGCTGCAATGGCCGCTGCTCGAAGCCGCCATCGAAGGCAACATCGTCGCCGACTTTCCGCTCTGCAACAAATCGTTCAATTGCTCGTATGCGGGGCATGATTTGTAGGAGCCGTCCGATCTTGTACCGAACGAACAGAATCGCCGATGCGCAGAACGTTGTTTGAAGGCCTGACCCGGGCGCCGCTCACCGAAGCGTCGCCGCGGCTTGACGATACGGCGCTGGCCGAGCTTGCGGCGAGCGTCGACCGCGCGGCACGCCGACGGCTCAGCCGCAGCCTCGCCATCCGCGCGGTCGATGCGGGCTCCTGCAACGGCTGCGAGCTGGAAATCCACGCGCTCAACAATGCCTTCTACGATCTCGAGCGCTTCGGCTTGCGCTTCGTCGCCTCGCCGCGCCATGCCGACGTTCTCCGGGTGACCGGCCCGGTGACGCGCAACATGCGCGAGGCCCTGCAACGCACCTGGCGGGCCACGCCCGATCCGAAATGGGTGGTCGCGGTCGGCCATTGCGCCGCCGACGGCGGCCTATTCGCCGGCAGCTACGGGGTTGTCGGCGGCGTCAAAGACGTCGTGCCGGTCGACCTGCATATCGCCGGCTGCCCGCCGTCGCCCCTGCAATAGCTTCTCGCCTTACTAAGCAGTCGCGAGCCGGGTGTTGGCGGGGCAGGGGGGGCACTTAACTCAAGAACTCAAGCGGCCTTCCCTGTTTTCAACAGCGACTTCCCTGTTCCACGTCACCGAGTTCCCTGTTCGAGCCGTTAGGGAATTTCGCCCGAAAAGGCCGTGCTGCCGAGACATCTCAAGCAGTGTGGATGTCGGCGTGGGTGGTTTTCGCAAATTTCCCTGTATTTTTCCCTGTTATCAGGGAATTTGGGCTGGAGACCGGTTGGCAATGGACTGCGTCGTCAGCCAAATTTCTATCGATAAAATGGCCACTTAAGCGGCGTCGGAGTGTTCTCCGGCGCCGATTTCATGTTGCATCATGTTGCAAAAAATTCCCAAGCAATTTCAACGGTCACCAAAGTGTGTCGGCAGCTCCACGCAACATGGATGCAACATGGAAGCATTACGGCGCGCATGTCACGACGATGCCCAATCTCGCTCAACACCAATCAATCTTCCCGCGCCGAACCCAGAAGTGGCTCCGGCATCCCTTCTGACGCCATACCGAAGGTGCAAGGGAAACGGTTTCGTCCGAATGCAGCTGCACCTGCCAGCAAGGTCGCGCCTGCTTCAAAAGATTTAGTTCGATTACGTCGCCGCAACCACACGGACAGACCATCGCCGCCGCCCAAACGTTTTCGTTTTCACCGGCAAGATAGACTTTGTACCTTTTGAGATTGTTCGGAAATTCCTCCACATGCAGGACGCGATAGATTTGGCGTTTGCGCCACGGCCAAAGGGTCTCTATCCTTTGCGTAACATTCGCGATCGCCGCGCGTAGCCGGAGCAGGGCATTAATTAGCGCGTTCATGTCGCTTGCTCGGGTTCACTGAGCTCCGGCATAGAAAGGAGCGGTCGAACATCACCCTTTCCGATTTGAGGAAAAAAGCGTCCAGATGCTTCGCCATCGGCCTCTCGAACGTGTTCGTTTGAAATGAAGCTCGTTCGCACGATGGCGGACTCGGCGTTGTCGTCAAAGCGGTAGGGATGCAGCCGAGCCAGAAATTCGTTCACGGCTAAGCTCGCCATCTGCATATTGATACTGATCACGGCTGGGCGCTCTTCGACGACACCGCGAATGTAGCCAGCCTTCACCTGCTCCCGGTAGGCTTTGGGGTCTGTACGGCGCAAACCCTCCGACTTAAGCTGCTCAGCGGTGTAGACCCGGCGATCCTGCAATGTTGCTCCGTCGGGGCGCACATAATGTATGCCACCGCAGGCTTCGTTTATCCCGCCCTGGCCATCGGCAACCAGTTTAACCCCGACATCGAAATACGGAAGTGTATAGAATGCGATAAGGCGGTTCAGAAGGTGGCGCCCTTCGACGCCGTCCATGCAACCGAACACCGCATCGCATTCCGCAACTGCCTTGACGGCTTCCGGCGTGGCCAAGTCGATGGCAAAGATGTCGACCTCGGTGTCGAATCCCATTGCTGCAATGGCACGCGCCATGACCTCGACCTTTGGCCGTCTCAGATATGCGTCTTCCCGCGTTGCGTTCAGGATACGGTTAAGGTTCTTCAATTCAACTAGGTCCGGATCAACGAGGACGAGCCGACCCACGCCGAGGCGCGCGAGTTGTTCGATAAGAGGACTGCCGGTACCGGAGCATCCCACGACCGCTATTGCCATTTCGCGGAGGCGTCGAATAGTTCCCGCGCCGAAGACCTGGGTATGGCGCTGAGCGAAGGACGGGAGTGTCCCGCCTCCTTGCGGGATCCAGAAATGCAGATCATCCCCAGGCACTAAAATCGAGTCGAGCGGCTGAAATGAGCCATCGGGCAAGATTGCGCGCCCGAACATCCGCCCCTCGGGCAGCATGACAAGACTTGCATGGGGAAAGGAACTGTCGGTCCATCCGAATACGGAATTGAACAGGTCCTTGTCGGATGCGTCATCTATGGACGAAAAATCGGCGTAGCCTCCGGGATGGCTGTGTATCTTTAAGACCGCCAAATCGTGTTTGGCCGCCAACTCAAGCAGTGGCACTAAACGCTGGGTAGACCAAGTTACCCGATCGGGCCGGCGGACCTTGCACTCCTCATAGGGAATAGGAGTGATCTGACGGATTGTCAGACAATGATGGGTATTGCTTCGGCGACGACCGCACAATGCCACAGCCACAGCTTCAAGACCGTCTCCGGGCAGCAAGTGTGTGCGAAGCAAATCATGCTGCGTTTGAGTCAATCTCAGCTTAATGCGCATCATACGCTCACTTCTTAAGCTCTCTCTTCAGCCAATCGTCCACCAGGAGGAGATGAGTGCAAACATTATCGACGCCAGGTCGCCACGGATTGACTCCTGTACGATGCCTCGACCATTGCTGATAAGGCTTGCCATCGATCGAGCACTGGGAAAGAGCCCCGATTGACTTGCCGCTCGTCAACGCAAGCGCTGGATGAAAGTAGACCATGTCGATGTCGTCATCCGGATAAGAGGGCTTGATCCGGAGTGCGGCACTTGCCTTACGATGATTGTAACCCTCTGGGATCGGGTACTCTGGGAAGATGAGCCACTTGGTATTCCCCTCGACGACCATCTCCCTAGTCAATCCAAGTGCCGCCAAGCATTCCTCGTCCTCTTCTCCCAGCTGAAACTGCTGCCGCATTGCCCTCAGCCCTCCGTCGGATCGAGAGCGAGCGTCTGAAAGCGTTCAATTTTGTGCAGGTGAAACTCGACAACCTGGTCCGGCTTTACAGGCTCGATGCGCCCTCCTTGGAGCTTCTGCGACAGCAGGTAGGTCTCCGGAGTTTTTCCGACGAGGGCGAGAATTTGGCGCCCGGTCATGGAATGCACCTCGACGACCTTGTATTCTTTGTCGATTCGAAGGCGGTAGCGCTTTGCTCGCCTGGGCTCCCTTTTAGCCTTGGCCCATTCCTCGAGATCGATTTCTTCGAGGAGTTCGACTTCCTCTTCCAGGTCCGCAACTTTGGCCTTGAGTTCGGCAATTTCGGCCTTTTCGGGGTCGTCTTTCTTGGTTTCCTCAGCCATGTGGCTCTCCTGCCATTTTGGGGTTGCCCGCTCGTCGTCCAGTATGGTGCGTGATATATCACGCATTGCATGCTCATGTCAAATATAGTTGGCAGCGCCTGATTTTTCAGGCAAAATGGTCAAAATCGAACTTCCCCTGGAGGAGGTCCGCCGTGAATCTATCCAAGGTCCTTCGCGATATACGCGCCCTCCGCGGTCACAGCCTGAGAACCGTGGAAGAAGCTACGGGCATTTCGAACGCGTACCTGTCGCAACTGGAACGCGGCGACGCACAGAAGCCCGCTCCTGATAAGCTGCAGGCACTCGCCAAATTTTATGATGTTCCCTACACCGACCTGATGCGTGCAGCGGGCTATCTGCTAAAGGCCGAGCTGACGGAGGGAACGGGCAAAGAGCGTGTTAACGCAGTACAAGCTGCGCTAATGAGCGCCAAACTCACGCCAGACGAAGAAGACGCCGTCGTGAAATACATTCAATTCTTACGTTTCCAGAAAAAAAAGTGATCTAATAAGATGGCCTTACTTAAGCTGAAGATTGCGCTAAAGCCCGACTCTTCCCCTAAAATCCTGGAACTCGCACGCAGACTTATCCGAGAGGCCGATGCCGAAGGCATTCTTCCAACCCCGCTCAATCGACTCTTCGAAATAGCAAAGGTAACGAACGTTGACGAATTGCCCGACGACACCTTTTCGCTCAACCCCGGCGGCAGTTTGTAGATGCCTTTATAGGAGAGCCGTATCCCACCGCTGAAATAATCTTGGTTATCATAGGCCGTATCACGCGTGACCTTTGAAATTCCGTCGATTTTTATTGTCGTCGCGAGCCAATCATAGAAGTCCTTTCGACTCTTCACTTGCGCCGCGCTTGTCTGGCTTTTGCGCGTTGCGACCTGCCGATCGGCCGGCGGCTCAATCAGAATATCGATGTCTTCCGAAAATCGGCCGATCACCTTGTGGCCCTTCGATAGCGACGTGCCGCATTTCACAGGGAATAGTCACCGTGATCTCCGACGAAGGCGGGAGCAAGAGCATTCAAGTCGCGGGAACGCCCCACATTCTAGAGGGCCTAGCGCGAATAATGTTGCGCGAGTTGGCGCAAGAGGGGAAAAAGCCTGAACGAAGAAAGCGGAAGCGGAGTCCATCAAGGCTTTCGCCTCTGGGTGCAAACCTCTTGACTATTAATAGTGCGCCTGCGCCCACACAGTGACCTGTGCTACTAATTGACCAGGCGGTACCCGCGCGATTTCCTGGCTCAACACCGCACCTCCGCCTCCGCACAGGACGCGAACTCGGCAAGCGGATCAGTTCGAGCGTGCCGAGGGTCGGTGCCAGCGAGGGTCCATCGCACAAAACCATTAGGACCGTTCCGAATTTCTAAAACCTTTGCAACGAGCATCCTGGCATCGATCAGGATGCGGTAACAGCGCCCGACCGGGGTATCGCAGTGGTGTGAAATGAACCAAACGACGTGGCTGCCCCCGTGTCATGGCCAAATCTTCTCAAAGAGCGGCTGGGCATTGTTCCAGGCGGCCGTTAGCTCTTGAGGTGACGGGGTAGCAAAGGGGCCGCGGGGACAGGGTAGTGTCCTAATTTGGAATTTGTACGCGCGGAGGAATGACTACAGGCACATCAGCCCCTTCGTTCGATTTCCGATGGGCATCTAGCCGCCAAGGCCCGATTCTGTCGTTAAGCCAGTTAAGTGCTTGGTTCGCCGTGACGGTGGGAAGGTGCTGCTCTAACGCCTTGAACAGCGCCCATCCGCATCGTGAGGTTTTGCCTCTCGATATGGCTGGTCGAAATGTGGGCCTGCTCAGGACGCCCCGCGATCACTGTACAGGAACAAGCGCTCGCGCCGATAGCCTTGCGGTCCAGCTGCGACTGCGTTGTCCGTTTAGCTGTCACAAGCTGAGAAGGCACGTTTGGACTTAGGCGAGATGGAAATCACATCGGGGCGCCAGTTTTGTCCGCCGAATCCGTCAGTGGTGAAGGTTTAAAACGATCGGCCAGTCACGCTTCATTTATAAGGATCATATGGGTAACCAGCGTAGATGAGATTACCGGAGCTTTCGTCCCAGAGCTCTAGCGGTTCCGCGACCGCTTGGTCGCTGGCAGCACCTTGCTCGCTCCTTTGAGCGGAGAAAATCGTTTGGCCGGACGGGCAAGCAACGATGGGGACGAAGGCGAGGTTTCGGGATTCGGTATCGACGAGATGAGACGTCATATCGGCACCATAGTTCTGTGGATCGTGGATCGCTCCGTAAGACCTTCTGGAGTTTGGGCCCGGACTTCACAGTATGATGCGCCTTATCAACGATCGGCACAGTGCTGCGCGTCACACTGTGCCCCGGCGATCGAACCCGAATCGACGTGAAGCCCCTTGCACGGATTACCGACGGTGCGGGGTGAACGTCGAACAAGAGAAATGAGGAGAGGCTGCGACCAGGAGTCGTCTCCCACTCCGATCATGCAGGATCCTCGCGAATATCTTGTTCACCCGCGAGTTCGCGCGGCACCTCGATGGCACGGGAGGCGGCGGACCAACCCGATGGGGCGAACAGGTTGCTGCCGGCGGTAACCACGGCCTGGAAGGCGGCCCGCGACTACTTCGCAGCCCGGCCGCAAGGCCGACTGAGCCTCGGTCCTTTTCGTTTGGCAAGAACGAGTGCCGCCGATGTGCGGGCTCGACGGGCTGGGCGGTATCAGCCTTGAGCGGCGCAAGCCGTAAGAGCGAACCAAGACCTGTGCTGGCTCTGCTGCCCATTTGGTTGAACCGAAAGGTTCGGGATGGACGATGCGGGGGCCCGCATTGCCAGCCGCAAATGCCCGTTTCGTTAGCCGGACGGCGCCAAGTGCTGGCGCTGGGATACAGTCAGGGATGGAAAGGGCGGTAGTGGCGCGACGAAATGTAGCCTTGACTACACTTTAAAATCAAAGACGGTATATATCAGAAATACAATATCACCGAGCCGCCACGCCATGGCGCGCAAAAAACAAATTCCTGGCCTGAATTCGCAAATCAAGAGAACGAGTTTTCTATACAAGCGCGCTCATGTGCATGGAGGGATTATTTGCGCTTGGCGGCGCGATCGTCGGCGCGTCGCTGGCGTATTTGGTTTTCGCTGTTTTCGGTTCAGCGGGGAAATGATCAGTCGCGCTTTGCCGTAGGCTACTTCCACAATTGCTCCGTGTTCTTCCTGCTTGCGTGGCTGGCAGGCAGCCAACCTTGCCTTGGATGGGTTGCGGCGACTGGGCGCGGCGCCGTGAGTACCGAGTCGCCGCCGCGCCCAATTTCATTCCGCGCGGCTGGTCATCGCTCAGCGCGGAACGGAGAGGGAATCGTCAGGATGCCGACTGTGGTCGCTTTCGGACGTCCCTATTTGTTCCCAGCGTTGGGCGCGGTCGTTTTCTCTGGGCTTTCGCCGCCTGATCATCCCATTCATCGGCGCGGTCTAGCCAAAGTTGCCGGCGCTCGGTGTCTTCGCTGAGTTCCGCCAATTGGCGGCAGGCTTCTGCCCTTTCACGCAAGGAGGATCCTTTCATGATCGGAACATGGCCGCTCCCACGTTCAACTTCCAGACCGCGTGCTTACACCTTTCGGATCCATTCGCACACCTACGGCGAGGCGCGAGGATGCTTATTGGCCATGCTCGGCGCATGCGCTGTGATCGCACCAGCGTCCGCGACTATCTTGCCGTCGTCGTCCTCGATGCAAGCGTCAATAGCACCATGGCGTAACGCGATGCGGGCAGTCGTCATGGCCGCGTCTAGCGAGACGAATTCAGTCTGGACTGCGCACCGCTTTCCTTCGGCCGTGGTGATGCGGAGCCTGTATGGCATGTAAGCGGATTCCTTCGCCTCTCATGACGCTCCACACCACCGGCCAGTTCCACTAAAATTGCGCTACGAATGAGCCGCAGCGGTCCGTCGATGACGGTGCACCAGCTCGCTTCGTAGTGGCCTGGAAACCCGGTGAGCCCCGCCGGGGGACGGCAGGGCTCGGGCGGGGCAGTGGGTGTCGAGGGGGAGGGGGGCTGCCCCGCCTGCAATATCAACTCCGCCCGCCTATCCAAAGGTCGCCGCTGTACTACCAGATCGGTGACCGGCTCCAGGCGCAATTGGGCGGCGCGAGGGCAGCATCGACCAGACCAGCGCCATCGCGGAGCGGAGTGGATTTCGGCGAGCTGTTCCCAGGATGGCGCTTCATGAATGCCACGCCTACGTGATACCGAGAGTGCAGCGCCTGAAGCATTCGTGATCGTCATCGCCGCGACGCTGCTCGCTTTGGCGGCGCTGTGGGGACTGGCACATCTCCCGACGATCCATGCGGCTCTAAACCAATAAAGCCGCACTGCCACACCTCAACTAGCCGCCGACTGTCAGCGCTTACGCCGCATCGCTGCGCTTGTCCTTCGCAAGCTGCGCTTCGCGCTCCAGCGCCAGCATTTCCCAAGCAGTCGCCATCTCCTGAAGCTGCTGTCGATGTTCTGGCTTTCTCAAGGTGCGCGCCAGTTGCCGGCAATCCTCAGCGAACTGCCGATATTCCTCTACCCTTCTCATCGGTCCCTCCAACCGTTGAGCCTCCCAGGACGTAGAGGTTAGAAAGCCGACCTTCAGGGAATCAAGCGGAGTTAGGCAACCATCGGTGAGTTGCCCCGCCACGTCGAACGCCTTACGTCCATTTCGCGAGGATCGCGGAGAATCGCTCAATGAGCGAACAGGGGCGACGTTGGACGATTTGGGCCATAACGCTCATGATCTGCGCGTGCCTGATCGTTGGTGCGCTTTACCGATAGGATGGCGGCGGTCGGGAGTCTGCCGGTAACGCATTGATTTGAGTTGAGTGTACAAGGAGCGGTCCCCTCTTACCGACGCCATATGGTTGCCAGCCAGGGTTGCCGTTCGGGCGGCAAGCCGGTCGGCCGGTAATAGTGGTTCAGTTCCACGAAGCCGGCCGACGATACAAAGCGGCGCCAAGTCTCTAAATCGAGATATGTGCCGTAGCGCCCCTGGTCCCAACCTTCCTCATTGTGACCATGCGGGTTTGAGCTGAACAGCACGCCACCCGGCTTTAGACATGCACGCAGTTCCAGCAGCAGCCGCGGCAACTCCTGGCTGGGGGCATGAAAGAGTGAGGCGTTGGCGAATACGCCATCGAAATGGTGCTCGGGCAGGTCGAGCTTGAGAAAATCCTGCTGCCAGACTTCGCAGCCGCTATAAGCGCGCGCCATGGCGGCGAACTGCGTGACGCCCTCCAAACCTATTGCAATGTGGCCCAGTTCGGCGAAGACCTTAAGGTCGCGTCCAGGGCCGCAGCCAAAATCGAGTATGGTGAAGGGCGCTTCACCCACGATATGTTGCAACATCGCTGTGATGTTTTGGCTGACGTCGTGATCGCGAGTGCCTTTCCAGAAATCCTGGGCATGCCGGTTGTAGAAATCCAGCGTCACGTCGGCGATTTTGTCTAGGTCTTGCGAATTCAATTTCATATTCGATGGCCCAGGTCGCTTGCCGCTCGACCGGTGAAATCGGATGCAGCACCCATGAAGTTTGAGCCAGGCTTAAGCGCTCGCATTGTCATCCACGAGAGGGGATTTTACGCCAATTTCCATGTACACCGTTCCATTCTTCATCCAGCACCTCAATGGGCTCAATACGATTGAGGCCGATCTTTTAAACATGCGGCTAGCGCCGGACATGTTCAATCTGGCCCGACAGGTGCGGGCGGCGACCGATCACGCCGCCAATGCCGCCGGGCGTCTCGCCGGCAGGACCTTTTGAAGTTCACCAACGACGAGACTACCATTGCTCAGTTGAAGGACCGCATCGCCAAGGCCATCGACTACCTCGAAAGCGGCCCCACCCGAAATCTTTCCCAGGGGATCAAGCGCACGGTCGGGGGTTTTGGCTTCTGCCATCAGTGTTTTCGTTGAAGCTTCTCTATTTCCTGCCGAACATCGAGTAGCTTGATGACTTGCGCGGCCGCATCGCGGTTCACATGCGACATGATGAGCCCGCCGAGCCGTCCCAGGAAGCCTTTGGGTTGCCCGAACATGCGCATCAGATTCTCCGGAGCGCCTGGGCCGCCCCGCACCCGCTCGATCAGCGCGTGCCGTAGTTTGTCGCGGTGCACGGCACAAGTTTTAGAAGGCCGCGTTCTGAAAGAATGGACGAGCAACCGGAAAGTGGGAACTATAAAACCATGGCTGACAAGTGCCGGGGTAAAGCCGCAGAATGCGAGCGAGAAGCCGAACGGGCGCGTGTTCCGAGCATCAATGCCGCATGGCTGGAAAATGTTGACATCGACCACGGCAAAAGGCAGGCACGACGCCTATCCGGTAGGACCGCGCGAAGCCGGCGAAGTGGAAGCGCAACGTGTGGCCGCGCCCGCGCGGATCAGGCGAAATAGGCCAGATAAACCGCAAAGAACGCGATGACAGTCGCCACCACGGCCAACCCGAGTACATACCGCACATTCTGGCCGACCGCCCCGTCCCGCGCGTCCTGCGCCGACAATACCGGAGTGTGCACGGTCTCGCGTTCCGACCACTCGTTCTCTTGCGGTCGAGGGGGTGGATCTCTGAACAGCGATCCTTGCGGCAGCCCCGTTTGCACTTTCTTCTGTTCCATCTGCAATCTCCGAAACTGAAGCCGATTGCACTCAAGGACAACATATCGCCGCGGCGATATGTTCCGTCTGATGGGCCACCACCACCGCTCAGAGTGGACATGATTCAATGAAAGTAAGGAGTGCGAAAGCGGCGCGGCTCGCCATATCGCGATCGGCCGGGGTCCGCGCATTGGGTAAAGGTCAAGAATCCGCAGGCGCCGGCCGTTACGCGCGAGGCTGAGGAGGATTGGACTTCCTGACGAGCGGCCTTCGGTCGCACTCAATAGCGGCGCCCCTTCCTATTAAATTTCGTCTTAGTCGCGGCAGCTCGCTTGCGTGAGTCTCGGCACCGCGGCTGTGCGGCGCGGCGTCTGTTGGCTCAGCGTCGCGCCTCTCTGTGTTCGAGCCGTCGGATGGTCAAAAAAGTCCCGCGTCGCCGCAGGGCTAGATGAAAAGGGCCGACGCATGAGTGAACCCGTAATTCAAGTCGCGGTCGGCATATGTATCGCGCTCGCTATATCGCTAGGTTGTGCTTTCGTGTGGTACTTGAGACACCCGCCAGATAGGATCGATCGCCGAGGCGACTAGAACTCGCTCTACGGTCGGGACGAACGGCGCATTGGGTAAAGGTCAAGAATCCGAAGGCGCCAGCGCCGGCCCCAGCGAGTGCGGATGACCGCCTGAGTGGGAAACGATTCGGCGTAATAGCGAAAGCGGAAACTGAAGTAGCCGGTTACTTTCCCGGGGCGTTTAGGGCGCGCCAAAGGTGACCCGCCTCTGATTTGGCGGCGCGGGCTCAGTTGTTATGCGACGAGCATCTCTGAAAAACGTGAACCAGTACCACACGAGGACGAGTGGAACTCCAACATCATAGAGCAGGTCGATTCCCGGCACTGCTTCAATCGGGACAGCGAGGCTCCTGCCGCCAACGTCGCCCCAAGTCGGTAACATAGCGCGGTGAGTACCCGCTTGAGCGGGTTGGTATGCGGCATCTTCGAAACTATGATGACCAAAGCGGCCAGCAATACGGCGACCACGCCCACAAATATGAGCAGGTCTCGAACGATTTCGGCAATTGTCGATAACATCTCCGGGCTCCGATACGGTGCCAGCCTGACAAGGCAGGCAGCCCTAAGTTGGGTGCGCCACGTCGAAAATGAAAGCGGCGAGCCGATGGGAGGCCAGCTTTACACAGCGGCCGAAATTGAGCGGCTTCATTACGGCCCGGATGCGCAATCGTGACGCAACGCCACTTCCCGCCACCCTGGACCGTCGACGAAACGCATGCGTGCTTCACCGTGCGCGATGCTAATGGGCAGGCGCTCGCTTACGTGTACTTCGAGGACGAAGCCGGCCGGCGAGCCGCGGCCAAGCTGCTGACCCACGATGAGGCGCGGCGCATCGCGACGAACATAGCCAAGCTGCCCTACCTGCTGCAGGGCGGCGCCAAGGCATGAGCATATGCCGAGGGTCGGGACTCACGCCATTGGCTGTGCGGCCAATCAAGCCGCCTCTCGATCCTTTTTCATTTTGGCTCGAGACCGTGCCGTTGCTGCCATCACGGTTCCAATGAGAGCTGCCAGTAAGAACACTTTGAACATGGCTGCCATCCTTGGGTGGGCAACGCCTGGTCCTCTAGCCCGTTTCCTTGAAACAACAAGTTCTTCGAAGGCTGCAGGCGACCCGCTGCGTTGCCAGCGCTGCGTTACCATCTCACCCTAGATGCGCAGCAGAATTGCGGCGTGTACAATCAGGGGTCGTACGGGGACCTGTACCGAGGCGTGGGTGCAGCATGCGCAGCGACGTACCTTGTCGCTCGATGTCTTAGCGCCCCACCGCGCGATCAACGGTGCGAACTTTGTCGGCGAGCTTTACTGGCACCGATCGCAATACAGCCAAAACCAGCCGGCGCTTTCCTGCAGCTGGCCGAGCGTCGGGACTGGTCGTCGCGGGCGCTTTATGGCCCTGGATTCGGGCGCGCACTCGCTGGCCGGTCAAGCCGCCATATATTGGGGTTGATGAGCGGACCATCCACCACGCCCCTCCGTCTCGATTCGGACGTTGACGTTTTCGCGGATCGCGGCGGGCTGCCGGAATGGTGCGTCGAGTATGTCGATGATGACGGCGGCTGCTACGTCACGATCTTTGCCGGACCGTTCGCCGAGAAGCGGGCGCGCGACTATGCGGACGCGCTGAAAGCCAGAACGCTGGCGCCGATCCCCGCTCCATAAGGAACTCCATGCCCGAGAACGGACAGCGAGCCGCTACCGTGCGCGTGATCCCGTGGGACACACTCGGCTGGGCCGTCGACATCGACCACGGCAACGGCAAGCGCCGCGGCCAATCCGTACGGTGATCCCGGCGGTCACTACTTCAATGAGCCCGCAGATCCGGTCAGAACCATGGGCTTGCTTGCGCCGGCGCACAGGGGCACCGCCTGCCGGCGCTTTTGTCTCAATAACGGCCGGCACGAATTTTGGCGCAGTACTCTCGACGCCAGGCTTCGCCAATGCCCGCGCCTGTCGTCGCCAGGTGAAGACTTGCTGCGGCGTCGGCCCACGCCGACGTGCAACTTCCGAAACGACCGCGCCCGCCACAAGCGTCTCCGCGACCACCTCGCTCTTGAAGTCCTCGGAAAATTGCCGACGCCGGCCCATCCCGGTAACCACTTCCAGCCGGCGAACCTCCGTCGCCTCCGGCTTAAGCGTATGGTCAAGCGTTGACATAAGCCGATCTCCGTCCCGAGATCAGCAGAATCGACCATCACGCCCCTCAACGGAAGGTGGGGTCACCACAGCGCTTACCCATGATCAGCATACTCAGCATCATTACAGTAGCGGTGGGCGCAGCTTTCGCATGCGTGGCCCAACACTCCCAATATCAAGAACTTTTGCAAGGAGTCGGTGGAATTCTGTTGATCGCAGGCTTCGCGCTGCTGGGCTATTCTTTAGAAGGCATTTGTGGCTTACCCTAGACCAACTAGGCGCACGGTCGGTCTTGCCGAAGCACCGCTATAGGCACTTGTTTTCTGTCAGGCATTACCAATTCAGCGACATCGCTCGCTGTCGCGAATTCCGTCGCCGCTATCAAGGGGAATCTGTTGCAAAACTCTCGTTGAGACGGCGCTAGAGCCGTGATTCCGTGGATCAGGGCGTGATTCGCGGGGAGCAGTCGATGATGGGGCGGCGAGAACGCGGACAAGGCCAGTTTTTCTACGCGTTTGACCTCGATAAGGTGGTGCCGCCGGATCATTTGGTCAGGCAGATCGACAGCGTTCTTGATCT
>Ga0070741_10002573_pt1 | contig 48149 bp, 39 predicted proteins | sample Coa_R1_4_FD_66440 | JGI IMG/M metagenome (GOLD analysis project Ga0070741, IMG submission 66440) | Surface soil microbial communities from Centralia Pennsylvania, which are recovering from an underground coalmine fire - Coalmine... | ecosystem: Environmental > Terrestrial > Soil > Unclassified ... | reverse complement strand
ATAGTAGCGCCCGTTTCAGGGCAAACTCACCGAAAGGTGGGGACGCAAAGCCTCCGGTCTACGGGACACATGTGCCTATGACAGCGGGGTTGCCGGTCGGTTTCTAGACCGTCCTCGCATCGCACTTGGCCGTTCCGTGCCGAAGGCGCGTCTCCAGAATGCTTGGGTACGGCACAGCCACCTCTTACTGCTGCTAGCGCGCGGCCTCTCACCGAGGATCGGGGCACTTTGCGTGCCCGTTTCCGGGGCCCCCGCCGCTCATGCCGGCGGCCCTCCGCGAGACCTTCCTACGGAGTGATCGCCCGGTTCCGTGAGCCGGCTCACGTTCTATTTAACTTTGCGCTGATATATAGTGCACCGGGCATTCATGCGGGGCGGTCGTTTTCAGGCGTAAGTACCTGAAAAGGAAATAAAAATGTTCCTCCTTCAGCGCAAGCACCGGCCTCTCCTGGGACTTGACATAACCACGTCCTCGGTCAAGCTGATCGAGCTTAACATGTCCGGGGGGCAGTACCGGGTCGAGGCCTATGCGGCCGAGCCCACGCCACAGAATGCAATCAACGAGAAGGCCATCGTGGATGCCGAGGCCGTAGGGGAGGCCGTCCGCCGGGCCGTCAAACGCTCTGGCGCCAAGAGCACGGAGGTGGCCATTGCGATCAGCGGCGATGCCGCGATCACCAAGGTCATCCAGATGCCGCGGGCGCTTCGCGCCAACGACCTCGAGGCGCAGGTGGAAATGCAGGCCGACCAGTACATCCCGTTCCCCATGGACGAGGTCAGCTACGATTTCGAGGTGCTCGGTCCGTCCGAGAAGGATTCCGATACCAACGACGTCCTGCTCGTCGCCACGCGCACGGAGAACGTCGATCAGCGGCAGGCGGCCGTCAGGGCGGCGGGGTTGACCGCGAAGATCGTGGACGTCGAGGCGTTCGCCCTGGAGAACGCCTGCAAGCTGATGACGCACCAGATGCCGGACGGGGGGATCGACCGAACCATCGCGGTGGTGGATTTCGGTGCGAGCAGCACCACCTTCAGCGTCCTGCGCAATCTCAGGGTCGCCTACACCCGCGACTTTTCCTTTGGTGGCCAGCAGCTCACCGAGGAGATCATGCGCACTTATGGCCTCTCCATGGAGGAGGCCGGCCGCGCGAAAAAGGAAGGCGGCCTGCCCGGCAACTACCAGGCCGAGGTGCTCGATCCCTTCACCGATGACATGACTCAGCAGGTCAGCCGTTCGCTCCAGTTCTATCTCGCCTCCGGCTCCGGCCGCGAGCAGCCCGAGAAGATCCTGGTCTGCGGCGGCTGCGCCAACATCCCGGGCGTCGCGGAGGTGATCGCGAGCCGCGTCGGCATCGCCGCCGAGAAGGGCGAGCCGCTCGGGCAGATGAAGCTATCCTCGCGCGCCAAGGCGCAGGCGGTGCAGCGCGATGCGACCGCCCTGCTGACGGCGTGCGGACTGGCGTTGCGGAGCTTCGACTGACATGCCGCGCATTAACCTACTTCCCTGGAGAGAGGCGCAGCGCAAGGAGCGCAAAGTCGCCTTCATGGTCGCCCTCGGCGGTGCTGCCCTCTGCGCCCTGGTGGTGATGGGCGCCGTCTACGTGCTCTACAACGGAATGATCGACGCACAGGTCCGGCGCAATGATCTCCTCAAGGCCCAGATCAAACACCTGGATCGGCAGATCGAAGAGATCAACGATCTCGAGCAGACCAAGCGGCAGTTCATCGCGCGGATGCAGATCATCGAGAAGCTGCAGCGCTCGCGCCCCGAGATCGTCCACGTCTTCGATCAGATCGTGAAGACGTTGCCGGACGGCGTCTACCTCACCGGTGTCTCGCAGACGGGCGATCACCTGAAGTTCAGCGGTGTGGCGCAGTCGAGCACGCGGGTTTCAGCGTTCATGCGCAACATCGACGGCTCGCAGTGGATGAAGAACCCGACTCTCGAGGTCATTCAATCCTCGCAGGGCGCGTTCGGCTCGGCCTTCACGCTCGATGCCGAGGAGTCTGCGGAGGCGGCCGATGCCGGCGCTGACGGCCCGGCAGGCCGGCGCATCATGGCGAAAGCCGGGGAGCCCTAGATGAACCTGAGCTTTCTCGAGGAACTGCGCGACCTCGATCCACGGGACCCCGGACGTTGGCCGCTCGCCGCCCTCGTAGGTGCGGTGGCCGCGACCTTCATCGTGCTGACGCTGTTTTTGATCTACTTTTTCGTTTGGCAGGACGTACGCCCGGAGCTGCAGCAGAAGGAGGCCGAGGAGCAGTCGCTGCGCACGGAGTTCCAGCAGAAGCACGCGCGGGCGGTCAACCTCGGCGTCTACAAGCAGCAGCTGCGGGATCTGCAGCGCTCCTTCGGTGCGTTGCTGCGCCAGCTGCCCGGCAAGACCGAGGTGCCGAACCTCCTGGTCGACATCTCGCAGACGGCGGTCGCCGCCGGACTGCAGCAGAAGCTCTTCCAGCCCGAGCCCGAGCAGGCGCAGGACTTCTACGCGGAGTTGCCCATCAAGATGCAGCTCACCGGCAGCTATCACCAGTTCGGCGCGTTCGTGAGCGGGATCGCGGCCCTGCCGCGGATCGTCACCCTGCACGACATAGACATCAAGCCGGCCGGCGCCGGCGGCGGCTATGACGATCTGACTCTGACCCTCACCGCAAAGACTTATCGCTATCTCGATCAGGACGAGATGGCCGCGGCGCAGCAGGGCAAGAAAAAGTTCGCTCATCCTCCGGGTCACTGAGGAGCGCAGCGGGGTGGTCACTCACATGCGACAGCACATCTTTGCCAGTATCGGCAGCGCTCTGGCCTGCGTTGCGCTCCTCGGCCTTGCCGGCTGCACCAGCGCCGACAGCGATCTGCAGCAATTCATCCAGCAGACCGAGCAGCAGCCGGGTGGCCACGTGGAGCCGCTGCCGGAGATAAAGCCCTACGAGACCTTCGTCTACGACGATGAGAGCCTGCGCTCGCCTTTCGTCCCGAGTCAGGCGAGCGGGTTCAACTCGGTGCACCGGGACAACAAGCGCCCGCGCGAGTTCCTGGAGCAGTTCTCTCTCGATACGCTGAAGATGGTGGGCACCCTCCGCTTGGGTGGGGGCATGTACGGCCTGGTGCAGACCAAGGACGGGATCGTTCATCGCGTCACGGTCGGCAACTACATGGGCCAGAACGACGGCCGCATCACCGATATCTCGCCTTCGAAGATCGACCTCACCGAGATCGTGCCCGACGGTCTCGGTGGCTACATGAAACGGCCGGCGGCCCTGGGCCTCAGCCAGTAGGGAGTCTCCAACAATGAAATCCCTTTCCCAGATGTGTCGGATCCTGAGCGCAGCCGCCTGGCTCGCGGCTCTAGCCGCCCTCGCCACGCTGCCGAGCCGGCCCGCCTACTCCGCGGACGGCCCTGCCCTACAGTCGATCGACGTGCAGCCCCTCTCGAGCGAGCGCATGCAGCTCACCCTGCACCTCTCGGGACCGGCGCCGCAGCCGCTTGCTTTCACCATCGACAACCCGGCGCGGATCTCCATCGATCTCCCCAACACCACGCTCGCGCTGCCGTCACGGCGCATCGACGTGCAATCGAGCGGCCTCGACTCCATCCTCGCCGCGGAGGGCAAGAGCCGCTCCCGGTTGGTGTTGAGTCTCGACAAGATGGTGCCCTACGACGTGCAGCGTGAGGGGAATACGATCGTCGTGACGTTGGGCTCCGCCAGCGGTAACGCACAGACGCAGCCGCAGATGGCCAATGCCGGGCCGGCGACGGCCGACAGCGCCTCAGCCGCGGCGCCAGAACAGAACACTGGCTATGCCCAGCCGTGGGAGCTGCGCAGCATCGATTTCCGGCGCGGGTCCGACGGCTCCGGCCGCGTGCTCGTGCGCCTGTCAGACCCGCACATTCCGATCAACCTCCAGCAGCTCGGCAACCAGATCGTGGTGGACTTCAGCAACGCGTCGGTGCCGGAAAATCTGGTGCGCCGCTATGACGCGACGGATTTCGGGACTCCGGTGAGCTCCTTCGATGTGACCAAGGGCAGCCACGGCGCGCGTATCGCGATCGATGCGACCGGAGAGTACGATCAGCTGGCTTACCAGTCCGACAACGAGTATGTCATCGAGCTGCAACCCTTGAAGAAGGGTGAGGCCGAGGCGCGGCGGCCGAAGTATACCGGCGAGCGCCTGACGCTCAACTTCCAGGACATCTCCGTGCGCGCGGTGCTGCAGCTCCTCGCCGACGCCAGCGGTCAGAACATCGTGGTCAGCGATTCGGTCAACGGCAGTGTCACTCTGCGCCTGCAGAACGTACCGTGGGACCAGGCGCTCGCCATCATCCTGCAGACCAAGGGCCTCGGCCAGCGCAAGGAAGGCAACGTGATCCTGGTGGCGCCGCAGGAGGAGCTCGCCTCACGCGAAAAGGCGGACCTGGCGGCACAGAACTCGGTGCAGCAGCTCGAGCCGCTCCGCTCCGAGTACCTGCAGATCAATTATGCCAAGGCAGCGGACCTCGCGGCACTCGTCAAGACGCAGAGCAACTCGCTCCTGTCCAAGCGCGGCAACGTCGCGGTGGACGACCGTACCAACACACTGCTGCTGCAGGACACCCCCGAGAATCTGGAGCAGATCAACCGCCTGGTGGCACGGCTCGACATTCCCGTGCGGCAGGTGGAGATCGAGGCGCGCATCGTGCTGGTCAACGATGACTTCGAGCGGCAGCTCGGCGCGCGACTGGGCATCACGAGCGTCAACGCGAACGGCAACAACGGCATAGTGACGACCACCGGCACCGCTGCCGGAGAGGACACGATAGTCGGGTCCGCGCTCAATGTCATCAACGGCACCGGACAGTTCATCAATATCCCGACGGGCTCGGGCGGAGCCCCGGAGCGCTACAACGTCAATCTGCCGGTCGCGAATCCCGCCGGGTCGCTTGCTGTCGGCATCCTCAGCGGCGCGCATCTCATCGATCTCGAGCTCTCCGCCGCCCAGGCCGAGACCGAAGCCAAGGTCATCTCCTCACCGCGGGTGATCACCGCGAATCAGAAGCAGGCGACCATCATGCAGGGCGTGGAGATCCCGTATCAGCAGTCGGCCTCGAGCGGTGCGACCTCCATCTCCTTCAAAAACGCCGTCCTGCAGCTGCAGGTGACTCCGCAGATCACGCCGGACAACCGCATCATCCTCGACCTCGACGTCCGTGACGACGAGGTTGGAAAGGTAATCGTGGAGTCCGGAGGCATCAATGTGCCCGCGATCGACACCCGCGAGGTCACGACGCAGGTCTTGGTCAACGACGGCCAGACCGTGGTGTTGGGCGGCATTCTGACGACGAACGCCCGCGATGCCCAGACCAAGGTGCCGTGGCTGGGTGACATCCCGGTACTGGGTCATCTCTTCAAGACTACCGACCGGACCAACAACAAGGATGAGCTGCTGATCTTCGTGACGCCGAAAATCGTCCGGCAGGGAGTGAACGTTTACTGAGGAACACGGACGAAATGGTGTGATGTGGATACGGCCGCCTCAGGGCGGCCGTATCGTTTTGCCCGTCCGCCGCGCGACTCGTCCCGGCCCGGCGGCTCATTCGCGCCTGGGCTATTCTCTGAGCCCTATGCGCGATGCCCCCAATATCATCCTCGTCGGCCCCATGGGCTCCGGCAAGACCGCGGTCGGCCGCAGCATCGCCCGCCACCTGGGCAGGCCCTTCTACGATAGCGACACGGAGATCGTGCGCCGCACGGGGGTGGATATCCCCTACATCTTCGAAAAGGAGGGCGAAGCCGGCTTCCGGGAGCGGGAGCGGGAGGCCATCGAGGCGCTGGCCGCGCTCCGGGGTATCGTGCTGGCGACGGGCGGTGGCGCAATCCTCTTGCCGGCGAACCGACGGCTGCTCGCGCAGCGCGGCTGTGTCGTCTACCTCGAGACCTCGGTCGCGCAGCAGGCCGAGCGCGTCAAGCAGGGCCGGAACCGGCCGTTGCTGAGCAATGTGGATCCCGCGACCCGGCTCGAGGAGCTGATGGCCGTGCGCGATCCGCTCTATCGCGAGATTGCCGATATCACGATTGCGACCGACGGGCGCCGGGTCAAGGCCGTCGCCGACGACATCGTGCGGATGATCCGCTAGATTGCACGCTCATGGAGACTCTTCGCGTCGAGCTCGGCAGCCGCGGCTACCCGATTCTGATCGGAGAAGGGCTGCTCGACCAGCGGACGCTTTTCGAGCGGCACGTGCGGGCGCGCGATATCCTAGTTGTCAGCAACACCGTCGTCGCGCCGCTATACCTCGATGCGTTGCAGACGAGCCTTCAGCCACGAAGGGTCGTGACGACAATTCTCCCGGATGGTGAGTCGCATAAGACGCTTGCGAACGTAGCGCGCGTACTCGACGTGCTGGTCGCCAATCGACTCGGGCGCGATTGCGCCGTAGTCGCGCTCGGCGGCGGTGTCGTGGGCGATATGGCCGGCTTTGCGGCGGCCACCTATCAGCGGGGCGTGGACTTCGTGCAGGTGCCGACCACCCTGCTGGCCCAGGTGGATTCGTCGGTCGGCGGCAAGACCGGCGTCAACCATCCCGGCGGCAAGAATCTGATCGGTGCCTTCCATCAGCCGGTGGCGGTCGTCGCGGATACCCGTACGCTGGCCACCCTGCCGGCGCGTGAGCTGCGCGCCGGGCTGGCCGAGGTCATCAAGTACGGTCTCATCTGCGACGCCGAATTCTTCAGTTGGCTGGAGGCGCATATCGAGGAGCTGCTGGTCGGTGATGCAGTAGCCTTGGCACGTGTCATCCGCCGGTCGTGCGAGATCAAAGCGGAAATCGTGCGGCGCGATGAGCGTGAGCACGCCGATCGGGCCTTTCTCAATCTCGGGCATACCTTCGGGCATGCGATCGAGGCCGCCACGGGTTACCGGGAATGGCTGCACGGCGAGGCGATCGGAGCCGGTCTGGTCATGGCTGCATGCATGTCGCGTGAATGCGGGTACCTCGGCGCAGAAGACCTGGAGCGGGTGACACGTCTAGTAGCCCGCGCCGGCCTGCCGACGCATGTTTCCAGCATCAAGCCGGACACTGCTCTCGAGCACATGCGAATCGACAAGAAGGTGCAGGCGGGCAGGATTCGGCTGGTGCTGCTGCGCGGGATTGGGAGTGCGTTCGTCACCGCAGACTACGATGAGGCCGTCTTGCAGCGCACTCTCGCGACACATCTGGGGTAGGCCCGTGAGCGATTCGGTTCCAGACGGGGAGAGACTGGCGCCATACGCTGCGTCCGATGACCGCTCTCGCGGACGCCGCTACCCGGAGCCCAGACCGGAGTTCCGCACCGAGTACCAGCGGGACCGCGACCGCATCATCCACTCCAACGCCTTCCGGCGCCTCGTCTACAAGACGCAGGTGTTCGTGAACCACGAGGGCGATCTCTATCGCACCCGGGTCACCCATTCCATCGAAGTCGCGCAGATCGCGCGCTCGGCGGCGAGGGCGCTGGGCGTCAATGAGGCTTTGACGGAGGCCATTTGCCTCGCACACGACCTGGGCCATACACCCTTCGGCCATGCCGGGCAGGACGCCCTGAATGACTGCATGCGGCCCTATGGCGGATTCGAGCACAACCTGCAGTCGCTGCGCGTGGTCGACGAGCTGGAGGAGCGCTACGCCGAATTTCCCGGCCTCAATCTGACCTTCGAGTGCCGCGAGGGCATCCTGAAGCACTGCTCCGCGCGTGCCGCGAGAGAGCTCGGTGAGGTGGGCGAGCGCTTCCTGAAGCGCACCCAGCCAAGTCTCGAGGCGCAGATCGCGAACGTCGCGGACGAGATCGCATATAACAACCATGACGTCGACGATGGCATCCGCGCGCAGCTCGTCAGCCTCGAGGAGCTGCGCGGGACACGCCTCTTCCGCCGCCAGCTGGAAATCGTCACGGCGAAGTACCCCGACCTCGGCGAACGGCGCCTGATCCACGAGGTCATCCGCCGGATGATCAATCACATCGTCGTGGACCTGATCCGTACCAGCCAGGCCCGGATCGAGGCAGCCCGCCCCGCCACGATCGATGAGGTCCGCAGCCAGCCCAAGCCGCTGGTCGCGCTGAGCGAGGCCGCCCGGGAGGAGCACGCGGAGCTCATGCAGTTCCTGCGCGAGCGCCTCTACCGCCACTATAAAGTCCTGCGCATGACCTCGAAGGCCCGCCGGGTCCTGAAGGAGCTCTTCGAGGCCTTCCTGACCGACATCCAGCTCATGCCCCCCGAGCATCGCGAAGCCGCCGCTCGCGCGGAAACCTCGCATGGGGCCGCCGGCCGCGCCCGCGCCGTGGCAGACTACATAGCAGGCATGACCGATCGATACGCCATATTGGAACACCGGCGGCTCTTCGACCCTGCGGAGCGGACCTGAGTTATGCCTGCTGATGTACATGGACTATCGAGCGGTGCTCGCAAGCAGCTTATTTATGCCGTCAGGCGCGTGTTGCGGCCCATTGTGCGGCTATTGCTCAGAGTGGGCATTTCCTTTGACGAATTTGCCGATGTAGCTCGTGGCGCATACATCGAAAGTGCGATTCGCGACCGCGCCGGTACTATCCCTCTTACACGAGAGCGGATCGGCTTTATTACCGGTATGTCTCGTCAGCAGATCGACTCATACATCGATAACGAGCGGCCGCGCCCCAGAGTTGGCCCCTCACTCGGACGCGTGGCTAGCGAAGTTCTTCACAGGTGGCACACCGATCCGCACTACCTCGGTCCCTACCGCATTCCCCTCGAGCTCGAATTTGATGTACCGCAGGACCGATGTATCCAGAGCTTAGTGCAGCAGGTCAACGCTAAGGCAAGCGCCGGGAAGGTGCTGGAGGAGTTGCTGCGCGCTGGATCGGTCACGTATTTCGGCGAAAAACATTATCGTGCGGTTGCGCGCTGGTTTATTACGTCTGGATACTTATCTCCTCATCAGATCGAGGACTTTGGGGACGCTCTGGCACATTTGAGCCAAACACTGGAATACAACGGTAACCTTACAGACACTGAGAATAAGCGCCTCGAGCGCTCCGTCTTTGCAGATAAGGGAATTCCTCGCAGTCTGCTACCGAGTTTCGAGGCCCACGCGCGAGCACGTACGCTGCAGTTCCTGGAGGAAATAGACGACTGGCTAGCGCGCAGCGCCAGCGCCGAATCCAGCGGATCAGGTCCTCGGGTGGAAACTGGGGTCAATGTCTTCCTTTACGTAGAGCCGACGCCCGATCAAGAGAGGCTCTCGGCTTTGGTCCAGCCCCGCCGGGAGATCAGCGCCCTCCGCATCTCCCGTCTACCAGCGCGATGAATTCAAGTTACCTACGCGATTATCTTGTTTCTACCCTGCGGCGGGCCCTTCGACCTATAGCCCGTCTATTGATCGGCGCCGGCATCCGCTTCGATGAGTTCGCTCATCTCGCCAGGGGCGTTTACGTAGAGACTGCTATTCGTGATGGCACTGGAACGCCGGGTATGCCCAGCCGTGCGCGAATTGCCGCTATCGCGGGAATTACCCGCAGCCAGGTGGACAACTACATCGACAATGAAGGTGCCTTAGCTCTCGAAGATCCCACCCTGATGCGTTTGCCAGCCGAAGTTTTGCAGAAGTGGCATTCGACACCCGAGTATGCGGGCCCATATGGCATTCCACTGGAGCTGCAATTCGATTCTCCAGCTGACCGCTGCATCCGCAGTCTTGTTGCGCTCGTTATGCCCGACGCTGACCCACGTGTCGCCCTTGATGAATTGCTCGTTACGGGCGCTGTCGTGCCGTCTGGGGAACGGCACTTTCGTGCTGTTTCACGTTCTTTTATGATGCCCGACCCCGCATCGCCCGAAGTCATTGAGCACGTCGGTAGGATCTTGTCCCGCTTGGGCTCAACGCTTGAGTACAACACCGATCCTCGGCACTCGGAGAAGCGGCTCGAGTTACGCATCGCAGCAGACCGGGGACTGCCGGTAGAGCTGGTACCAGAATTTGAAAAATACGCGCGTGTCCGAGCTACCGATCTGCTAGTCGAATTGGACAACTGGCTTTCACCGTATGCCTCAGACGAGCTCGATAGCGCCAACCGGGTCGATACCGGAGTTAACGTATTTCTGTATGTCGAGTCACCCGTGCCCGACGAGCCATTGGCATCTCTACTGGCGCGGGCGGGGTCTGCTAGGGGTTGACAAAAATCCCTAGACTATTCAGCTACTTACTTTGAACTGACGGTGATTTACCGGCGACATAGGTACAAGTCCCTATGTGGTCTGGGCCGGTATTTCTTTGACCCACATCACACTTCTCTGGTAACTTAGCATTACGTCAAATACAAATTAACATTACGTTAAATACGACAAGTGCCGCCGCGGTGGAACGCGTGGTACGGAGGCGGGGAGACTCAAATGGCTATTTCCAGACAGTGCCTAGCGCGCGGCATTTCTGTTTGCGCAACTGCTTTGTTGGCCGGCACCGTCGGTGTTGTCGGGAGAGCTCAGGCGGCTTCCCTAACCATTGGCCCGGTCGAGCAGGTCAACCTCAAATCTTCAACGATCGTTGTTCTCGGCCAGAGCTATCACCTCAACCCGTCTGTGCGCGTTACCGACGGGGCAACACGTTCGGCCATTGCGCTCGGTTCTATCACGCCGGGCACGCTTGTTGTCGTTGACGGGACAGAATCAGCCGCCGGTAAGGTAAGAGTGCAGAACGTTGTTCGGCTCCCGCAGCTCAACGTTCCCGGCGCGACTCAACTTCTTGTTACAGGTCTCGTCTCTGCGGGATCAGATATCGGGCAGATCCGCGTGGGTGGTCTTAGGGTAGACATCAACGCAACTCTGATCAGCGACTCTCGACAGCCTGCCGTTGGTCAATTGGTGCAGGCCGTTGGAACGCAGCCTACATCGGGCGGCTTATTTCTAGCCCAAGGCATCATCGGCGCTGGCGCTTCGGCCAATGGGATCATTGGTACTGGCGCCTCGACCAACGGAATCATCGGCACCGGCGCTTCGGCCAATGGAATCATTGGTACTGGCGCCTCGGCCAACGGCATCATCGGCACCGGCGCTTCGGCCAATGGAATCATTGGTACTGGCGCCTCGGCCAACGGCATCATCGGTACCGGCAAGTCGGCTAACGGCATCATCGGTACCGGCAAGTCGGCTAACGGCATCATCGGCACCGGCACTTCGGCCAAGGGGATCATCGGTACTGGCGCGTCGGCCAATGGAATCATTGGTACTGGCGCCTCGGCCAACGGCATCATCGGTACCGGCACTTCGGCCAAAGGGATCATCGGTACTGGTGCCTCGGCCAACGGCATCATCGGTACTGGTGCCTCGGCCAACGGCATTATCGGTACTGGCGCCTCGGCCAACGGCATCATCGGCACCGGCACTTCGGCCAAGGGGATCATCGGTACTGGCGCGTCGGCCAATGGAATCATTGGTACTGGCGTCTCGGCCAACGGCATCATCGGTACCGGTAAGTCGGCCAACGGCATCATCGGTACTGGCGCCTCGGCCAATGGAATCATTGGTACTGGCGCTTCGGCAAATGGAATCATCGGTACTGGCGCCTCAGCCAACGGCATCATCGGTACCGGCGCCTCGGCCAACGGGATCATCGGTACTGGCGCCTCGGCCAATGGAATCATTGGTACTGGCGCTTCGGCAAATGGAATCATCGGTACTGGCGCCTCAGCCAACGGCATCATCGGTACTGGCGCCTCGGCCAATGGAATCATTGGTACTGGCGCTTCGGCCAATGGAATCATCGGTACTGGCGCCTCGGCTAACGGCATCATCGGCACCGGCGCTTCGGCCAACGGGATCATCGGTACTGGCGCCTCGGCCAATGGAATCATTGGTACTGGCGCTTCGGCCAATGGAATCATTGGTACTGGCGCTTCGGCCAATGGAATCATCGGTACTGGCGCCTCGGCTAACGGCATCATCGGTACCGGCGCCTCGGCCAACGGGATCATCGGTACTGGCGCCTCAGCCAACGGGATCATCGGCACTGGCGCCTCGGCCAATGGCATCATTGGTACCGGCGCTTCAGCCAACGGCATCATCGGGACCGGTGTTTCGTCCTACGGGATCATCGGCACCGGCAAGTAGGCCAGCGGGATCATTGGCTGAACTTAGGCCACAAAAAAATAGGCCGCCTTCGCGGGCTAGCCAGATCTAGCTCACGCGACAACCGTGGATTGTCTAAACCGCTCACCGCAGCGCGGTCATATGCCCTGCTGCCTTCCCTAACGACAGGCACATTGCTCAGACTCTGAAAGAATGGCTGTGCTTGGAGTGGCGGCTCCGAGTTTCCATTTTTTTAGATATTTAGGTGCGCACCATTTGCGGGCATCTGTCCTGCGGTGATCGCCAGTTACAGGCGCAGCAAGTCTCGGGACTTGGTCGTATCCTGTTTGAGTCTCAGAGACCAGTCGGATTGCGATCACGTATGGTCGTGAGGGCCACTCTGCAGGAATTGCCTGTTGAGATGGTGTGCCACATGTCCGTGGAACGATCACGAGCTATGGAGACTATAAATGCGCAACCAGGCCACACAAAAAACGAGCATCAACAGGGATCAGGCTATCTCGCTGCTTTATCCCATGGCAGCTTTTTTCGAGAGTGGAGGAATGAGCAAAGCGCAATCCTTGGCCGCACTTGCTGCCGCAATTGATAATCTGCGTAAGCCCCCCCGAAAGCGGGAATTGGAACACATCGGGACACCAACATGTTATGCAGACCTTATCGCTATGTGGACTCGGGAGCGGAAATTCTTAGATTCACATGGCCGACCTCGATCGCTACCACTCCGGGGAGCGAATGGTTTCGCGGCTCTGGCCCGAAGCGCTGGCGCCGGTAGCGATCCCAAAAGCCTCCTGAGGGTGCTCCTGCGTTACCGGAACGTGCGAAGATTGAGTAATGGAAGAATTCAGCTAGTCAGTCCGTTTTTTCGAGCAAGCGCTGGCTCAAAAATGGCGTTTGAACCGATTGTCTCCTTTCTCAAGGCCGCGACACTAACGCTTACGCATACACTAAAGAGTGACGCTGCGCAGGTTGGACCCTTCTGGCGGGCGGTGGAGAGCCGCCAAATATCTAGAGGTAACGCGGACAAATTTGTCGAATTTGCCAGGGAGCGAAGCTTGATTTTTTTGGAAGAAATGGATGAGTGGCTTCGGGCGCATTCAAGCGCAAACCGCCGTACGGGAAAGAAGCAGCCTCGCATCGGCTTAGGGCTATTCTCGATTTACGCGCATTGAGATCGAATCGCTCACACCATTAGAACCGAGTTGCGTTGCCGTTGCGCAAATTGCCATTGAAACGGGCGAAGCCAGACCAGCGAACGGAAGACTCCCTCGTGGACCTCCTCTTGCCCATCGCTCGACTGCTGGTAGGTGGAGGGATGGGGATTGATGAGTTAGTGCGCGCGGCTAAGCGAGCATATCTTCGGGCAGCCATGGACACGGTCCTTCCACACGATCGGCGCGTCAACGTTTCACGGCTCTCTGTCGCGACTGGGATGACCCGCAAGGAAGTTTCGGCCCTTCTCAATTCTTCAATGGGTACCCAGCAGGGCGGCAATAGAAGAAGCGGAGAGCAGAGAGCACTCAGAGTGCTGAGAGGATGGTTGACTGACCCACGGTTTCAGAATCGCAATGGGTATCCCGACGTCCTCTCGTACAGAGGGCCTAAGAAGTCATTTACCTTCCTTGTAAAGCTCTACGGCGGAGACGTAACCCCCAAGTCGGTATTACGAGAGCTCGAGAGGATGAACATCTTGAGGACCACACAGACAGGAGCGCTGCGCGTACGCGCAAGAGGAAACCGCAACAACGTTGAAACTGGCTACTACCTGGCGGAGCTTGCAAGACTTTTCGAAGATTTTGCCTCTGCCATTGTTCGATCGAGCAATGCGGTGGAAGCGCCGCCGTTCGTTGGATTCAAGGACTCTATCGTGCTATCTCCCGGCGATGCCGCTTCTTTCGTGAGGACCTTTTCGCGACGGGGTGCCGCACTACTGGAGGATTTCTCGCAATGGTCCGCAGGGCGCCACGAAATCAAGCTTGAGCCGCATCGATCCAATGAAGGTGTACGAATAGGACTGGGAGTGTACTTAGTTCGCTCGAACCGATCATCGACGACTAGCTCGCCTGGAAGAGCTCCCGAACCTGCCCGTGTCCCGCGTCGGCGAATGCGCCATGGATGATCAGATGGCCTTCTCCCTCAACTCCTTCCTCAATATCTTCCCCACATTGCTCTTTGGCAACTCTTTGCGGAAATAGATGTGCTTGGGCACCTTGTAGGCCGCGAGGGATTTACGGCAGTACTCGATGATCTCCTGCTCGGTGACTTTGGGGTTCTTGGGGACCACATAGAGGGCGACGACTTCGCCGGAGTGCTCGTCGGGCTCGGCGATGGCGGCGCATTCCAGGACGCCGGGGTGGGAGGCGGCGACGGCTTCGACTTCGTTGGGGTAGACGTTGAAGCCGGAAACGAGGATCAGATCTTTCTTGCGGTCCTGTAGGAAGACGTAGCCGCGCTCGTCCATGTAGCCGACGTCGCCCGTGCGGAGCCAGCCGCCAGGGAGCATCACTTTGGCGGTCTCGTCGGGGCGGTTCCAGTAGCCGCGCATCACGTGGGGGCCGCGGACGCAGATTTCGCCGGTCTGGCCGAGCGGGAGGTCCTCACCCTGGTCGTCCTTGACCGCTATCTCGCTGGAGGGAACGGGCAGGCCGATGGAGCCGTTGAACTCCTCTGTCGTGGGATTGATGGCCGCGGCCGGCGAGGTCTCGGTGAGACCCCAGGCCTGGGTGAGGATGTTGCCTGTCACTTGCTTCCAGTGCTTCGCCACCGATTCCTGTACGGCCATGCCGCCGCCCAGCGTGACCTGGAGGTGGCTGAAGTCGATGGTGGCAAATCCGGGCGTATTCAGCAGGGCGTTGAACAGGGTGTTGACGCCGGTGAAGAATGCGAACCGCTGTTTCCTCATTTCCTTTACCAGTGCGGGAAAATCACGTGCGTTGATGATCAGCACGTTCTTCCAGCCAAGGTGCGCGAACAGCAGGCAGTTCGCGGTGAGCGCGAATACGTGATAAAGCGGAATCGCGGTGATCAGCACTCCGGCCTCGTGCGAGAAGCGCCCCCCGAGCCAGGCCTCCGCCTGCAGGACGTTGGAGCTGACATTACCGTGCGTCAGCATGGCGCCCTTTGCCACACCGGTCGTACCTCCGGTGTACTGCAGAAAAGCGATATCGTCAGGCCCCACGCTGACCGGATTGAGCGGGAGGCTCCGTCCGGCGCGCAGCGCCTCGCGGAAGTCGACGGCGCCGGGGATGTGCCATTCGGGCACCTGCTTGCGGCGATGCCGCACCACGTAGTTGACGATCCATGATTTCGGGATGCCGAGGAGGTCCCCGGCAGCCGTCACCAGCACTTTCTTCAGGCGCGTGTGGGCCGCCACACCCTGAACCACATGAGCGAAGTTCTCCAGCACGAGGATGGCGGTGGCGCCGGAGTCCTCGAGCTGGTGTTGCAGCTCCCGCGCAGTGTAGAGCGGGTTCGTGTTGACGACGATGAGGCCGGCCCGCAGGGCACCGAAGAGCGCGATGGGATATTGCAGGGTGTTGGGCAGCATGATGGCGATGCGATCGCCCTTGGCCAGTCCGGCCCCCTGCAGCCACGCTGCGAAATCCCGTGTCAGCTCATCGAGCTGCGCAAAGCTCAGCACGCGTCCCATCTGCTCGTAGGCCGGCCTGTCCCGGTACTCGCTGCAGGCTTGCCGCAACAGCTCTACGAGGGAGCTCAGCCGGGCGGGATCGATCTCCGCCGGCACGCCGGGTGGATAGGACTTCAGCCAGAATCGGTTCACGGTCGGCCCCCCTGGGTGCTCTTTTTCAACATTGGCTCGAGGTACGGCCACACCGTATTCAGCACCAGCGGTTCTCCGCGGGCATTCGGGTGCAGACCGTCCTCCTGCATGAGATGCGGGTCGAGCGCCACCCCCTTCAACAGGAAGGGGACGAGGGCGGTGTGGAGTCCGCGGGCGAGATCCGGGTAGATGTCCGCAAACTGGCGGGTGTATCGCGGGCCATAGTTCGGCGGGATGAGGATGCCGACCAGCAGCACCTTTGCGCCAGCGGCCTTCCCCAGACGGATCATCTCTGCGAGGCGCTGACGCGTGAGGTTGACCGGCAGCCCGCGCAGGCCGTCGTTGGCACCGAGCTCCAGGATGAGGATGCGGGGCTGTGTGAGCCGCAGCTCTCTCGGCAGGCGGGCCAGGCCGCCCGTGGTGGTCTCGCCGCTCACGCTGGCGTTGATCACCTGGTACCCGTACCCTTGTGCCCTCAGGCGTCCGATGAGCAGCGCCACCCAACCCTGCTCGGGCCTGAGGCCGTGCGCGGCGCTCAAGCTGTCGCCGAGCACGAGAATGGTACGGTCGGACGCCACCGCGTTCTGGAGCGCGATGAACATCAATCCGATGCCGAGCGCCCAGGCGCCGGCGGTCCGCAACAACGTTCTCAAGGCCGACCACCTCACCAAGCAGGTTCAAAGTCCCGAAGGCCTGTTGACTATTGTGCACGACGTCTCGCTCGACATCGCATCGGGCGAGTCGGTCGCGGTGGTGGGGCCTTCCGGGGCGGGCAAGTCGACGCTGCTGGCGCTCCTCGCCGGTCTCGACCTGCCGACCCAGGGGCGGGTGCTCCTGGAGGGCCTGGACCTGACGCAGCTGGATGAGGACGGCCGTGCACGGATACGGGCGCAGCGCGTCGGCTTCGTCTTCCAGTCGTTCCATCTCATCCCGTCTCTCACGGCGCTCGAGAACGTGATGCTGCCTCTGGAGCTCGCAGGACATGGCCAGGCCCGCCCTGCAGCGCTCGAGACCCTGCGGCAGGTGGGGCTCAAAGAGCGAGCGCGCCACTATCCGCGCCAGCTCTCCGGCGGGGAGCAGCAGCGGGTGGCGCTCGCCCGCGCGTTCGTCACGCAGCCGGCGGTGCTGTTCGCGGACGAGCCGACAGGCAACCTCGATGCGGTGACGGGCGGCAGGATCGGCCAGCTCCTTTTTGAGATGAACGCGCATTCGCGCACTACCCTGGTACTGGTGACCCACGACCCCGACCTCGCCTCGCGTTGCGAGCGGATCGTGCACATGGAAGCTGGCGGGCTGCGGTAGGCGCATGCGAACGGTCCTGCTCGCGATGCGCATGCTGTCTCGGGAGTGGCGCTCCGGAGAGCTCGGTGTCCTGCTGCTGGCGCTCACCGTCGCCGTGGCCGCCCTGACTGGGGTCGGCTTTCTGGTGAGCCGGATCAGCGCCGCGGTCTCCATGCAGGCGAGCCAGGTGCTGGCCGCCGACATCCGCCTCGAGTCACCGCAGCCCATCGCCGAAGCGGAGGTGGCGGCGGCCCGCCAGGGCGGGCTTCGGGTCGCCGGCGCCACCAGCCTGCTCAGCGTCGTATTCCAGGGCGATCAGAGCCAGCTGACCGACATCGATGCGGTCACGGACGGTTACCCCTTGCGCGGCGCTGTGACGGTGGCGGATCAACCCTTCGCAAAGGGCCGGCCGGCTCGCGGCATTCCGCCACCGGGGGAGGCGTGGCCCGACTCCAGGCTGCTCGCCGCCCTGGGCGGCCGGGTCGGCTCCCGGCTGAGTGTCGGGGCCGCCGAGCTTCGCGTCGGCCGTGTGCTCATCTCGCGCCCGGATCAGGGCGGCACGTTCACCGGCCTCGTGCCCAATCTCCTCATGAATGCCAGCGATCTGCCCCGCACCCAGCTGATCCAGCCGGGCAGCCGCGTCACCCATGCCGCTCTCTTCGCCGGGAGCCCCGAGCGCATCGCGGTCTTCGAGGCCTGGCTCCGCTCGCACAGGCGCCCGGCGGAGCGGTTGCGTGACATCTCCAGCACCAGCCCGCAGATCAAGAGCGCCGTCGATCGCGCCGGCAGGTTCCTCAGCCTCGCGAGTCTCGTCGCCGTACTGCTCTGCGCCACCGCAGTTGCGATGTCGGCGCGGCGGTATGTGAGCCGGCACCTGGACACAGTCGCGCTCCTCAAGACTTTGGGCGCGACACGGCGGCTCACGCTCGCGCTGGCAACCCTGCAACTGCTGGCGGTGGCGGTGCTTGCCGCGGTCATCGGATCCGCGGTTGGATACGCCGCCCAAGCCTGGCTGTTGTATGCACTGCGCGGCCTGCTCGTCAGCGCCGCCCTGCCGCCGGTGAGCTTGTCTCCGGTCGCGATGGGCTTTCTGACAGCTATCGCCCTGCTCGCGGGCTTCGCGCTGCCGCCGTTGCTGCAACTCGCCCGCGTGCCTGCCATCCGCGTGTTGAGGCGCGACATCGGGCCCCCGCGGCCCCTGCTGCTGCTGGCCTTCGGCCCTGCAGTGGCAGTCATCATGCTGCTCATTTACTGGGTGGTGCTCGACCGCAGGCTGTTCCTTGGCTTCACCGCGGGACTCGCGGCTTTTGTCGCACTGCTCGCCCTGACCGGCGCTCTGCTCGTGATGGCGGCAGGGCGGCTGCGCGCCGGTGCCGGCATCGCCTGGCGCTACGGCATCGCCAGTATCCATCGGCGGCGAGCCGACAGCATCGTGCAGATCGTCGCCTTCGGCACCGGCATCATGGCCCTGCTGCTCCTCGGAATCATCCGCAACGATCTCGACGGCGACTGGCGGCGGAGCCTGCCGGCGGACTTGCCCAATTACTTCTTCGTCAACATTCCGTCGGCCAGCCGCGATGCCTTCATTCGGTATCTGCAGGCGCGCGGCGCCAGAACTTCCCGCGTACTGCCCATGATTCGAGGCAGGCTGACGGCGATCAACGGCCGGTCGGTGGAGACCCTGCGCTTCGCCGACCACCGGGGAGAGGAGTTTGCTGCGCGCGAGCAGAATCTCAGCTGGTCGGCCGAGCTGGGAGCCGACAACCGGGTGGTGGCCGGCCGCTGGTGGACGCAGGCCGATGACGGCGAGCCGCTCGTCTCGATCTCCACGGAGTTCGAGCAATGGCTCAGCCTACGACTCGGTGACCGGTTGACCTTCGATATTGCCGGCGAGACGTTCACGGTACGCGTGACCAACATCCGCAAGGTGAAGTGGGACAGCTTCAGCCCGAACTTCTTCATCATGTTCGCGCCGGGACTGCTCGAGAAGGTCCCGGGCACCTACCTCACGAGCGCCTACCTCGCACCAGGCGCCGCGCAATCGCTGGCGGGCCTCGCCCGGCAGTTTCCGAGCGTGTCGATCTTCGACATCGACGATCTGCTGGACGACGTGCGCTCCGTGCTCGACAAGGCCGTGCTCGCCGTGCAGAGCGTGTTCGCATTCACGCTGCTTGCCGGCCTCACGGTATTGCTGGCTGCCGTCCAGTCGAGCCGCGACGAGCGGCGCTACGAGAGCGCAATGCTGCGTACGCTGGGAGCAAGCCGCCGGACGGTGCTCAAAGGCGTGTTGGCCGAGTTTGCAGCGCTGGGCCTCCTTTCCGGCCTGATTGCCGCGGCCGGCGCCTCAGTGGCAGCCTACTTCCTCACCACACGGGTCCTGGACCTGCGCTATGCATTCAGCCCCTGGGCGTGCGTGGCGGGTCTCCTCGGTGGCGGACTCCTCGTAGTAGCAAGTGGCTGGCTAGCGACACGGTCCGTGGTACGACAGCCGCCGCTTACGACGCTTCGCGCAGACATCTGAGTCGCACGGAGCGGGCGTTGCGTCGAGTGGGTGCCGAGGGGCCTGCTACTACTTGTATGATGGAACGGCGCGCTATTTGCAGGGCTCAGGATGTGCGCGGGCCGATGTATTAGAATGGCGACAGGTACACGGAAACGGTGTCCGGGCGTTTCTCACGTTTCCGGGCCTTTCTGGGTAGGGTTCCCATGATCCGGATGCTGATCATCGAGGATGATGCCGCGGACGCGGACTGGACTCACCGGACGCTGCGTCAGGCTGGTATTTCCTGCACGCTCGAGCGGGTCGAGACGGAAAATTCGTTTCGCGAGGCGCTGGGACGCTCGCCCGATCTCATCCTCTCCGACTCGAATGTCCCGGGAATGGACGGCTGGACGGCGCTCGAGATTGCGAAGGCGGAGTGTCCGGCGACACCGTTCCTGTTCGTGACCGGACATGCCGACCCGGCCGCGGCGATCTCGGCGAAGGAGCGTGGCGCAGCGGGGATGGTCGCCAAATCCGAGCTCACCCGACTTGCGGGCGTGGTGCGCTCACTGCTCGAGGACCGGGAGCAGCGCTCGCGCGAGGTCCAGACCGAGCGACGCCGCTCCGACCCTGACACGGATGCGAGCAGCACTGCCAGCTATCTCCTCGAGCGGCAGGCCATGCTCGATCACGCCCTGCGCGATGAGGACCACTCGACGCTCTCCAGTATCCTGCGCCGACACCCGCCGGTGCCGGTGGCCCTGCTGTCGCTGGGCTCGGACGAGGTGCGCGAGCGCTTCGTGAAATGGCTCGGTAATGCCAACATCGAGATCGAGTGCGCCGTTTCAGCGACGGATGCTCTCGTGACGCTCGAGAAGCGCAGGCATGCGCTCCTCTTCACCGACCGGCTGGAGCTCGCGCAGGCGGTGCGCCAGCTGCATGCGGGCTCGGCGACCCACGTCGTCTTCGTGGATGTCGACGGCAAGGTGGGCGTACGCGAAGCGCTTCGCCGCGGCGCCAACGACTGCATGCCGGCCGAAGCCGGCGGCGGTGAGGAATTCTGGGCGCATCTCACCACCGCCCGGCGCATCGCGAGCCTCTCGTCGGCTCTGCAGCTGGCGCTCACCGACAACCGCATTCTTTCGACCATCGATGAGCTGACGCGCTGCGGCAGCCGCCGTTTCTTCGAGCACGAATTTCCGCGGGAGCTCGAGCGGGCGCAGCGCCTGCGCCGCGCGCTGTCGCTGGTCATCTGCGACATCGATCACTTCAAGACCGTGAATGATTCCTACGGCCACGAAGTGGGCGATGAGGTGTTGCAGGAGTTCGCTGCCCGTCTGACCCATGGGCTGCGCCTGGGGGAGGACTGGGTCGCGCGCATCGGCGGCGAGGAGTTCGCGGTGGTGCTGCCCGACGTCGGCAGCGGCGAGGCGATGCAGATCGCCCAGCGCCTGTGCGAGCGCGTTCGCGCCACTCCGTATACGACTGCCGGAGGAGCCCTGCAGGTCACGGGCAGCTTCGGGGTCTCAGGCATCGAGCCACAGCCGCAGCGCGGCGCGGGGCGCACCACCCAGCGGGCCCTGGTAAAGGCCGCCGATGCGGCGCTCTACGAGAGCAAGCGCGGCGGGCGTAATCGCGTAACCGCTCTCGAGCCCCACTGAGCCAGGGCAGCGCCGATCCTCTGGGAGGCGGCCCATTGTGCGGCAACTCACGGAATCGCTGCTCGCGGCACCGGTATGCTGGCGCGGACACGCGTCAGGCTGAGCAGACAACACATGGGAAAATCTCCACAAGAGGGCGATGCCGGGCACCGGGTGCTGGACGACTCGACGGCCGAGCTCGATGTGCTGGAGCAGACGATATCCATCGAGGGCGCCAAAGTTCTGCGGCACGACACGCACGACCTGACCGCCTCGCCCATCCCTCAGGCATGGATACTCGAGGGCACCCCGATCGCTCGCAAGAAACTGCTCACCTGCAGCAGGGACGGGCTGGCTTTGTCCTTCATGTGGGATTGCACTGCCGGCCGATTCAACTGGTTTTACGACCAGGATGAGGTCATCCACGTGTTGGAAGGGTCGGTCCTCCTCGAGGACGCGGCCGGCGTTCGCCGGCAGCTTCAGGCTGGCGATACTTTTCTCCTGCCTGCCGGCTCCAGGTTCCACTGGACGGTGCCGGATTACATCCGCAAGATAGCCTTTCTCTACTCTCCGCTGACCCTCGACATGCGGATCATGCGGAAGATTCTCAAAGGCCTGAGAACGCCCTTCCGCCGCCAGCCGCCCGGGCCGGCGGCCTGGGGAAGCTGAAGTCAACGATCAGCTCGAGGATGGCGGCCCGCGGACTCGATGAGCGCGGCGGCCCCCTTAGGAGGCTCGCCGCCGTATTCACATCATCCGCACGTGGATATTCCGGTACTTGTCGTCGTAGAACGCGAGCCGGTCCTTCAGGGCGAGATGCTCGTCGAAGGGCTCTTCGTAGGTCCACACGGCATCATCGAGCTTACCGCCGCCGCCGCTGCTCATCGCCAGGCTGAAGTAGTTTGCCTTGCCTTTGAAGGGGCACTCGCTGGTCGTCGCCGTGCGCGCGAGCTTGTCCATTCTGACATCGCTACGCGGGAAATAGAATCGAGCAGGGCTGCCGTCCTCTTCGACGCGGATGACGCCACGCGAGTCCGCGACGATCTGGCCGTCGACTTCGACCGTCACCCGCTCTCCGACCGGGCGCTCCAGCACCTTGTGCTCGGGCCACTTCTGATGTCCGGGAGACTTGCTCATGATGACCTCCAGCAACTCGGACCGGGGAATCCGTGGCTGTAGCAGATGCCGTGCCTGAGCAGCGCGAGTTACAACAGCGGCAACGCAGGTGATCGCAGCGCAACCGCGCTCACGAGCGCGGCGCAATCAGTTGCAGTGAGTCACGGCCGGGCAGGTCTCACGAGAGCAGAGCCCGCGACTGCTCGGCCCAGAAGAGGGCATCGACGTAGGCGGCGCGGATGAGATGCGCCGGCAAGTCGGCATACACCGCGTGGTCCCAAACGCCCCGTTCGTACGCGCGCGTGCACTGCAGCGCGGCCCCCAGCGCTCCTTCGCCCGCGACGAGCGCCTTCACCACGGCAGGTGTCAGCGGCAGCTCCTCCACGACCTTGCGGATCGGAAGACCGAGGAGAGCGTTGAGCAGCGAGAAAAGGCCGGTGATGAAGAACGGGCCGGCTTCGCGCGCGCCTGCGAGCTTGCCCAATTGCTCACACATCCGGGCACGGGTCATGGCCTGCACGATGAGACTCGGTGGACGGTCATCGAATCCCTGCAGGCAGATGAGGCCACAGAGCTGGCGCAGCGTGTCGAGGCCGAGGATCACGATGGCCTGACGGATGGAGTCGATCTTTCGCGGCAGGTTGTAGTAGCTCGAATTGATGCAACGCAGTACCCGGTAGGAAAGCGACACGTCCTGGCTGAGCAGCCGCTCGACGTCATCGAGGGAGTAGTCCGCGTTCTGCAGCTCCGATGCCAGGCGCAGCGCCCCGAGCCGGCTCGCCGGCACACGGCGCGCGCTGAAGGTCTCGGGCTGCTGCAGAAAGTTGCCCTGGAAGCCCGTGAACCCGAGCGCGATGCAACGCTCGAACTGCTCGCGGCTCTCGACGTTCTCCGCGATCAGCTCGAGACCGCCGGCCTTCAGCTCTCGCGCCAGGCGGGCGAGCTCGTCGACGGGCGGATGGGTGATCTCCAGCTTCACGGCGCTCGCCAGCTCGAGCAGCCGCGGGTCACTGCGCTGCGGCGAATAATCGTCGAGCGCAATGCGATAGCCCCGCGCGCGCAGCGTGTGGATACCCTGCACGACCTGCGGAGTCGCGCGCACGTCCTCCAGTACCTCGATGGTGACACGATCGGCCTGCAGCGGCAGATCCGGCACTTTCACCAGCAGCTCTTCCGGAAAGTTGATGTGTACCGGGAGGCCGCCGGCCAGGCGATCGAGGCCGATCTCGAGCGCGGCGCTCGTGATGACTTCCAGAGTGGCACGCCCGGGATCGTGGACTTGCGCGCTCTGGGTTGATGGAGATGCACGGTAGAGCAGCTCGTAGGATACGACGGCCATGGAGGCGTCGTAGATCGGCTGCCGTGCTACGAAGACTTCAGGGCGAGTGGTACTCACCGTGTTGCCTGGACGCCGATGGTCACCCAGGAGTCGGGCTGTGGCATGCCCTGCCAGTTCAGCCCCTCTATGGTGAGCTGATAGTTACCCGGGCCCAGCGCGGTGCTGTTGAGCGCAATCCTCAGGTTGCCGTCAGAGTCCTTCGCGAGATGATCAATGATGCCGACACGACCCTGGTTGATGCGGTCGATGGTGATGCGGAAGAGGCGCGCGGGTGAGCGTGACTCATCGATGCGGAAATTCACGAGCTGCGCCTCGTTGCCGCCGCCGATGACGATGGCGGGTGAATCCGAGGCGCCATCGCGGCTCGGCAGCAAACGGATATCGCGTGTGCTCGTGGCCGGGTCCAGGGGACGCTCGGTCGCCTCCTGCCGCAGGGCGGCAATGCGGCGGGTCTTCTCGGCACTGCCGCTCGCTACGATCGCGAGGGCGATCCCGAGCAGCAGCGTCGCGCCGAGCATCCCGAGCAGGATCTCCAGCTTCTGCCAGAAGGGCTTCGCGGGCTCCGCCCAGGGCTCCGGCTTGCCGCTGGCCTCGAGCAGACGCAGCGCTGCATTCACGCGCTCAGGGATCCCCAGCTCATCGAGCAGCTCGGGATTCTCGCGGCAGAAGCGCTCGAAATCCGTTGCGCCTTTAATGGGCAAGCGACCGGAGAGATAGCGCTCAACGACCTGGTTGCGGGCGATGAAGTCGCGGTCCATCAGCTCCGGGGCGCGTGGCGCGGGTGGCGACGATGCGGCAGGTGCGGCGGGAGGTGTTGCAGCCGTCACTACGGCGGCAGTGGACGCACCGGCAGGGTGCGTGGTGGCAGCAGATGCGGCCGGCGTCGGAGCAGCAGGGACGACAACAGACGCAGCGGCAGGAATCGCAGGAGCAGCTGGTGTCGTGGCGCCCGGCGCGGCTCCGAAGGGCGCAGCAACAGGCGCAACGGGCGTTGCAGCAGCAGGTGCAGCAGGTACGGTCGCGGGGGCGGATGCCGCAGCAGCAGATGTGGGCGTGGGGACCGGGATCGCAGCAGGCCGGATGGAAGCAGGCACCGGCGTGTCTGTCGAGGCTGGCGCCCCGGGAGTCAGTGACATGGAACGTTGAGGAGCAGACGTCGCGGAGGACGTGGCGGGCCTCGTTGCGGGTGACGCATGCTCGCTCGCGAGCAGGAGCTTCTCCGGATCGATGAGCTCTTCCTCGCCCGCCTGCGGTGCAGGCGGCGGTGAGGCGGCGGAGTCCGCGCCGCGACCACGGGCCCGCGGCTCGGTCGGCGCGAGCGCATCGAGGGGCGCTTCCACCGGCAGGTCGGGCAGGGGAAGCGGGCGGGATCTCGGATCGATCATGGGCGGATGCGAACTCCGGCAGGCGTAATCGCGATCCTGCAACGTGGGACGCCGCAAGCCAACGCGCCTGCTCACAGATCGCTGCATGCCCATGCCTGAATCGTGACCCCGATCGCACTTCGGCCATGCGCGACCGAGATGCCACAGCGGTACTGCGTCACATTCCGCTACCGGGCGCGTGCGCTACATTCCTTGCGCGATGCATCCCCCCGAGCCGCTCGAGCACCATGCGCTTCCCGATTCCGCGTACGCACAGGAGCTGCGAGGCGGCTTCCCGGAGCTGTGCTTCGCACCCGATCTCGAGCGGATCTTCCAGGCTTTCCAACTGAAACGCGCGCGCAAGCGCGTGCGGTTTCTGCAGTTGGCGCTGGGGCTGCTCGCAATCGCCGCGGCGGTCGATCTGACGGTGTTGGATGCGGTGCCGTTGAATGAGGTGGCGCGCGGTTGGCTCGGTGTCGTCATACCAGCATGCCTCGCTCTGGCGCTGACTTCCTGGAGCCGGCTGTACGAGCGGCTGTACCTGCCTGCGGCGCGGCTCCTCCTGCCGGTGATCGCGGCGGTTGCCGCCATAGGCATCGCCGATCGGCACACCGGCGCACAGCCGGAGCTCTTTTATTTCCTGACATCCTTGAGCATGGCGATGTTTTTTCTCGGCGGCCTGCTCTTCCGCGAAGCGCTGCTCACCAACCTGTTCATGGCTGGGACGCTGGGGCTCGCGCTGGCGCATGCGGGGTGGCCTGCCGCCGTCATCCTGTACTCGCTCACCGTCCTCATCATTACGACCGCCGGCGGAGCTTTCGTCTATCAGGGCGTCGAGCGGCAGTTGCGTACGTCCTTCCTCGAGCGCGGGCTGCTCGGCGAGATGGTGGCTCGCGACGGCCTGACAGGACTGAAGAACCGCGGTGCCTTCGATGACGACTATGCCCGTCTCTGGCAGCAGGCGCTGCGCGACCGGCGGTCGCTGGCGCTGCTCCTGATAGACGTCGATCACTTCAAGCCGTACAACGACCGGTATGGCCATCAGGCCGGCGACCGGGCGCTGCGGCGCGTGGCTCAGGTGGTGCAGCGCTTCGCACGCCGGCCGCTCGACATCGCGGCACGCTATGGTGGTGAGGAGTTTCTCGTGGCGCTCTACGATCTCGACGCCGGGCACGTGCGCGAGATCGCCGAGCAGCTGAGGGAGAGCATCCAGGGGCTCGGCATCCAGCACGACGATTCGGCGGCAGGCGTCGTAACGGCGAGTGTTGGAGTAGCGATCGTGAGCCCCGGCCCGGACTCGAGCCCCGAGGGGGCCGTGCAGATAGCGGACGAGGCGCTCTATGCCGCCAAGCGCGGCGGCCGCAACGGCATCCGGCTCGTGGACTGCTGCGGCGTCAGCTACTCGACCGGCGCGTTCCGGCGCAGCGCGTGACGCTCGAGGAAATGCTCGACCTTGTCGCGATAGGTCCGTGAGAGCTTGAGCTCCTGACCGCCCTCCAGGGTCAGGAAGTATTCCCCATTCATGTGTGCACGCAGGCTCTTGACGAAGCGTAGGTTGACGATGGTCGAGCGGTGCACCCGCTGAAAGAGTCTCGGGTCGAGGATCTCTTCCAGCTCCTTCATCGTACCCCTGAGGATGTGGGTATCGCCCTCGGCATGCACGCACATGTAGTCGCCTGCGGCATCGATCCACTGGATCGCCGGGATCGGTACGCGCACGGTCTTGCGTCCCTGCCGAATCGGCAGCACCTGCGGTTGACGCACGCCCAGTGCCGCGGTGCCTCGCTCGAGCAGATCCTCGAGGCCGATCTCACCGGAACCGGTGATCTCAGCCACGATCTCCAGCAACCGGTCGCGCTGATCGGCCGCGCTGCGGGCATGGGCGCTCTGCCGCACCCGATCGAGCGTCGTATCGAACCTGCGGTCGTCGATGGGCTTCAGCAGGTAGTCGATCGCGCGCGCCTCAAACGCCCGCACGGCGTACTGATCATAGGCGGTGACGAAGACGACGAGTGGCAACTGGTCCCGCGGAAGGTGGGCCAGCACATCGAAGCCGGAGAGCCCGGGCATCTGGACGTCGAGAAACACGAGGTCCGGACGCTCGCGCTGCAACGTGTTCACGGCCTCGCGGCCATTGCTGCACTCCGCGACGATCTCGAACTCCGGCGCCTCGTGCAGTCGCAGCGCAATCCCGCGCCGCGACAGCAGCTCGTCGTCGACGATCGCCGTGCGGATCCTCACGCGCTCACGCTTTGCGGGACATGCACGGGGCGCGGGTAGCGGGGCTCAGCAGTACGCGGCGCCACTTCGTCGCGGCTTGCGGTTTCGAATGGCAGCGCCATGTCGACACGTACCCCCGGATGACTGTTGAGCACTGCGAAGCGGTAGCTGTCGCCATAGAGCACGGCCAGGCGCTCACGCGCATTGCGTAGCCCCACTCCGCCGCGCCGGGCCCCGGAGCGGGAGTCGTCACTCATTCCCGGGCCGTCGTCGACGACACTGATTTCCAGCATGGCGCCGCGGGCACGACCCTCGATGCGCACCCTGCCCCCCTGCTCACGTGGGGATACGGCGTACTTCAACGCGTTCTCGAGAAGCGGCTGCAGCAGCAGACTCGGCACCAGGCCGTCGAGCGCGGCGCCCTCGATCGCATATTCGAGCCGCAGACGCTCGCCGAAGCGCAACCGCTCGGTGCCGAGGTACAGGTCGAGGGCCTCTATCTCCTGGCGCAGCGTAACCCGTTTCATCGGGTCCTGATCGAGCGTGTAGCGCAGGAACTCCGAAAGGCGCATGACCGCGTGATTGGCCGTGCGGTTCTGGTTGTCGAGGATGAGGGTGGAGATGGCGTTGAGGGTATTGAAGAGGAAGTGCGGGTTGAGCTGGTAGCGCAGCATCTTCAGCTGCGCCTCCTGGGCGAGAGTCACCGCCTTCAGCACGGCCTCCTGCTGCTGCTGCTTCGACTCGTAGTACTTGATGCCGAAGTAGAGCGCGCTCCAGCAGAGCAGCAGATAAGTGGATATCAGCGCGCCGCAAAAGAAATCGAACAGCGAGTTGAAGTGGTCCTTCGGCTCGACGAAATGCTGGTATGCGATGTTGATGACGATGCGCAGCGCGAGCGCCGTGACATACGAAGTCACCAGCACCACCGGGATGGCCCAGCGCTCGCCGCGGCCCCAGATGCTGCGGTAGATGTAGCGCATCGGGACCGAAAGCACGAACCCGGCCGCCGCGGCGATGGCAATCACCCGCGTGGTGCCGGGATGCTGGTTGTAAAAGAGGAAGCCGAAATAGAGGGTCAGGCCATAAGCCAGCCAACCGCCGGCGTGCAGCGACCAGAAGAGAACGTTGCGGCTGGACCGCAATTGCGACAGGGTGAGCATGATTTACCGGTTTTCCCCCCTTGACATCATACCCATGAAAGGCCGGGAGGGAAAATAGGCACCGGAATCAGTGGCTTGACGGTGCCTCGCAGGCGCCGTTCCCGAGAAGCTTCTCCAGCGGCTGCTGCCGCGCGAGCATCGGCCCCTGGGCGAAGTCACACCCGACCGCGGTCAGCCACTGCAAGGCCGCCTGGGAGTCCACTTGCTGGGCCGCGCAGTGTATGCCCAGCACCTTCACGGCCTGCACGATCGCCACCACCATGGCCTGCGACAGCTTGTCGCGAAGCGCTCCGCCCGTGAGGCGCCCGTCGATCTTGACGAGGCGCAAGGCCTTGGAGCGCAGCAGCGGCAGCACCGCGGAATCGAAGGAGAAGTCATCGATGACGACGAAGCAGCCGAGCTGATCGCAGGTCGCCATGAAGCGCTCCACCTGAGCGCGCCGCTGCGTGCAGAGGGGCTCCGCGATCTCGAATCCCACCGTGTCCGGTGCGATGCCGTTGCTCTTCAGGCCGGCGGCCACCTGCTTCACGAAGCGGTCATCCTCCAGCGTGGCAATCGACACGTTCAGCGTGAAGCTGCTCGGCTCCACCGTCCAGGTCGCCCGATGAGAAGCGAGCCATGCCAGGAGGCGCTGCACGGCAAGAGAATCGAGCACCGCCGGATCCCGCAGCTCCCGGGCCGTACCGGTTGGAAGTACTTCGAAGCGGCGCATACGGCCGCCGGAGCGCAGCTTCACGAAAGGCAGCATGTCGAGCGTCACGAACGCGGGATCGAGGGAGACCGCGCGGGAGACGCCGGTCGCCGCCGGGTTTGCGAGCTGCCGCGAGCTGCCGGTGTCTGCCGTACGTGCTGGAATCGCGACGCGCGAGCTTGTGGCCTCGGATGTAGGAGACTGATTGGGAGGCACCGGTGAGCGGTGTCTGCCGGATTCACCGGGCAGCGTCTGGCCGATTGTCCGCGAGCTACCGGTGGCGGCGCTGGCGGGCTGCGTGAGCACGGAGGAGCTCCCCGTCGCGCCTATCTCCTGGCGGACGCAGGCGAGGGTGGGAGCGTCCGGCAGGTCAAATTCCAAGATGTCGTTCACCGCTCGCGGAGACAGCTCCGAGTCCGCGGTCCGTGCCGGCGAGGCCTTCGGCGCGGCCGCAGCAGGCTGCGGTGATGCGGGCGTGCTTGCCGGTACAGGCTCCGAAGATGCAGGTCGTGCGTCCTCAGCGAGTGAAAGAACCAATGCTGTGGGATCGGCGTCGGGTCGTCGCGCCCCCGCGGGCCTCAGAAGCACCGCGAGCTTCTGCATGACTGTGCGCGTCGTCGCTGTCATCAAACGGTCTGTGAGACCCTCGCCACCCGACTTCAGGTCCGCGAGCACCATGCACAAACCGACGAGGTGGCCTTGCGGCGCACGAATGGCGAGAAAAACGGCAACTCGTCCGTCCTCCAGCCTATTCTCGCAGCAGCTCTTGGTGCCCGCAGAGGTCATTGTCTCGAGGGCATCGACGACCAGTCCGTGCTCGTCTGGTCCCAGCGCGCCTTCACTCAGCCAGAGAACATTGCCCTGACTGTCGTAGATCGAAACGGAGTGCAACCGCATCGGAGGCAGCGCCGAGCGAAGCTGCCAGCCCAGGGCCTCGGCAGTCGCGGGCTCACCGCCTGGCGCGGATGCGCCTGCTGCCGGACGTGCGGAGAGCGCATTCTGTGGCTGCAAGACATTCCCCATCGCGGACTGCGTCTTCGGTATCGGTGTGCTTTTAGAGTGACAGCATACCCCGAGTGCCGCCGTGAAGTGTGTCTGGTTACGCGCTGCGCGCGGACTCCCACGGGGCTCGCCGAAGCGGCGAACCCCGTACATATGGCGGCGCCTCGGCGCCGGAAGAATCAGATACCGTGCTCTACGCGCTTTGACTAAATGCGGGGCCGCTGCCGGTGAGGAAGTCGGTCTTCCCGAGGTCGACGCCGTTGTGGCGCAGGATCGCGTAGGTGGTCGTGGCGTGAAAGAACGCGTTGGGGATGACCCAGCGCGTCAGGTATTCGAGCCCTCTGAACTGCAGCGTACGATCGCGCAGCGACACCTTGATGTCGCGATCCTCGGTGCCCTCGAGAGCGCTCGCGGGCACGCCCTTGATGAAGTCGATCGTCCGCGCGATACGCGCGCGCAGCTCCTCGAAAGACTGCTCGTTGTCCTCGAATTTGGGGGCGTCGAGGCCGGCGAGCCGCGCCACGCCGAACTTGCTCATGTCGCAGGCGATCTGCACCTGACGAGTCAGGGGCAGCATGTCCGGGGCGAGACGCGCATTCAGCAGCACCGTGGGCTCGATCTTTCGGGCGGTGGCACTCGCGAGTCCCTTGTCGAGAACGTGTGAGAGATTGGCAAGCGTGCTCGCCAGCAGATCGACGGACAGGGCATGAACGGAGATCTTCATCGACTTTCTCCAGAGGTGGGGTGCGGACGGCTTCAGCGATATCTTATCGTCGCGGGACGCTGGCGCACCTGCCCCCCGGGTGAAACAATAGGGTCCCGCTTTAGAGGGATTGCACCTGGTTTGAATCAGCTCTGGGCACCGGCACAACTGGCCGTTCTGGCGAAGGTCGTAGACCTGAACGGCTTCTCCTCCGCGGCACGGGCACTCGGCGTGCCGAAAGCGGCGGTGAGCCGGGCCATTGCGGACCTGGAGCAGGCGCTCGGCACCCGACTTCTGGAGCGCACGACCCGCAGACTCTCGCTGACCGCCGCGGGCCGGCTTCTTTACCCGCATGCCAGGCGTGTGATCGAGGAGTCTGACGCTGCACGCGCGGCGATCGCGAAACTGCGCGCGCCTGCGACCGGCCCGCTGCGCATCGTGTCGGATCCGACCTACGGGCGGCTGCTGCTGACTCCGCTGGTGCCGCGCTTTCTCGAGAGCTTTCCGGACATCCCGCTCGAGGTGGCCCTGGATGGGATAGGGATGGAAAGCGGGTGGGACGTAGCAGTCCGCGCGCAGCCGTCCAGTGATCCGGCCGTGGCGCATCGCGCCCTGGGCGCCCCACCCGCGCTGCTCTGCGCCACACCGGCATATCTGGAACGGCGCGGCGTCCCCGTACGGCCCGAGGAGCTGCGCGGTCACGACCTTCTGACTCCCGAGGCGGCTGAGCTCCCGGAGTTCCGACTGCTTCTTCACCGCGGGACACAGCGCGCCGAAGTGCCGGTGGCGCCCAAGCTCGCGGTGAGTGACCCGGCGGTGCTGCACGCGGCTGCCGCGGCCGGGCTCGGGATCGGGCTGCTGCCCGGGTTCCTTTGCCGTCAGGGGCTCGCCACCGGCCGTCTGCGCGCCGTGCTTCCCGAGTGGGCGGCGCCGCCCGCCGCCACCCTGTACGCGCTCTATCCGACGGCCATGGCCGCCGATGCCCGAGTGCAGCGCTTCGTCGAGTTCCTGGCCGCGAGCATCGTGCCCGCGCTCGCGGAGCCCTGAGAATCCTACCCGCGGGCAGGCAAGGTTACCGGCCGGTAGGATTGCAGCGCCGCCACGGCTACACTAGTCAGCCATCGGGCCTCTACCCAGGCCCTCACCGCTTCGCCGGAGACGACCATGTACCGCGCGCCGCTCGAGGAACTGCGTTTCGTGCTGGAGGAGCTGCACGGCATCGGCCAGCTCGCCGCCTGCCCCGCTCTCTGCGACTACAGCGACGAGGTCGGTGCCGCGATCCTCGAGGAGGCCGCCCGGCTCGCCGAGACGGTGCTCGATCCGCTCAATCGCACGGGTGATCGCGAAGGCGCGCGCTGGACGCCCGATGGCGTCGCGACACCGAAGGGCTTCAAGGATGCGTACCGGCAGTTCGTCGAGGGCGGCTGGCAGCAGCTCGGCACCGATCCGCGATTCGGTGGCCAACGGGTGCCGCAGCCCTTGAGCAGCGCCGTCGGGGAGCTCTGGGGCTCGGCAAACCTTGCCTTCCAACTCTGTCCGATGCTGACTCACGGCGCGGTGCATGCGCTCGAGGCCTGCGGCTCCGCAGAGCAGCAGCGTTTGTTCCTGCCGAAGATGACGAGCGGGGAGTGGACCGGCACCATGGTGCTGACCGAGCCGCAGGCCGGCTCCGATCTCGCACAGGTGCGCACCCGCGCGAAGCCGGATGGAAATCGCTACCGGCTCTTCGGGCAGAAGATCTTCATCACCTGGGGTGATCACGACTACACCGACAACATCATCCACATGGTGCTGGGTCGCATCGACGGCGCGCCCGCGGGCATCAAGGGCATATCGCTCTTCATCGTGCCGAAGGTGTTGGTCAATTCGGACGGCTCGCTCGGTGAGCGCAATGAGGTCCGGTGTGTGTCGATCGAGCACAAGCTCGGCATTCATGCGAGCCCGACCTGCGTCATGCAGTACGGACACGATCAGGGCGCCGTCGCGCATCTCGTGGGCGAGCCGAACCGCGGGCTCGAATACATGTTCATCATGATGAACACCGCACGCCTGGCCGTTGGCGTTCAGAGCTACGCGGTGGGCGAGCGCGCCTTTCAACAGGCGGTGGAGTACGCGCGTACGCGCGTTCAGGGACGGCCGCCGGGCGCAGGAGCCACGGAAAGCCTGACGATCATTCACCACCCGGATGTGCGCCGCATGTTGTTGACCATGAAGTCGTGCACGGAGGCATCGAGAGCGCTTGCCTTCTACGCCGGACAGCAGCTCGACCTGGCCGCATACCATTCTGAGGCCTCAGTGCGCACGGCGGCACAGGCGCGCGGCGACCTGCTGATCCCGATCGTGAAGGCCTGGTGTACCGAGACGGCCAACGAAGTTGCCGCCATCGGCGTGCAGGTGCACGGCGGCATGGGTTTCGTCGAGGAGACGGGAGCCGCGCAATATGTGCGCGACGTGCGGATCACCACGATCTATGAGGGGACGACCGGCATTCAGGCGAACGACCTCATCGGCAGGAAGATCGGCCGCGACCGCGGCGCCGCGATGGGCGCGCTCATCGCCGACATGCGGCGCGAGCTTCAGGCGCTCGACCCGAGCGGGGTTGCGCCGCGCGAAACGCGCGATGCCGCCGTGCAGGGCGTGAGCTCCCTCGAGTCCGCGACGCGTTCGCTGGTGAGCAACCTCTCAACCGCGCCCGAGCGCGCGCTGGCAGTGTCGGTACCCTATCTCAAGCTCTGCGGGCTCGTGATCAGTGGCTGGCTGCTCGCCAAGTCAGCGGCCATCGCTGCGCAAGGGCGCGGCTCGCTCGGCAAGGGGTTCTATCAGGCGAAGGTGCGCACGGCGCACTTCTATGCCAAGCAGGTGTTGCCGCAGGCAATGGGCCTCGCGAAGATCGTCGAGGAAGGGGCGGTGAGCGTGGTGGAGACGGAGCCGGAGCGGGTGTGATCTGCGGATGGGAATTTCAGGAACATTTGAACCTCGCCGGGGCGGCCCGGCACTAACCTGAAATCTGCTCTGGGATGGTCGGCGCAGCACGATCGTAAATCCCGCACCCTCGCCGCACGGGGCCGGACAGCCCGGCTCCATGTTGTGAGAGTATGTTGCATGTCAGATAGGAGGCGCCTATCATGACTACAACAACAAGGTAGTCGGATGAAAATCCGTGCTCAAGGGGTCGCTCGAAGTAGTCGAGTTTGTACCGCGGCGGGTCGCTGAGGATGCGGCCGGGGCCGTTGACACCCTCGAACCCGAAAGCATTTGGGCCCGACTTCGCTTTTCCCGAGCTCTCGCTAGCTGCCTTTCGGCCCTGGCGTCAGTCGCTCTGCACGTACTCTTCGTAGGCCCAGCGCTGTGGACGAGCGGGGCACCACCACAGCACTCCTCAGACGGAAAGAATGCGGGCGACACCGCGCTGCAATGGATCGTGCTCGATGGCTCCTCGACCACCCGGACGGTAACGCCGCCGACGCTGAGTGCGCCAGCGCTGGTTGCGATCGGCCTTCCGAATGCCCTCGCGGCTCCATCGTGGGCGCCGCCGGTGTCTGAGACGTCGAAAGACAAGGACAGCCAGCCTGAGGACGAGTCGAGTCTCGGTGCAATGTACGGCCGCTATGTCGGGCAGATTCAGGCGCGCATCGAGCGCGCATGGCTCAGGCCGCGTACGGCCATCGGCGCCCCGATCTTTCGCTGCCAAGTGCAGGTCGATCAGGACCCTCAGGGGAAGGTCGGTGCCGTGACGCTGGTCGACTGTAATGGCGATGAGCGCTGGAAGCTTTCCCTGGTCCGCGCGATTGAGCGGGCCTCACCCTTGCCCTCGCCCCCCACGAGCGCGGTGTTCGCCCCTCACATGCTGCTGGAGTTCCGAGCGGCAGCCTACGCGCGCGGCGCATCGGACGCGCTCTATGAGCCAGCCGCTCTTGCGGCAGCGAATGCTGGCCCGCAACAACACCGACTTCAGTCCGAAGGCCTCTTTCAGGCGCTCCGCGCAGCCTCGCGGAGCGCTCATTCAAAGGTCTTGGAGCTTCGAATCCAAGGCTCGAGCGCCGAGGTCGAGCCGCACAGCCAATAAGAATTGATGCCGTAGTGCATTGGGGAGAATCTCGTGACGAGCTGGGCCGGATATTGCCGCCTCATCGCTGGCGGCCTTGTGTTGGCGCTTTTTGGGTTTGCCCCAGACGCTCAGGCGGCCGTGGGGCGCACGGCGGGCACCTTCATGGTGAGCCCTACCGGGGCTGGCACCTACACGATTCCCATCTGGGCACCGCCCGGCCCGCAAGGGGTCCAGCCTCACATCACCCTCTCCTACAGCAGCCGTAGCGGAGACGGGTCCGAAGGGGTGGGCTGGACACTCACTGGGCTTAGCTCCATCTACCGTTGTGTCCAGACTTACGCACAGGACAATGCGGCCCGCGGCATCGCACTCACGCTGTCGGATCGCTACTGCATCGATGGCAAGCGCCTGCGCCTGACGAGCAGCGAGACCCTGAGCACATACGGTGCGGATGGGACCACCTATCAGACAGAGATTGCTGATTTCTCGACAGTGACGGCGCACGGTTCAACGGGCAGCGGGCCGGCCTCTTTCACCATGCAGGCTCGGAACGGCTGGGTTTACGAGTACGGCGCCACGCCCGATTCTCAGGTACTCGGTGGCACGGCGGTTTACGTCTGGATGCTGGATAAGGTTACCGACCCTGCCGGCAATACAATGGTGATCAGCTGGAAAACAGCCGATGCGAATCTGGCGGGCACCACCGTCCCCGCGAGCATCAGCTGGACGCCCACGGGCCACGGCTCGACTGCCTATGAGTACGAGATGGTGTTCAACTATCAGCCCGTGTCGCTCGCCGTGCAGGCGGGATACGTGTCCGGTCACGCCATTAGCGATTTCTATTCACTCAGCAGCATTCAGGTTAACTACCAGGGCTCGACCGTCAAGGATTACTTCCTGGCCTATGCTCGCTCGCCCACGACCGGCCGGCAGACACTGACCTCGATTACCGAGTGTGCCGATACCACCGAGAGCAATTGCTTATCCCCCACGCAGTTTACCTATCAGGAGCCCGCCGAGGGGCTGGGTGGAGGTGCAACCCTCACGAGCAGCACGAGCGCCCTGACAGGGCTCACCGCCGCACACGACTTCAACGGCGATGGCCGCAACGATCTTGCCTGGTACCAGAACGGCTCATGGCAGGTGGCTTTCGCGACTTCGAGCGGATATTCCGCGCCGATCAGCACCGCTATTACCGACTCTACGGCGCTCAAGGAAAGCGTCGATGGCAGCGGTACCGATGGATTTCTCGCTCAGCAGGCGGGGACCTGGTGGTGGTACAAGTGGAATGGCACGAGCTTCGTGGGTACAAACACCACGGTCGCCCTCGACAATACCACTGCGGGCAGCTTCGCCATCGCCGATGTCAATGGCGATGGGCTCCCGGATCTCATCACTACCCATGCCGATGGCAATCTCTACGTGCGCGTCAACAGCAGCACGACAGGGACGGTGAAGTTCTCTACAACCCCGATCGACACCATGCCCAATCCGGGGCTCATCAGCTCACTCATCGGTAGCCGGCGCTCGGACTTCGCCGGTACCGGACGACAGGACATCTTCGCCTTCTTTACGCTCGCCGGCGGGTCTGCCGCAAGCAAGCTACTGCGCTGGAACGGTGTGAGCTTCACGGTGAGCCAGGCCTTCAGCGGCGATCCCGTCGACGTCGCCGATTACAATGACGACGGCTGCTCGGATCTGCTCTTTCCGACGACTCTCGTGATCTCCGCCTGCAATGGATCACCTGCCCAAACCATCGCGCTCGGCCACACGGCCGTTGCAGGAGTGGACTGGGATGGCGATGGACGACGCGACGTGCTGGTCGCAAACGGCACCACCCTTGGGGTGTACCTTTCCATAGGGACCGGGCTCAGCTCGACTCTCGTATCGACGGGGATTCCCTATTCCGCTGCGAGCACCTATACGGTGGCGCGAAACGCTACGGGAGATGGGCTCGATGCGCTCGTGGTGACGAGCGGCGCCTCACCCTACACCGTCAGCTACTACCTGCACAATGGAGGGGGCACTCCGCCCGACCTTCTGACCAAGATCGTCGACGGGCTGGGCAACAGCATCAGCCCCGCTTATGTCTCGATCGCGCAGGATGCCACCGATGCCGAGGGCACGGCTGCGAGCTACCCCGACCGCAACTACTTGGGACCTGTGTATGTCGCCGACACTGTGATCTACAGCGATCCGAGCAGTGCATCGGGCGGAACCTACAGCCAGCAGATCAACTACTTCAGAGCCTGGATGAATTTGCAGGGGCGAGGGTTCGAAGGGTTCGAGCAGACCCGCACGCATGACAGCCGAACGGGCGTGGACGAACACTGGTACTACAACCCGGCGTTTCCTTACACCGGCATGCCGACCCAGGAGTTCTACAATTTCCCGACGGTCACCGCCCGCTCGATCCAGAACACCCTCGCCCGGACCGTGCTCGACTCCACTTCCATGAATCAGCGGTACTTTCCGTACATCTCGAATACCACGGTCAAGCACTTTGAGCTCGGCGGCACAGAAAACAGTGATCAGACCGGTACCGCTTCTACGAGCTATACGTTCGATAACAACGGTTACCCTACCAAAGTCATCAATACCACGACGGATAATGACCCGGGCTCGCCGTATTCCGGAGATTCCTGGACCCAAACGATCACCAACACGCCGGCTCCTGGCTCCGGGTGCCTGACGCTCTTGAGCGAGTCGCAAATTACTTACACTGCATCGGACGGCAGCCTGCCGGTGACACGCACGACGCAGTACACGCCGGATACGGCAAATTGCCGCTATAGCGTGATTACGACAGAACCCAGCAGCACCACCTATGAAGTAACTGAGTCGCTCGGCTACGACACCTTCGGGAATATCGCGACAGATACCGTGACCGGAATCGGCATGGCGGCCCGGCAAACGACCGTGAACTGGGGGGCTACGGGACAATTCCCCATGTCGGTCACGGATGCGCTGAACGAGACTACGACGTTCACCTATGACTTTCGATATGGTCTCTTGAGCAGTCAGACCGACCCGAACGGTCTGCCGACCACCTGGCAATATGCAGACGGCTTTGGCCGGCTCACTCAGGAGACGCGGCCCGACAAGACCGCGACCCAATGGACTTACACGCCGTGCATTGCTAACAGCTACTGTCCTGGCACGAGCAGTATTGAGGTCAAGGCAACGGCACTGGATTCTGGCGGTGCGTACATCTCCGACGTCCAAACCTATCCCGATGCCGCGGGTCGCACTATCCAGAGGTTCGCCCGCAATCTCAATCCTTCGGGTAGCTACTACGACTTTGAGAGCTGGCAATATGATTCGTTGGGGCGCTTAATCCGGCACGGCCTACCCTGTCTGACCGGCGACTGTCCTGCTTCACAGGGGTTCGTCAACTACACATACGACGGCCTTGATCGCGTGATCCAAACACAGACTCAAAGTTCCACGACTTCCGCGACTAGCACCTACGCGTACGCTGGTGATAGCACTACCGCCACAGACGCCAACGGTAATCCCCGCACGCTGGTTCATGATCCGAACGGCTGGCTTCGTCGAACTGAGGATGCCACGGGGTACACGATCATCTTGGGCTACGACGCCGCCGGGAGCCACATCGGAACGACCGACAGTCTGAACAATACGCTCTGGACGGGTACGGTCCAATACGGGACGGCTCCTTTCACGACGGCTGCCACCGATGCCGACCTCGGCGCCTGGCACTATACTTTCGATGCCTTGGGGGAGCTCACCGCCTGGAGCGATGCCAAGGGTCAAAGCTTCTCCGCAAAATATGATGCCCTCTCGCGCATGACCGACCGGTACGAGCCGGACCTCTACAGCCACTGGACGTGGGGCACCAGCGCGGGCGCGCACGAGATCGGACGGCTGCACAGTGTTTGCACCGGGACCGGCGCCAATCCGACTGCCTGCGTTGCAGCGACCGGGTACGCCGAGAGCGAGAGCTATGACGGCGATGGTCGCCTCTCGCAGCGCTCGATTGCAATCCCCGGAGACACGACGTACTCCTACACGTGGGCCTACAGCGCGACGACCGGACTATTAGACACTCTGGCATACCCGGCGGATTGGTCCGGCTATCGTCCGCAGGTCAAGTACGGATATGCCGCCGGGCAATTGCAGTCGATCACCGATATCTCCGACTCGCCGAACGTCACGCTGTGGAGCGGCAATTTCGTCGACGGCAACGGCAGCTTCACGCAGGAAACGCTCGGCAACGGCGTCACCGTCAATCATGACTACGATCCGGTGACTGGAATGGTCAAGATCACCGCCGGTACCGGTGGCACGGTCAACCTGCAGAATAATTCCTATCTCTACGATGCCGCCGGTAACCTGGAGCAGCGCCAGGACAACAATGCCGGGACGACCGAGAGCGTGTACTACGACAACGTGAACCGCCTCAAGAATACTGCCGGGGATACGAACACAAACCTCACCTACGATGCTATGGGTAGGCTTGCTACATGGGAGGCGAGTGGAGCTTCGGCCAACGTCAACGACTATACGACTCCCCAGGCTGGATGCACGTACTATGCGAATGCGCAGCCGCATGCCTTGCGCAGCGACCGGCAGGGAGCCTGGCCGCCAGGCTCGTATTGCTATGATGCCAACGGCAATATGACCACGGGCAGCTCCGGCGGCACAGCCTTCGCATCCTTCTCTTGGACGAGCTTCAATCAGCCAAACGTTCTGAGCGCTCCCGGCTACAACAGCTCCAGCCAGTTCTTCTACGATCAGAATCATCAGCGCTTCAAGCAGATTGCAAGCTATAGCGGCTCAGCGGAGACCACGGAATACATTGGCGGCCTAATGGAGAAGATGACGAATTCGAGCGGCACCGCCTACCGCTACTACATACCCGCGGGTAGCAACTCCATTGTCTATAACCGGTGGACCAACGGAGTCAACGCGCTCTACTATATGACGAAGGACAATCTCGACAGCAGCGCAGTGGTCACGGATCATGCCGGCGCTTTAGTCGCCGCCCAGAATTATGCGGCCCTGGGGTGGACTGAGAGTAGTAGCACGGCACAGATAGCCATGGCGGCCGTCACTCGGCATAGATTCACCGGCCAGGAGAGCATCGATAATCCCGGGCTTTGGAGCGTAAATATGAATGGGCGCATATACGTGCCCAGCGGCAGCAGGTTTCTCTCGGCCGATCCGAATATCCCAGATCCCACCCGTACGGTGGACTACAATCGTTACGCGTACGCGGAATTCAATCCTCTGACCTACAATGACCCGACGGGGTTTGATGACAAGAACACACATGACAAATCAGACCTCAGCGACGGGGTAACCTCGGGTGCGGGCCCCGATGGCGGTATGTATGCCAATTTTTCAGGTGCCACTTGTGCTGGCAATTGCGTTTCTTACCACGAAACAATGAATCTAACGGCAGAGGGTGGAAACACGAGCGTCGGAAAGGTGGTGGACGTTTATCAGGGGTCAACGCAGAATTCGAGTACGGTCCTTGGCGCCTACGAATATAATAAGACCTCAGGCTCGTGGGACTGGGACCCATCCGGTCTGACGGGCATATCTTCATTCGGCTCGCTGTCGACGAATTCAACTTCTGCCGGAGTTGGCTCTACATTCGGAGGGATTTCGTGGGGTGGAGTGGGCGCAGGAAGACGGGTAAGAGTATCCGCGCCCACAACGGCGGCTCCAGCGCCTGCGCAGCAAAGTAATCCCTCGCAAAGTGGTTGTGCGTACATAGCTTGCCCCGTGGTGCAGGCGACGAGGGAGCCGCCTCTCCCATTCGAACTCCCACCCGCAATCACTCCAGGTCTTATTGCGCTTGACTACGACGTAAATTTCCTGCAGCGGACGCTCGAGGCGTTGGGTCTGTTGACGCGAGTGAGCGTGGTATCCCTCCAGCTTCACAACGCTACTGGTGAGCCTCAAGATGGACCGATGCCTCCGGAAGCAGGGACGCCAGAGCCGCAGACGACGGAGCAACCGTATAATCCAGGGCCAACGGTGAGATTTAATCCACAAACGGGAGAGATGGAATTCTCGGGCAGGGTAGGAGAGTTACCCCCAGAGTTCTTCGAAGTTCCCTTCTGATGACTTGCAAGCAGTTGTGCAGATGAGCATTAAGAGAGCGCCACGCGTTGGGTTCGGTCTCGAGATAGTGCCAAAATGGAGGGCTCGCGTGGACCTTTCGAGGATGATGACTCGGCAACTGTCCAAGCGGTTTGGTCATATACCGCTGTATCCGGGGTATTTTTTTAGAAACTCGGTGCTTGTTGTGACTTTGAATGGTGAGAAATTTCACCTTCTAATACGTCAGAACAAATACCCCGGAAACGCGGTGAGAATGTGGGAGATTTTGATAAATCCGTCTCGGTTCTCCGTGCTCAGTGAGCGCTTTCCGGAAGATGAACAGGAACGGTATGCCAAAGACCTCATGGTCATCAGTAAAGAGGTACACGCAGTGCTAGCCAGGACTCCGGGAATAACGCGGTTGCGGTGGTGGTTCGTTGGGTGGGACGTCAATCAGCCGGGTGTGCGAACGCCGGCTGAGTTGCCATGGCGCGTAGACGCGCCGGAGCTGCCTGACGCCGAAACCCATAAAATGTCGTGACGTCGCCGCTGAGGAGAACATGGACAAAGAGACGCGCCTGGCATTACTGGTTCTGGTTGTCGCAATCGCCGCTTGGCGTTTTGCGCGATACATGCGCTTTGGCTTGTCTAGATCGAGGCGGCCAACGAGCCTGGGTGTAGCGGGAGGCCTGGTCCCGCAGGACTCCGATCGGCCGACTGGGGCGCAGGGCTCATCGGCGCCCGCTCAGAGCTCGCTCTATGCCCCTATCGTTGGGGTCGTTGTGGCGGTAGGGTTATGGTTGGCGATCAACGCGCTTCTCTGGTATTGCCTGCTCGAGCTGCCTCCATTTAAGAGTCTGCCGCCCGTCCCCGTGGGGGTTGCCGGCATCTTCGCGAATTTTTATCTCATCCCGCTGGCTCGGAGAGTGGGAGCGCGCAGCCGGCGGCGCATTGAGGAGGCACGTGCCGGCACCACGCCCTGGCCCACACAATCCGGCGGGTGATGCGCATTGCAGACAGCCGATCAGGCAGGCGGGAAGGCACCGACTCTGCGATCGGAGAATGCTCCGGGTGTCTGACACGAGCTGCCGCGAAGGCTATCCTGCACCGCTCTTGCAGCAGCATCGGATGTCGGACCGATTTACAGGGATGGCGGCGGTGACGGGGACGGCATCGAGGCTCAGGGGTGCATGCAGGATAGGCGAGGAGCGAGTTTTGTTTACGGTTGTGAGACAGGGAAGGCCGGGCCGTATCAGCTCTTTTGCCCGAGATCGGCGGTGAATCCGATCGGCCGCCGCTTGGGTTGCGACGGGTTCATCAGCTCGCGGATGGCCGAGAGGATAGCCTTGATCGCATCGTCATGATGCTGGTACTTGCGCTCGAGCTCATCGAGCTTACGGGCGAGCGCGGTGTTGGAGGCGAGCAGGTCACGTAGCCGCACGAAGGCGCGCACGACGTAGACGCCCATGGCGATGGCTCGCGGGCTGTTCAGGACATTGGCGGCCTGGATGGCGCCGTGCTCGGTGAAGGCGAAGGGGCGGTATTTGATGTTCTGGCCGCGCGCGATCTTCAAGGTCGCAAACTGCGACCTTGAACGCTCGGCCTCCTCGGGCGTGAGCTGGAAGACGAAATCCTCGGGGAAACGATCGGCGTTGCGCTTGACCTGCTCGTTCAGTCGCTTGGTGGTGACGCCGTAGATCGCGGCGAGATCACGATCGAGGATGATGCGCTGGCCGCGCAGGAAGAGGATCGAGCGGCCGATGTGCTCGACGGGCGCGAGGGCGGCGCTGCGGGATGAGGCCATGGGCGAGTTCCCTTTTTAGCCGCGCGGCGGCTCAGCGTCCGGCTTGGCTGAGCATGCCATCGAGCATCTGCAAGAGCATCTTCTGCTGGGACTTCGGCAGGCGGCTCAGGCGCTCGATCTTCTGTTGCAGCTGCGGGGTAGGTCCGCGCTTGCTGGTGCGGGCGGGCTCGCCGAAGAGCTCCTCGATCGATACCCCGAGGAGCCTCGCCAGGCGAGGCAGCGCCGAGATCGCCATGCGCCGGTGGCCCATCTCATAGGCGTTCACGGTCTGCTGGGAGACGCCGAGCTCCTCGGCGAGCTGCACCTGGGTGATGTTCGCGCTCTTGCGCAGCTGCGCGATGCGCGCGCCGAGCGCGACGAAAAACGCCCGTTCCTCTTGGCTGATCGCCACGACCCGAATCTCTGCCCGAATGTGTTCCAGGGAATGGTGCATAGCGTAGGGGTCTCCTGCGAAGCGCGGTTGACACTACCACTTAGAGTGGTAGTGTACGCACGAATTATTTTTCCTCAAACCCTCTTGACAGGTTTTTGGAAGGGAGCCGCTTTATGGACCTCCGTCACCTCACCGTCGGCTATCGGCCAATCGGCACGCGTTCGAAGGCTCCCTGGCCGCGACGAGACCCGCCGCCGGCACCGTTCGTGCGCTTGTCGGGCCGGTGGCTCGGTCGGATGGGCTTCACGATCGGCACGGTGGTGCGGGTGCAGGTGAGCCGAGGGCGGCTCGTGCTCGAGGCGATCGAGCCCGATCGCCCGAGGCGGCGTCCTCGCCGAGTGGCCGGGGACTGACCGCATGGCGCGCATCGCGGATACCGAGCTCGAGCGCCTGAAGCGCGAGGTCTCCCTCGTGCGCTTGATCGAGGGCCAGGGAATAAGGCTCCTGAGTCAGGGCAAGGACCTGGCGTGCCGCTGTCCCTGGCACGAGGGGGATGAGACCCCGAGTTGCATCGTGACGCCCAAGAGCAATCTCTGGCACTGCTTCGGGTGTGATGCCGGCGGGACGGTGATCGACTGGGTGATGCGCTCGCACCGGGTCTCCTTCCGCCACGCGTGTGAGCTGCTTTTGAAGGAGCATCCGGCCTTGGTCGCTGGGGCCGCTGACGCTCAGGCCGGCGTCGCACCGAAGCTCTCGCAGGGGAAGCTCCGCCAAGCGCAGTCCTTTGCGTTGGAAACCGATGCCGACCAGATCGCGAGCGATCAGCGGCTGCTCGATCAGGTGATCGAGTTTTATCACGAGACGCTGCTCGCGAGCCCGGAGGCGCTGAAGTACCTGGAGGGTCGAGGGCTCGGTAACCGGGAGCTCATCGAGCGCTTCCGGTTCGGCTTTGCCAATCGCACGCTCGCGTATCGCCTGGCGCCCAAGCAGTACAAGGCGGGCGCGCAGATGCGCGCCGCGCTGCAACGCATCGGGATCCTGCGCGAATCCGGCCACGAGCACTTCAACGGCTCGATCGTCGTGCCGCTCTGGTGTCCTGCGGACGGCAGTCCTGCCGACGGCAATCTGGTGGACAGCGCCCCATCAGACAGCTCCCGTCATGTTGTCGGCGCCTATGCCCGCAAGATCAACGACAACTTGCGTGCCGGCACGCCGATGCATCTATACCTGCCGGGTCCCCACCGCGGAGTGCTGAATGGCGAAGGCCTCCAAGGGCAGCGGGAGGTGATCCTCTGCGAGGCGATCCTCGATGCGCTCACCTTCTGGGCGGCCGGCTACCGCAATGTCACGAGCTGCCTTGGTGTCAATGGTCTTACCGACGAACTCGTCGCCGCGCTCAAGACTTGCGGCGCTGAGCGCGTGCTGATCGCCTTCGACCGTGATGATGCCGGCGATCGCGGTGCCGAGGCGGTGGCGAAACGTCTGATGGCGGAGCGCTTGGAGTGCTACCGGCTGCTCTTCCCGAAAGGCATGGATGCGAACGAATACGCCAGTCGGGTTATGCCTGCCGAGAAGTCCCTCGGGGTGGTGATCCGCTCAGCGCAATGGATGGGGCGCGGGGTGAAGCCTCTGAAGGTCTCGCCGCCAATGCCGAGTGCCGCTGCGTCTGAATCCCCGCCTCCTGCGGTAGAGTCTTCCCCTTTAGGCGCTGAACCCAACACGCCGGACGCTCTGGCTGACGACAGGATCAGCACGGCTCCGGAGAGCGCGGCTAAGAAGGATGCCTCGCCGGCGCAGGGCATCTCGCCGCAGCCTATGTTGCCGGAGCCCGAGGCGGCCGCGGTCCCAGCGGGGCCGGTATCGGAGCCGAAAGACGATGCCGGCTGCACAGCCGACGAGCAACAGCTCATCATCGCCTTCGGGGAGCGGCGCTACCGGGTCCGCGGAATGCCGAAGCAGCTCACCGAGGCGCTGAAGGTGAATGTGCTGGTCACCTGCTCGGGGGCGGAGGAGCTGACGCCGGCGGCTGCCGCCGAGACGGGCCTGCACGTCGATACCCTCGATCTCTACCAGGCGAAGGCGCGAGCGGCGTTCGCCAAGCTCGCCGCCCTCGAGATCTCCGTTGAGGAGAGCGTGATCCAACACGATCTCGGCCGCCTGCTCTTGAAGCTCGAGCAGGTGATCGACGAGCGCGCACGGGCGGCCGAACAGCCGAGCGTCGCGCCGCTCCCGGCGATGTCCGCCGATGAGACGGCGGCGGCGCTCGCGTTCCTGCGCGATGAGAAGCTCATCGAGCGCATCGTCGGTGACTTCGAACGGGTGGGCCTGGTGGGGGAGCCCTCCAATGCGCTCGTCGCTTACCTCGCGTGCATCAGTCGAAAACTTGCCTCGCCCTTGGCGGTACTGATCCAGAGCACCTCAGCGGCGGGGAAAAGCACGTTCATGGATGCGGTGCTCGCGCTGACTCCGGAGGAGGACCGGGTGCACTACTCGGCGATGACCGGGCAGAGCTTGTTCTATCTCGGCGAGCAGGAAATAAAACACAAGATCCTCGCCATCGCCGAGGAGGAAGGGGTGCGGCAGGCGGCCTATGCGCTCAAAGTCCTGCAATCGCAGGGCGAGCTCACAATCGCCTCCACAGGAAAAGACCCCGCGACCGGGATGCTCGTCACCCAGCAGTACCGGGTGGAGGGGCCGGTGATGCTGTTCCTCACCACCACCGCGATCGATGTGGACGAGGAGCTCACGAACCGGTGCCTGGTGCTCACGATCAACGAGAGCCGCGAGCAGACCCGCGCGATCCAGGCGCGGCAGCGCTCCCGGCGCACGCTCGCGGGCCTGATGGCGCAGAGTGAGGCGGAGGCGATCCAGCGGCTGCACCGCAATGCGCAGCGGCTCCTGCGGCCACTCGCCGTGGTCAACCCTTACGCCGAGCGACTGACCTTCCTCGATGACCGCACTCGCACGCGACGCGACCATGCGAAATACCTGACGCTGATCGAGACCATCGCGCTCCTCCATCAGCATCAGCGTGACGTCAAGGCGGTGATGCGCGGTGGCCGGACGATCGAGTACATCGAGGCGACACTTGCCGATATTGCCCTCGCCAACGAGCTTGCGCATGAGGTGCTGGGTCGCTCTCTCGATGAGCTACCGCCGCAGACGCGCCGAGTGCTCGGGGTGATCGAGTCGATGGTCGAGGAAGAATGCCGGACGCGCTCGCTCGCCCGCACCGATGCGCGGTTTACCCGAAGGGAGCTGAGAGCCCGCTGCGGGATGAGCGACACCGCCGTCAGAATCCATCTCGAGCGGTTGGTGGCGATGGAATACGCTCGGCCAGTGGCTGGCCGCAGCGGCCAGCGCTTCGAGTATGAGCTCCTGTTCGATGGCGATCTCGAACGCTCCGCTCCGCAGATGATCGGGCTGATCGATGTCTCTGCCCTTGGCAGGGTGCGCACCCTTGGCAGTACGATCGCCACCTCGCAGGGTCAGACCCCCGACCTCGCACCCTGCTCGCAGGCCGCTCGCACCCCGGTTGCACCCGCCTCGCAGTCGGTTGTGCTGGCTGAAAAGTCCAAGGATCAGAGCCATTTGCCCGATCCACTGGGTGTTGGGTCGGAAAGGGCACGCCCGGGGCAGGTCTCGCTCGATGGTCATAGTCGTAGTGGCGATCTCGCGTCCGCGCCGTTATCTTCTTCCTTAGCTGCTGTCTTCTCTGGACGGTGAGCCATGCCGGTCGCCCCTTCCCGCGCCAAGCGCGCGCTCGCCGACCGGCACGATCCGGAGGGTCTGGCCGCCTACGTGCTGCGCTACCTCGAGTGGCTGCGGGTGCACAACTACTCGAGTTGCACGGTTGAGAACCGCGAGGCCTGCCTCGGGTACTTCGTCGCCTGGTGCACCGAGCGCGGGTTCGGGAGACCTCAGGAGATCACCAAGCCCATCCTCGAGCGCTACCAACGGTCGCTCTATCACTGGCGCAAGAGAAACGGCCAGCCGCTCACCTTCCGCGCGCAGCATGCGCGCCTGGTCCCGGTGAGGGCGCTCTTCCGGTGGCTGACGCGGCAGAACTACCTCCTCTACAACCCGGCCTCGGAGCTCGAGCTGCCGCGCCTCGAGCGCAGGCTGCCGAAACACGTCCTCACCATCGCCGAGGTCGAACAGGTGATGCAAATCCCCAAACCCGATGAGCCGCGCGGCATCAGGGATCGTGCGATCCTGGAGACGCTGTACTCGACCGGCATGCGCCGGCGGGAGTTGATCGGCCTTGCGCTCTTTGACATCGATCGCGAGCGCGGCACGGTGATGATCCGCCAGGGCAAGGGCAAGAAGGACCGGATGATCCCGATCGGCGAGCGTGCCATCGCCTGGATCGATCGTTACCAGGAGGAGGTGCGCCCTGATCTTGTCGTCGGACGTGATCCCGCGCATCTTGCGACGCTCTTCCTCACGCAGACCGGCGAGCCCTTCACGCCGAACCGGCTCACCCAGCTCGTGCGCGGCTACGTTGAGGCGGCGCGGCTCGGCAAGAGCCGCTCCTGCCATCTCTTCCGCCACACGATGGCGACTCTCATGCTCGAGAACGGTGCCGACATCCGCTACATCCAGGCGATGCTCGGACACGCCGAGCTCTCCACCACGCAGATCTACACCCAGGTCTCGATCCGCAGGCTCAAGGAGATCCACACCGCTACGCACCCCGGGAAGGTGCGCCTGGCGCGCTCGATCGTTCCTGGCACGGGGGAGGAGCCGTCCGAGCCCACGAGCGCCGAGGCGCTGCTGGCCGCGTTGGATGCTGAGGCGCAGGAAGAGGAGCGGGATGAGATCGCAGAATGATGTTGGTTCCTCGTAAATGGAACGCCGTCCACCTTCAGTGCTGAAGAGCCCCCCATCCCCCTGGAAGGGGGCTTTGGGCGGGCACCTAAACATAACGCTGAGAAATTATGCGCAGCGCCGCAGACGGCGCTGTCCGGGCTTCGCCCCGCATAATCTGCGCTATGTTC
>Ga0070741_10002571_pt1 | contig 48198 bp, 45 predicted proteins | sample Coa_R1_4_FD_66440 | JGI IMG/M metagenome (GOLD analysis project Ga0070741, IMG submission 66440) | Surface soil microbial communities from Centralia Pennsylvania, which are recovering from an underground coalmine fire - Coalmine... | ecosystem: Environmental > Terrestrial > Soil > Unclassified ... | reverse complement strand
TGCCGCGCTTCCATCATCAATACCTGCCCGATCGCATCGAATACGAACCCGGACAGTTCTCCGCGGAATGGGTGAGCGCGCTGCAGGCCAAGGGCCATGCCGTGCAAGAGGGGCGCCGGCGCTGGGGCAACATGCAAGCCGTGTTCGTCCGACGCGGCAGCCGCGAAGCGACTGCGCACGGAGATCCGCGGGGTAAGTCGGGCGTGTTGTTCTGAGCGTCGGCGTAACTGATCGGAGGTGAGCGGGAATGAACACCGACAGACGGAGTTTCCTCGTATCGGCATCGCGCCTGGCGCTCGCGGGCGCGCTGCCCATCGCGGCTCGGGCCGATTCCTCGCAGCTGGGCCCCAGCACGCTGCCCGAGGGCACGCTCGAGTCGGCTCGACTTGCAGTGCTGCCCGGTAAAGTGTCCTTGATCAAGAAGACCTGGCGTCCGCCCAACTTCGAGACGCCGGTTGAATACTTCCGTCACGCGTTCACGCCGAACGACGCGTTCTTCGTGCGCTACCACCTGGCGCAGATCCCCGAGGTATCGGCCCAAACCTGGCAGTTGCGCATCGGCGGCGATGCGCTCGACAAGGCGCAGACGCTAACGCTCGCGCAGCTTCGCGGCGAATTCGAGCCGGTCGAGATCAATGCGGTGTGCATGTGCTCCGGCAATCGTCGCGGTTTGTTCGTACCGCATGTCCCCGGCGTGGAGTGGGGCTACGGGGCGATGGGCAATGCGCGCTGGAAGGGCGCTCGGTTGAAGGACGTGCTGGGGCGCGCGGGGGTGCAGAAGAGCGCGGTCGAGATTGCCTTCGACGGCGCCGATGGCCCGGTGCTCGACAAGACTCCGGATTTCGTGAAGAGCCTACCGATTTGGAAGGCGATGGACGAGAACACGCTGCTCGCCTACGAGATGAACGGCGAGCCGTTGCCGCACTGGAATGGCTATCCCGTGCGGGTGGTCGTGCCGGGATGGACGGCAACGTATTGGATGAAGCACCTCACTTCGATCCAGGCGCTGAGCGCGCCGTTCAAGGGCTTTTGGATGAGCACTGCGTACCGAATTCCGAAGGGCATCTTTCCTGTGGTGGATCGATTCTTGACGCAAGAGACCGAGACCAACACGCCGATTACCGAGATGGTGGTCAACTCGCTGATTCTCACCCCCACCTCCGGCAGCCAGCTGCGCGCCGGTGATACCCCGGAAGTTGCCGGGGTCGCGTGGGACGGCGGCGCCGGAATCGTGTCGGTGGACGTGTCCCCGGACGGCGGACAATCGTGGCATGCCGCAGAGCTGGGCGATGACCTCGGCCGCTTTTCCTGGCGGCAGTGGCGCTACCGTGTTCCTGCTGTGCGGCCCGGCTCGATGGAGATCATGGCGCGCGCGACCAACCGCGTAGGATCGAGTCAGACTGCGCAACTGCTCCCCAACCCCGCCGGCTACCATCACAATGTGATGCAGCGCGTGAGCGTGACAGTGAGCTAACAGGGCGTTAGGAGACCAAACATGAACCGAGCGTGGACGATGTTGCTTGCGCTGGTCACCGGCTCAGCGCTTGCAGACGAAGCGCAAGTGCATCTGAAAGACGGTCCGGGCAAGGCGTTGGTCGAAGCGAATTGCTCGATGTGCCACAGTCTCGACTACATCCCGATGAACTCTCCCTTCCTCGACCGCAAAGGTTGGGAGGCATCCGTCACCAAGATGATCAAGGCGATGGGGGCGCCGATTCGGGAGCAAGATGTTGGCGCGATCGTGGACTACTTGAACGCCAACTACGGTAAGAGATAGGCCGAACGCATGAAGACGACGTTCCTGGACTTCGAACAACCGATCGCCGAGCTCGAAGCCAAGATCGAGGAGCTGCGCTATGTCCAAGAGGACTCGGCGCTGGACATCTCCGAAGAGATCAATCGCCTGCAGAAGAAGAGCAACAGCTTGACCAAGGAGATCTACGGCAAGCTTTTACCCTGGCAGATTTCGCAGGTCGCACGCCACCCGCAGCGGCCCTATACGCTGGACTACATCGGCAGCCTCTTCACGGATTTTCAAGAGCTGCACGGTGATCGTGCATTCGCCGACGATCCTTCGATTGTCGGCGGCTTGGCTCGGTTCTCCGGGCAGACCGTGATGGTGATCGGTCATCAGAAGGGGCGCGACACCAAAGACAAGTTGTTTCGCAACTTCGGTATGCCACGTCCGGAGGGCTATCGCAAGGCTTTGCGCTTGATGCGGCTAGCGGAGAAGTTCGGGGTGCCGGTCATCACCTTCGTCGACACCCCCGGCGCCTATCCCGGGGTCGGGGCGGAAGAGCGCGGCCAGTCCGAAGCGATCGGCCGCAATCTTTATGTCATGGCGGAGTTGCGCGTGCCGGTCATCGTCACCATCATCGGTGAGGGCGGCTCCGGAGGCGCACTGGCCATCGCGGTTGGCGATATCGTCATGATGTTGCAATATGCAACGTATTCGGTGATCTCTCCGGAGGGCTGCGCCTCGATTCTTTGGAAGAGTGCGGACAAAGCACCCGACGCAGCCGAGAGCTTAGGCATCACGGCGAATCGACTGAAGACGCTCGGCCTGATCGATAAAATCGTCCCCGAGCCGCTCGGCGGCGCCCATCGCGATCCCAATGCCGTCTTCCAAACCTTGCGCCGAAGCTTGCAGGAAGCGTTGACGCAGACGCAAGCAAAGTCGATCGATGCGCTGCTCGAAGCACGCTTCAGCAAGCTGATGGGATTCGGCAAGTTCAAAGAAGTGGCGGAGCGCTGACGGCACAAACGCCTTAGAAGAAATGAACGCAGCGCTGCTCGAGACTCGCGTCGAGCGTGTGCTCTCGCGCTACGCACTGCTCGATGCTCGCCTCGTCCTCGCCTTGAGCGGCGGCATCGACTCGATGGTCCTGCTCGAAGTGCTCGCTGCGCTCGCACGTCGCCATCCGCTGCGACTGTCCGCCTTGCACGTCAATCACGGCATCAGCCCGCGCAGCGCGCAGTGGGCACAGTTCTGCGTGGAGCGCTGTGCGCAGTACGGCTTACGGTGCGAAGTGGTGCACGTGCGCGTCGAGCGAGCGCCGGGCGAGAGCCTGGAAGCACGCGCGCGTGCTATGCGCTATGCCGCGTACCAGCTCCAGAGTTGTGACGCGCTGATCCTTGGTCATCAGCTCGACGACCAAGTCGAAACCTTGCTGCTTCAGCTGCTGCGCGGTGCGGGCGTGCAAGGCCTTGCCGGCATGCCGGCGATGCGCCTGCTGCCAGGAGATGAGCGGTCGGGCGGCGTGCTATTAGTGCGCCCGTTGCTCGACGTGGCGCGCAGCGCTATCGTCGAGTTTGCTCTCGAGTGCGCATTGAGTTGGGTCGAGGACGACAGCAACGCGCAGAGTCATTTCGATCGAAATTACCTGCGCCACGAAGTGCTGCCGCAGATCGCGCGCCGCTTCCCCGGATATCGGCAGACGCTTGCGCGGGTACGGCAGAACCTGGCGGATGCGAGCGAACTGCTCGACGAGGTCGCGTGCGCGGATGCCGCGCACGCGGTAAATGACGAGGGCTTATCGGTCGATGCGCTGCGCGTGCTCTCGCCGGCACGTGCGCGCAATCTGCTGCGCTGGTTCATCGTCCGGCAAGGCGTGCGACTGCCGGCGCGCAAGCATCTCGAGGCCGGCATGGCGCAGTTGCTCGAGGCGGGTGAGGACCGGGAACCTCGCCTTCAACTCGAAGGCGGCACGCTTCGGCGCTTCGCCGGGCGCCTTCACTTCGTCGCCGACCTCACTCCGATTCCGGCCGACTGGCGATCGGTGTGGCGCGGCGAGCCCGCACTCGTTCTGCCGCACCATCTGGGTGAAATCCGCTTCGACGCCGACGACGGCCGAGGGCTGAGTCGCGCAGCACTAAAGGATGGATCCGTCAGCGTGCGCGTGCGCCGTGGCGGTGAGCGCTTGCGGCTGTCCGCTGCGCAGCCGGAGCGTGCGCTCAAGGATGTGCTGCGTGAAGCGCGCATTCCACCCTGGCAGCGCGCGCGTTTGCCGTTGCTGTTTTGCGATGAGGCGCTGTGCTGGGTGCCGGGCATCGGGGGGGATTTTCGTTGGGCGGCGCGGGGAGGTGAGCCGGGTGTGGTGCCGCGCTGGATTCCACATGGCGGGGACGAGCCGGCCGAGTAGAGGCGAGTGTCGCGCCACGCTCGGTATCTCCCGCGATCGAGCACGAGGCACTACTCTACAATCGCGGCTGTTGCGCTAGGGAAGTTCTGAACAAGGGCCCCGCACGCGGGACTTGTTCAGAACATCACCACGCGGCCATCGGGAGCATTTGCATGAGAATCGATGTGCGGCGAGTTGTCGCCGGTCGAAACGTTCTGGGGCCGAACGCTTCTGGGTCGATCGCCCCCTGGCGAGCCGTGCTCGCCGCGCTGATCGCGGCCGCGGCCGCTGCGCAGGGCATCGGTGTTGCGCACGCGCAGTCGCCGATCGTCATCAAGTTCAGTCACGTCGTCGCGCAAGACACGCCCAAGGGCAAGGCGGCTCAGCGCTTCAAGGAGTTGGCCGAGGCGGGCACGAAGGGACGCGTGAAGGTCGAGATCTATCCGAACAGCCAGTTGTACAAGGATGGCGATGAGCTCGAGGCGCTTCAGCGCGGAGCGGTGCAGATGCTCGCACCCTCGGTCTCGAAGTTCGGTCCGCTCGGGGTGCGTGACTTCGAAGTATTCGATCTGCCGTACATGTTCGCCAATCGCGCCGCGGTGGAGCGCGTGACCGACGGCGAGATCGGACGGCAGCTGTTGGCCAAGCTGGAGCCGAAGGGCATCAAGGGCGTCGCCTACTGGGACAGCGGATTCAAGCACATGAGCGCGAACCGGCCGCTGCGTAAGGTCGACGACTTTCGCGGCTTGAAAGTACGCATTCAGTCGTCGAAGGTGCTGGCCGCGACCTTCAAGCAGCTCGGCGCAATTCCCCAAGTGCTCGCGTTCAGCGAGGTGTATACCGCGCTCCAGCAAGGCGTCGTCGATGGCCTCGAGAATACGCTGTCGAACATGTACACGCAGAAGATGTACGAGGTGCAGAAGCACCTGACGTTGTCGAATCACGGCTTCCTGCTGTATGCCGTGATCGTCAACAAGAAATTCTGGGACGGGTTGCCAACCGACGTTCGCGCTGCCTTGGAACAGTCGATGAAGGAGGCGACGCGCTACGAGCGTGAGATCGCCGACAAGGAAGATCGTGACGCGCTGGCCGCGATCAAAGCGTCTAGCCGCACCCAAGTGTACGCGCTGACCGATAGCGAGCGCGCGGCCTGGAAGCAAGCGCTGCTGCCCGTGGTACGGCAGTTCGAGAATGCGATCGGCAAAGATACGATCGCGGCGATCGACAAGATCTCCGCGCAAGCGGAAGCCGAGGCGAAGAAGAAGTAAGTGGCGGCGCGGCGCGGGGTGCTGAACCGGATCGTCGATCGGATCGAGGAGACGCTGATCGCGGTCTGCATGGCGGCGGCCACCCTCGTCATTTTCATCGCGGTTCTACAGCGGTATACGGCCCGCGTACCGTTGCTGTGGGAGTACGCACAGCGGCTCGACCTCGCTTGGGCGCAGGAGCTGTGCATCTTCCTGTTCATTTGGATGGCGAAGTTCGGCGCCGCTTACGGCGTGCGCACCGGCATCCATATCGGGGTCGACGTCCTGGTCGACAACGTGCGACCGAGCCTGCAGCGCCAGCTGATCAGTCTTGGCCTGCTGCTCGGTGCGCTGTTCACCTTCGTCATCGCTGTGCTCGGCGCGCGTTGGTGCCTGTTCATGTATCAGGCGGGGACTGTTTCGCCTGACCTCGAAGTGCCTCGCTGGATCGTGTACTTGTGTATCCCCCTTGGGATCCGGCTTGATGTGTTACCGCTTCCTGCACGTGCTGATTGCGTACCTGCGCAGCGGCGCGTTGCCGCGCGATGAGGCCGATCTGGCGCTGGCACCCGTTGGCGAACAGCGATGACCGCAGCGATCATTCTCGCCATTCTGTTGGTCCTGCTGCTGACCGGCACGCCGATCTCGATCGCGCTCGGCCTGACCGTGCTTGTCTACATGGTCGGCTTCTCCAGCTTCTCGATGGAGACCGTCGACATCATCTCGCAGCGCCTGTTCACCGGACTGGAGAGCTTTGCGATCATGGCGGTGCCGTTCTTCATCCTTGCCGGCGCGTTCTTGACCGAAGGCGGCATCGCGGCGCGCATCATCCGCTTCGCGCAAGCATTGGTCGGCTGGATGCCAGGCGGCCTCGCCATGGCGGCCATCCTTGCCTGCGCGTTCTTCGCTACCATCTCCGGCTCCAGCCCCGCCACGGTCGCTGCGATCGGCAGCATCATGCTGCCGGCGATGGTGAAGCAGGGCTATCCAAAGCGCTTTGCCGTCGGCGTGATTACGACCTCGGGCTCGCTCGGCATTCTCATTCCGCCGTCGATCGTGATGATCATCTATGCGGTCAGTACCAGCACAAGCGCGGGTCAGCTGTTCATGGCAGGCGTAGTGCCTGGCGCATTGCTCGCGGCGCTGCTCATGGCCCTGACATATCTCACCGCGGTGCGCAGGCGGTTTCCGACTCTGCCACGCGCTTCCGCGCGCGAGGTGTGGGTGGCGCTGCGCGAGGCCGCCGGCGGCTTGGCGCTCGTGGTCATCGTGATCGGGGGCATTTACGCCGGGTTGTTCACGCCCACGGAAGCGGCGGCAGTCAGCGCGGTCTACGCGTTTCTCGCCGCCGTGTTCATCTACCGCGATCTGCCGCTCAAACGCGTGCCCAAGGTGCTGCTTTCGGCGGCGAACACGAGCGCGATGCTGCTCTATATCATCACCAACGCCATGCTGTTCTCTTATCTGCTGACCTCGGAGCAGATTCCACAAGCGATCTCGCAGTGGGTCGTCGACCGCCAGCTCTCGCCCTGGATGTTCCTCGCCGCGGTCAACCTCGCGTTGCTGCTCGCCGGTCAGTTCATGGAGCCCAGCTCGATCATCCTGATCCTCGCCCCTTTGTTCCTGCCGATCGCGCAGTCGCTGGGCGTCGATCCGATTCATCTCGGCGTGGTGATGACCGTCAACATGGAGATCGGCATGATCCATCCCCCGGTCGGGCTGAATTTGTTCGTGGCCAGTCACCTTGCTCGAATGGGGATGACCGAGGTGTCGATCGCCTGCCTGCCGTGGGTCGGCGTCATGCTGCTCTACCTCCTGCTGATCACCTACGTGCCAGCGATTTCCCTTTGGCTGCCGAACCTTTTGTATCGAAATTAGGCACCTTTTGTATCGAAATTAGGGCTCGCCAGGGTGTCAAACAGGTCCGCCGCGGCGTCTGTCGCACTCTTGCTTCCGCTTCCGAGCTAGTCGTGCTATCCTGCTGAATTACCTAGAAAAGCCGGAGACTTCCAAGTGCCCGTCGAAAGAACACTCTCCATCATCAAACCCGATGCCGTTGCGAAGAACGTCATCGGTCAGATCTACGCTCGCTTCGAAGGCGCTGGTCTGAAGATCGTGGCTGCGCGCATGATGCATTTGTCACGGGCGCAAGCCGAAGGCTTCTATGCCGTCCATCGCGCCCGCCCGTTCTTTGGAGATCTGGTGCAATTCATGACTTCGGGGCCGGTGATGATTCAGGTGCTTGAAGGCGAGAACGCGATTCAGAAGAATCGTGATTTGATGGGCGCGACCGATCCCAAAAAAGCCGCAGCAGGCACCATTCGCGCCGACTTCGCCGATAGCATCGACGCCAATGCAGTACATGGCTCCGATGGCCCGGGCACTGCGGCGACCGAGATCGCTTACTTCTTCCCCACTATCGAGGTGCATTCGCGCTAATGTCGGTCAATTTGCTCGACTACGATCTCCCGCGGCTCACCGAATACCTCGTCTCGATCGGTGAGAAGCCGTTTCGCGCCCGTCAGCTGTTGCGCTGGATCCACCACTTCGGCGAATCCGACTTCGAACAAATGACCGACCTCGGTAAGGCGCTCCGGCAAAAGCTCGCCGCGCAAGCCGTGGTGGAGGCACCGTCGCTTCTAGCGGATTCGACGGCTGCCGATGGCACGCGCAAATGGCTGCTCTCGGTGGGCAGCGGTAACGGCATCGAAACCGTGTTCATCCCGGAGGCGAACCGGGGCACCTTGTGCGTTTCGAGCCAGGTCGGGTGCGCGCTCGAGTGTGCGTTTTGTGCGACCGGCCGGCAGGGGTTCAACCGCAATCTATCCGTGGCGGAAATCATCGGGCAGCTGTGGTGGGCAAATCGCGCGCTGGGTCGCGATGCTCGCGCCGACAAGGCGACGGGCGACCGTATCATCAGCAACGTCGTGATGATGGGGATGGGTGAGCCGCTCACCAATTTCGACAACGTCGTCAGCGCGCTGCGCATCATGCTAGACGACCACGCTTACGGACTGTCGCGGCGTCGCGTCACCGTGAGCACCTCCGGCATCGTGCCGAAGATCGATCAATTGCGTGAGGAGTGCCCTGTCGCACTCGCCGTGTCGCTGCATGCGCCCAACGATGCGCTGCGTGATCGCTTGGTGCCGATCAATCGCAAGTGGCCGCTGCGCGAGCTGCTTGCTGCATGCAAACGCTACGTGGAGACGGCGGCGGTCGACGCACACGACCCATCCGACGACGACGGGCTCGCGAGCAAATGGCAGCGCAAAGGCTCTCCGCGCGACTTCGTGACCTTCGAGTACGTCATGCTCGCCGGCGTCAACGACCAGCCGGCGCACGCGCGCGAGCTGCTCGAGCTCGCGGCGGACGTGCCGTGCAAGTTCAATTTGATTCCGTTCAATCCGTTCCCCAATGCCGGCTTCGAGCGATCTTCGCCCGAAACCGTTCGGCGCTTCCAGGAAATCCTGATGCACGCCAACGTCGTAGCCACGGTGCGCAAGACGCGGGGCGACGATATCGACGGAGCATGCGGCCAACTTGCCGGCAAGGTGCAAGATCGAACCCAGCGCGCACGGCGCCACGGACAGGAGGTGCGCCCGTGAAAGCCATCTTCGGTATCACCCTCGGCATTGCGGTCCTCGTCGGTTGTGCGGCACCGGGCACTGCGCCGGCGCCACAGTCTTCTCGTGCCGCGGAGACCGGTTCCGCGCGCGACCGTGCGCGTGCACACACCGACTTGGGCGTGAGCTACTACGACGCCGGCAAGCTCGCCATTGCGCTGGAGGAACTGAACGAGGCGCTGCGTGCCGATCAGAGTTATGCACCGGCCTGGGGTGCGCGAGCCCTGGTGCACATGGATCTCAAAGAGGATGCGAAGGCCGAGAAGGACTTCCAGCAGGCGATTCGGGTCGATCCGAACAACTCCGACAGCAAGAACAACTACGGGATGTTCCTGTGCCAGCGCAAGCGCGGGCAGGAGGGTGTACGCCAACTGCTCGATGCAGTGAAGAATCCGCTTTACGCTACGCCCGACGTCGCTTACAAGAACGCTGCGTTGTGCTCGCGCGGCTTGGGCGACGCCAAGTCTGCCGAGGAGTATTTCAAGCGAGCGGTGCAACTCAATCCACGTCAGCCCCAGGCGTTGTACAACCTCGCCGAGATCAGTTATGCGCAGGACGATCCGGTCGCCTCGAAGGGGTATTTGGATCGATACATGCGCGTGATCGAAGCGCCGGGCCCCGAGGCGCTGTGGCTCGGCGCGCGGCTGGAGCGCCGGCTCGGCAACCGGGACGCGCAGACGAACTATGCCGATGCGCTTCGGAGGAAGTATCCGTCTTCGGCCGAGGCCAAAGCGTTGATGCAAGGTCGCTACGAATGAACGCGTCGGTCGAGCCGGCGATCATCGCGCTGCATCGCGGCGAGGTGGTTATGTCGCCGCTCGGTGTCGGGCAACAACTCGCCCAGGCTAGACAGATATTGGGCTTGAGCGTCGGCGAGGTGGCCCGTCACCTCAAGCTTTCCGTTCGGCAGGTCGAGGCGCTGGAGGCCGACGCCTACGAGCGCTTTTCGAGCCTGCTGTTCGTCCGCGGCTACCTGCGCAATTACGCGAGACTGGTCAGACTGGACCTCGAGTCGCAGATCTCACGCATTCGCCCGCCGGGGAGTGCCGAGCCGGCGCCCCGTCGCATAGCCAGTGATCTGCAGCAGCATTCGCGCCTTCCATCGGCGAGGACGGTATTGCTGGGCGCCGTGCTCGCTGGCGTAATCACCGTCTTCGTCGTCGTCCATCAGACGGGACGAGAGGCGACTCAGGCAAGGGACTTCGAGCGCAACGAAGTGCTGACCAATCCGACTGCGCCGCCTGCGTCGCGAGGTGCACACGTGCCGCGTGCGCAGTCGAGCCAGCGCAATGGCGCAGCTGCCCGTCCCTCGCAAGCCGAAACCAAAGGGGCGAGCGGCTCGATCAAGGGCGGGCAGACCGCCGGCGCGGCGGCTGCCGTAGCGCCGACGACACGAGCAGCGCTGGGAGCGCAGCAGGCATCAGGCTCGCCGGCGCATCTCTCCCACTCGAGTGCGGCCGAGGTCAAGCTGCAGTTCGACGCCGCAGCGTGGGTCGAGGTCAAGGATGCTGCGGGCAGAATCGTCTTCTCCCGGCTGAGCAAACCCGGCAGCGAAGAGGTTGTCGCGGGCGATGGTCCGCTCACGCTCGTGGTGCGCAACGCGCGACACGTGCACGTGGTCTATCAGGGGCAAGCGGTCGACCTGTCTCCGCACACCCGTTTCGATGTTGCACGTCTTATCCTCCAGTAGGTGAGATCGCCCGTGGATTCGAGCGTGCGGCGCCGGCTTACCCGGCAGGTGATGATCGGCGGCATCGCGGTGGGCGGTGGTGCACCGATCGTCGTTCAATCGATGACCAACACCGACACCGCCGATGCGGCAGCGACCGCTCGCCAAGTGGCAGAGCTTGCTCGCGCCGGCTCTGAGCTCGTGCGCATCACCGTCAATAGCCCAGAGGCGGCCGCGCAAGTGCCCAGGATCCGAGAGCGGCTGCTCGCGACGGGCGTGGCCGTTCCCCTGGTGGGTGACTTTCACTTCAATGGACATCGGCTGCTCACGCAATATCCCGACTGCGCACAGGCGTTGGATAAATACCGCATCAACCCGGGCAACGTCGGCCGTGGCGCGAAGCGAGACGAGCAGTTCGCCGTCATGATCGAAGCGGCCTGTCGCTATGACAAGCCGGTGCGAATTGGGGTGAATTGGGGAAGTCTCGACCCCGAATTGCTGGCGCAGATGATGGATGACAACGCCAAGTCGGGCACACCACAACCCGCGGACGCAGTCATGCGCGAAGCCTTGGTGGTGTCTGCGCTGGATAGCGCGAAGCGCGCCGAAGCGCTGGGCTTGCCTGGCGAGCGCATCGTGCTGTCATGCAAAGTAAGCGGCGTGCAGGATTTGATCCGGGTCTATCGGGAGTTGGCCGCGCGCTGCGATTACCCGCTGCATCTGGGATTGACCGAAGCGGGAATGGGCAGCAAGGGAATCGTTGCCTCGACCGCAGCGATGGCAGTGCTGTTGCAGGAAGGGATCGGCGACACCATCCGCGTATCGCTCACGCCCGAGCCCGGTGGCGATCGCGCGCGCGAAGTCGTGGTTGCGCAAGAAATCCTGCAGACGATGGGACTGCGCTCGTTTGCGCCGATGGTCGTTGCCTGCCCGGGCTGCGGGCGCACCACGAGCACCACTTTTCAGGCGCTCGCGAGCAGCATTCAGAGTTGGCTGCGCGAACAGATGCCGACTTGGAAGGCGCAGTACCCTGGCGTCGAGCGAATGACCGTGGCGGTCATGGGTTGTGTGGTGAACGGCCCGGGTGAGAGCCGCCATGCCGACGTCGGCATCAGTCTGCCCGGATCGGGCGAAGTGCCGGTGGCGCCGGTGTACGTGGACGGAACCAAGACGGTCACCCTCAAGGGCACCAACATCGCCGAGGATTTCCAGAAAATCGTGGCTGATTACGTACGTAAGCGCTACGGCCGTGGACTACAAGCAGCGGTCACCGTCGACGCAAGTCGATAGATCCGCAACGCATACCTATTCAGCATGAGCGAAACGATTCAGGCGATCCGAGGCATGAGCGATGTGCTGCCTGCGGAGGCGCTGCGTTGGGAGCAGTTCGAGCAGACGGTGCGCGAATGGCTGCGCGATTACGGCTATCGCAACATTCGCATGCCGATCGTCGAAAAGACCGAGTTGTTCGTCCGATCGATCGGCGAAGTCACCGACATCGTCGAGAAGGAGATGTATACCTTCGTCGACCAGCTCAACGGTGAGAGCCTGACCCTACGCCCCGAGGGCACGGCGTCGTGTGTACGAGCGGTGCTTCAGCACAACTTGTTGTACTCGGGCCCGCAGCGCCTGTTCTACACCGGCCCGATGTTTCGCCATGAGCGTCCGCAGAAAGGACGCTATCGGCAGTTTCATCAGGTCGGCGTCGAGGCCTTGGGCTTCCCGGGGCCCGATGTCGATGCCGAGCACATGGTGATGTGCGCGCGGCTTTGGCCTCGCCTGGGACTCGACGGTATCGAGCTCGAGATCAATACGCTGGGCAGTGCGGAGTGTCGGGCACGCTACCGGGCTCGCCTCGTCAACTACCTCGAATCGCGGATCGACGAGCTGGACGAAGACAGCAAGCGGCGCTTGCACAGCAATCCCTTGCGCGTGCTCGACAGCAAGAATCCGGCGATGCAGGCGATCATCGAAGCGGCGCCTCGGCTGTACGACGATCTCGATGAGGAATCGCTGCGGCACTTCGAGCAATTGCAGTCTATCTTGCGTGCACTCGATGTGAGCTTCACGATCAATGCCAGACTGGTCCGCGGTCTCGACTATTACAATCACACCGTATTCGAATGGACCACGGGCCGGCTGGGCGCGCAAGCGGCTGTGTGCGCGGGCGGCCGCTACGACGGTTTGATTGCCCAGCTTGGCGGCAAACCTGCACCGGGATGCGGTTTCGCCATGGGCGTGGAGCGGCTGCTGGCGCTGCAAGAGGAAAGCAAGGTTCCGGTGGTCGACCCGCATCCCCTCGATGCTTACGTTGTTCACGCCGGTGCCTCAACGGAGCTTTTTGCCTGGCATGTCGCGGACCGCTTGCGCGAGCGTGGCTTGGCCATGCTTCTGCATTGCGGTGGAGGAAGCTTGAAGTCGCAAATGCGTAAGGCCGACGCCAGCGGCGCGCGCTTCGCGATCGTAGTGGGCGAGTCGGAAGCAGCGAACGAGCAGGTGGGCGTCAAGCCGCTGCGCGAGCTTGCCGAGCAGATGACGGTGTCGGTTCAAAGCGCGGGCGACGTGCTCCTCGCCGCGCGACAACAGACGAGATGAATCATGTATGACTTAGAAGAACAGGAACAGATCGACGCGCTGAAAGCGTGGTGGCGGCAGAACGGGCGGCTTGTCATCGTCGTCGTAATCGCGGCGGTGGTCGGTGCCGGCGGTGTGATGGGATGGAAGCGCTATCAAGCCGATCGAAACGAGCAGGCGTCGCAGCTGTTTTCGAGTGTCGAGAAAGCCTTGCGCGCCGGCGATGCCAAACAAGTGCGCGACACTGCAGCGCAACTCATGGACAAGTATGGCAACACTGCGTACGGAGCGATGGCTGCGCTGGCTGCTGCGAAGGTCAATTTCGACGCCGGTGATCTGAAAGGTGCGGCGAGTCAGCTGCAGTGGGCGATCGAGCACAGCAAGGACGACGAGACGAAAGCCGTGGCGCGGTTGCGGCTAGCGGCCGTTCGTCTCGACGAGAGGCAGTACGACGACGCTTTGCGACTGTTGCAAGAGAAGCATCCGGAGGCGTTCGCCGGCATGTATGCCGACTTGCGCGGCGATGTGCTGATGGCGCAAGGGAAGGTGACCGAGGCGAAGGCGGCGTATAAGGAGGCGCTCGACAAACTACCAGCCGAGGGCACGTATCGTCTGTTGGTGCAAGCCAAGATCGATGCCGCCGGGGGCGTTGGCTCCGGAAGCGCCGGGTCCGGAGCGACGGGACCCGGAGCAACAGGACCCGAAGCGACAGGATCCGGAGCAACAGGACCCGGAGCAACAGGATCCGGCACAACAAGGCCCGGAGCAACAGGACCCGGAGCAACAGAAACGGGAGCGATCGCTCCTAGCGGAGCCGCCTCCGGCGGCACCAAGTAAGGACGAGCTATGCCTTCTTTCGGTTCGATTTCCAAGTCATGGCTCTTCGCCATTGTCGTTATTCCAGCGCTCGTGAGCTGTGGCGGCAGCGACGCAGTCAAACCTGCCGAGCTGCGCGACTTCAAGCCATCGGCCAAGCCGCAAGTCGTTTGGCGCAGCGCGGCCGGTAAGGCCAAGTTCTACGTGTTCAAGCCCGCCATCTACGGCGATTCGGTCTACGCAGCGGGCTACGACGGGCACCTCGAGCGCTTGAATCTCGCGACCGGCAAACAGATCTGGCGTGTCGACACCAAGGAAAAACTGTCAGGTGGTGTCGGTGCGGGAGGCAACGTTGTTTTGGTCGGCACGGACAAAGGCGCCGTGCTGGCTTACGACCTCGGCGGCAAGCTGCTGTGGCGGTCGCAGCTGACGAGCGAGATCCTCAGTGCCCCGCGCGCAGCGGAGGGAATCGTTATCGTTCGTTCGGGCGACGGCCGCATCTTCGGGCTCGATGCCGCGAGCGGCGAGCGCAAGTGGGAGTATCAGGTGAATCTGCCGCCTTTACTCCTGCGCACGAGCATCGGCGTGCACATCGTGGGTGATCTAGCCATCGTCGGTTTGCCTGCGGGCAAGGTGATCGCCCTCAATGTCGCGAACGGCAATCTGGTATGGGACACCACGATCGCAGCACCGAAGGGGGATAACGAGCTCGAGCGCATCACCGACATCGCGGGCACCTTGGTGGTCGATGGCGATCGGGTTTGCGCGGTTGCGTATCAAGGCAGAGTGGCCTGCCTCGACGCCACCAAGGGGACGATCGCGTGGGGGCGGGACGCCTCCTCGGCGACGCCGCTGAGCGCGGACACGATCACGTTGTATCTCACCGACGCGTCCAGCGTGGTCGTCGCCTATGACCGGGAGACCGGCGCCAGCGTGTGGAAGCAGGACAAACTGCTGAATCGTGAGGTTTCGGGCCCTGCCGTAGTGGGGGAGTTCGTCGTCGTCGGCGACATGGACGGCTACGTGCACGTCCTTTCTTCCGAGGACGGGTCATTCGCTGCACGCCTTCGGACCGACGGCAGCCCGATCGTCGCACAGCCGGTGGCGGGTGGACCTGGTGTCATCGTTCAGACACGCAAGGGCGACATATACGCCATCTCGATCAAATAGTGTCGATCTCCCCTTCGATTGAAACGGCGGCTTCCTTCTGTGGTCTTGTTGACAAGTTGTGTGCTGAACGAAGGTGCGAAAACGGATTGTTGTGTGCAGCTTCGACGTTCTCGATGAGCGAGCTCGCTCGCAGCCTTAGGACTTAGACATAACTCCCTCTCACCGCTCATGATTCCGACGCTGGCATTGGTTGGACGGCCCAACGTCGGCAAGTCCACATTGTTCAATCGGTTGACCCGCAGTCGTGACGCGCTGGTCGCCGATCTGCCTGGGCTCACCCGCGATCGGCACTATGGGCGTGGACGCCTCGGGTCACGCGCCTTTCTGGTGGTCGATACCGGAGGATTGGAGCCGGGCGCCAAGCAGGGGATCTTCCACGAAATGGCGCGGCAGACCTTGCAGGCGGTCGCGGAGTCGGATGCTGTGTTGTTGCTCGTCGATGCCCGCGCTGGGCCGACACCCGAGGACCGTGTCATTGCCGGGCAGCTGCGCAGGACGGGACGACCGCTCTGGCTGGTGGTCAACAAAGCGGAAGGATTGCCGGCTGCTACGGTCGCTGCCGAATTTCATGAACTGGGGCTCGGTGATCCTCTGCCCATCTCGGCCGCGCACGGCGAGGGTGTCGCGGAACTGCTCGAGCTGGTTTTGGAGGTGTTTCCCGCGGAAGCGGCGCACCCGCTCAGTGCTCCGGAGGGCCCGAGAGTCGCCATCGTTGGAAGGCCGAATGTCGGAAAGTCGACATTGATTAATTCAATTCTCGGCGAGGAACGCGTGATCGCCTTCGATCAGCCGGGAACAACACGCGACAGCATCGCCATTCCCTTCGAACGGCAAGGCAAGTCTTACACACTGATCGATACGGCGGGCTTGCGCAAGCGCGGCAAGGTCGACAACGTCGCCGAGAAGTTTTCCGTGATCAAGACCTTGCAGGCGATCGAGGATGCCAACGTTGCCGTCCTCGTGCTCGATGCCGCGCAAGACATCTCCGAGCAAGACGCGCACATCGGTGGCTTTATCGCGGAGGCCGGACGTGCATTGGTCGTCGCGGTGAACAAATGGGACGCCGCTGACGAGGACCGGCGTCGGACAGTAAAGCGCGAGATCGAGCGTAAACTGGGATTCCTTGCGTTCGCGCGCTTTCATTATCTGTCCGCGCTCTCCGGGCGAGGCGTGCAAGAATTGTTGGGATCAGTGGATGCTGCGTATCGTGCTGCGATGGCGAAGCTCTCGACGCCCAGGCTCACGCGCACGTTGATGGAGGCGACAGCGCGTCAAGCGCCGCCCCGGGCGGGCATGTTCCGGCCGAAGCTGCGCTATGCACATCAGGGCGGAATGAACCCACCTACCATTGTCATACACGGCAATCAGTTGGATCATTTGCCCGACAGCTATCGGCGGTATCTCGAACATGTGTTCGCCGATGCGTTTGAACTTCGCGGCACGCCGCTGCGTCTACAATTTCGAACCGGACAAAACCCTTATGCAAAACGCAAGTGAGCCGCACCAGAGGGGTAGCCGGGCCATTAGAAATGAAGTACAGTAATTCACCGGGATATAACAAAGGGGCAGCTATGAGCGCGAAAGGCCAATTGCTACAAGACCCGTTTCTCAATGCCTTGCGCAAGGAACACATACCCGTCTCCATTTACTTGGTCAACGGCATCAAGTTGCAGGGCCAGATCGAATCGTTCGATCAGTATGTCGTTCTGCTGAAGAACACGGTCACGCAGATGGTGTACAAGCACGCCATCTCGACCGTGGTTCCCGCACGGGCGGTGAACCTTTCTCTGGATCACTCCTCTGAGAGTTAATTGGCAATGCCGCCCCGGCTGCCGGCCCGCTGAGCGCGCCGGCGTGCTGCATGAGCTCGAGTCGGGAGTCCGGCCGAGCACACAGGTATCTTTCACCGCGTAGACATGTTCGAACGCCCGCAGGGCGGTGACCGCGCAGTACTCGTTAGCCTCGATTTGGGCGACGTCGACCACGCCGCGAAGACCGCGGAGCTCCGCGAGCTTGCCGTGAGCGCCGGCTTGGATGTCGTCGCAACGATACAAGGCAAGCGTCAACGGCCAGACTCCGCGACGTATGCGGGCAGCGGCAAAGTTGCCGAAATCCGCAGCTTGGCGGCTGACCAACTCGCCAACATCGTCGTATTCAACCATCCGCTCACACCCGCGCAGGAGCGCAACCTGGAGACCGCGCTGGGCTGTCGAGTGGTCGACCGAGTGAGCCTCATCTTGGACATCTTCGCGCAACGCGCGCGCAGCCACGAAGGCAAGCTTCAGGTCGAACTCGCGCAACTCGAGCACCTTTCGACTCGGCTCGTCCGGGGATGGACTCACTTGGAGCGCCAGCGTGGCGGTATTGGCTTGCGCGGACCGGGCGAGACGCAGTTGGAGACTGACCGCAGGCTGCTCGGCAAACGCGTCAAGCTGCTGCGCGGAAAACTGCAGACGGTAAGGCGTCAGCGCGACGTGCAGCGACGTGCGCGTGTGCGTGCCGAAGTGACTTCAGTGGCCCTCGTCGGGTACACGAACGCAGGCAAATCGACGCTGTTCAACGCCCTGACGCAAGCCAACGCGTACGCGGCGAATCAGCTGTTCGCGACACTCGACACGACGACGCGGCGCCTGCAGACACCGCAAGGCGGGCAAGTGGTTCTCTCCGATACCGTTGGTTTCATCCGTGACCTGCCGACGACTCTGGTGGCCGCATTTCGCGCCACGCTGGAGGAGACCGTGCAGGCCGACCTTCTGCTGCACGTCGTTGACGCCTCCAGTCCAGAGCACGATGCGCAGATCGAACAGGTCAATCATGTGCTCGCCGAAATCGGCGCGGGCGAAGTTCCTCAGATTCTCGTCTACAACAAGATCGATCTCGTCAACTTGCAGAGCGGAGTCGATCGCGACGAGTATGGTAAGATCGCGCGGCTTCGCGTGAGCGCAATCACCGGTGCCGGTCTTGATGAGATTCGCAGCGCGATCGATGAATTTCGCACCGGTGCACACGCCCGCGACTCCTCCAATCGCGCGGTCGCCTGATCCGCACGTTTTGTCCAAGAACTCACTGCAGAACAAATGGCGTTGAACGACCCGCAATGGGGCCGTCGCGGCAACGACGGCCCGCCCGATCTCGACGAGTTGTGGAAGCGCTTCCGGCAAAAGCTGCCGGGGGTGGGCGGCGGAAAAATCGGTCGCGACGGCGGCGGCGGAGGTTCGCGCCAGTTCCGCGGCGGCGCCCTGCTGCTGATCGCGCTCGTCATCATCGTCTGGTTGGCGAGCGGGTTCTACATCGTGGATGCGAGCCAACGCGGGGTGGTGCTGCGCTTCGGCAAGTACGCGCAAACGACTCAGCCGGGGCCGCAATGGCATCTGCCCTATCCCATCGAATCTGTCGAAGTCGTCAACCTGAGCCAAGTGCGGACTGTCGAAGTCGGCTACCGCAACAATCTGAGGAACAAAGTTCCGAAGGAATCGCTCATGCTGACCGACGATGAGAACATCATCGATCTGCAGTTCGCCGCGCAATACATCCTGCGCGATCCGACCGAATATCTGTTCAATAACCGCAACCCGGACGAGTCGGTGATGCAGGTGGCAGAATCGGCGATGCGCGAAATCGTCGGCAAGAGCAAGATGGACTTCGTGCTGTACGAGGGGCGCGAGCAGATCGCCGCCAGAGCGCACAAGCTCATGCAGCAGATTCTCGACCGCTACAAGACGGGCATCAGCATCAGCAAGGTCACCATGCAGCAGGCGCAACCGCCCGAGCAGGTCCAGGCGGCGTTCGATGACGCGGTGAAGGCGGGCCAAGACCGCGAGCGGCAGATCAACGAAGGCCAAGCCTACGCGAACGATGTGGTGCCGAAGGCGCGCGGGACCGCTTCGCGCTTGCTGCAAGAGGCGGAAGGCTACCGCCAACGAGTGGTGGCGAATGCGGAAGGCGAGGCTGCTCGCTTCCGTCAAGTGCAGGCCGAATACAGCCGCGCACCTGCGGTGACGCGTGAGCGCATTTATCTGGAAACGATGCAGCAGATCTTTGCGAACACCACGAAAGTGATGGTCGACCAGAAGGCCAGCAACAACCTCTTGTATCTGCCGCTCGACAAGATTCTTCAGATGACCGGTTCTTCGTCGTCCGGTTCGAGTGAGGCCTCGAGCGGCACGCCGGCACCCGAAGCGCCCTCTACACAGGGGGGGTCGACGGATACCCGTTCGCGCGACGCCTTCCGCAGTCGCGATCGCGAGGCTCGGCCATGAGCCGGTCGGTGACGCTACTTCTGGTCGGCATTGCCGCCGTCCTCATTCTGGCGAGTCTGACGATGTTCACCGTCGACCAACGCCAGAACGCGATCGTCTTCCGCCTTGGTGAGCCGGTGAACGTGATCACGAAACCGGGGCTGTACGTCAAGGTGCCGTTGGTCGACAACGTGCGCTTCTTCGATACTCGAATTCTCACTTTGGATTCGGAGGAACCGGAGCGCTTCATCACCTCCGAGAAGAAAAACGTACTGGTGGACTCGTTCGTCAAGTTCCGCATCGTCGATGTGTTGCAGTACTACATCAGCGTGGGCGGCGACGAATTGCGCGCGAAGATCCGGCTGGCTCAAGCGGTCAACGACAGTCTGCGCGCTGAGTTCGGCAAGCGCACTATCCACGAAGTGGTTTCGGGCGAACGCGATCGCATCATGGAGCTGATGCGCGAAAAGGCCGATTCGGATGCGCGCAAGATCGGCGTCGAGGTGCTCGATGTGCGCCTGAAGCGGGTGGACTTGCCAACCGAGGTGAGCGAGGCGGTGTATCGGCGCATGGAGGCCGAGCGCAAGCGCGTGGCCAACGAATTGCGGTCGATGGGCTTCGCGGACTCCGAGAAAATTAGGGCGGACGCCGACAAGCAGCGTGAGGTCACCGTCGCGGAAGCGTATCGGGATGCGCAACGCATCAAGGGTGAAGGCGATGCGAAGGCTGCCGCGATTTATGCGCGAGCCTTCGAACAGAATCCCGAGTTTTACGCCTTCTACCGCAGCATGGATGCCTACCGGCAGACGTTCAAGAATCGCGGCGATGTGATGGTGGTGGATCCGTCATCGGATTTCTTCAAGTATTTCAAGGCGCCATCTGCACGCAAGTAACCGCTGCACGCGGCACAAGGAGCGGCTGCGCCGGCACGAGAGGGGAGAGGTTCGTTGGGCAACAGCCTGTGGCTAGCGATCGCGCTGATGCTCGTGATCGAGGGTATCCTGCCTTTTCTCCTTCCGAGCGTGTGGCGAGACACTTTTCGCCGGCTTACTGAAATGAGCGATGGACAGATCCGTTTCGTCGGCCTCTCCTCGATGCTCGTTGGCCTGCTGCTGCTCGCGCTCACTCATGCCGGCTAGGGTTGTGCGCATCGCACTTGTTCGTTAATTCGATTCTCGCCGCCATGCGCCGCTGGTTATTGCCCGAATACATCGAAGACATCTTGCCGCCCGAGGCGCGCCGCATCGAGGCTTTGCGCCGCCGAATCCTCGATCTGTTCCGCACGCACGGCTACGAGCTGGTCATTCCGCCGATGCTCGAGTACCTCGAGTCGCTGTTGACCGGTACCGGGCACGATCTCGACCTCAAGACGTTCAAGCTGGTCGATCAGCTGTCGGGGCGCATGCTCGGCCTGCGCGCGGACATCACGCCACAAGTTGCTCGCATTGACGCGCACTTGCTGAATCGAGCCGGCATCACCCGGTTGTGTTACGCGGGAAGCGTGTTGCACGCTCTCCCTTCCGGCATGACGCATACGCGCGAGCCGCAGCAAATCGGCGCCGAGCTGTATGGCCATCCAGGCGTCGAAAGCGATATCGAGATTCTCTTGCTGATGGTTCGTGCATTGCATGCTGCAGGAATCGCCGATGCACGCATCGATGTCGGCCACGTGGGCGTCTTCCGCGCCCTGATGGAAGGCTTCGGCATCGATCGCCAGCTCGAGTCGGAGCTGTTCGAGGTGCTGCAGAGCAAGGACGTGCCTGCGCTGCGCGAGCTGGTGGTCGATCTCGATAGCCCGCTTCGCGCTGCCTTGCTGTGGCTGCCCAGCTTGTATGGGGGCCGGGAGGTGCTCGCGCGAGCACGGGAGCATCTTCCGAACTTGGCACCGATCGCGGCCGCGCTCGACCAGCTCGATCGGATCTCAGCCGCGCTCGAGGGCGCCGGGCAGCCCTTGCACTGTTTCGATCTGGCCGAGCTGCGCGGGTACGCTTATCACACGGGTATCGTGTTCGCCGCCTACGCGAACGGCCTATCCAATGCGATCGTACTGGGCGGTCGATACGATGAAGTCGGTAAAGCGTTCGGCCGCGCGCGCCCAGCGACAGGGTTTACGATGGACTTGCGCGAGCTCGCGGCGCGGAGCGGCGCGGAGCCCGAAACGACGGCCGTGCTGGCCCCCTACCTGCCCGAGGATGGTGCTCTTCAGGCGAAGATCGACCAATTGCGTGCGCAGGGTGTCGCCGTGGTGATCGATCTTCCCGGTCATGCCGAGACGCGCGCGGAATTGAACTGCGACCGGCAATTGGTGTTACGGTCCGGTACCTGGGAAGTGAGTGCCCCGCTCATTTGAAGACGGGGACGGTTGAACATGAGACAGCAGACAATGGGAAAGAACGTAGTCGTCGTGGGCACGCAGTGGGGCGACGAGGGCAAGGGCAAGGTCGTCGACTGGCTGACCGATCACGCACAAGCGGTCGTGCGTTTTCAGGGTGGCCACAACGCCGGGCACACGCTTGTCATCGATCGCCGCAAGACGGTCCTCCACTTGATTCCGTCCGGCATCCTGCGTCCCGATGTCGCCTGCTTCATCGGCAACGGCGTGGTGGTGTCGCCGGAGTCTCTGCTCGAGGAGTGCGACATGCTGGAGCGCGCCGGCATCGACGTGCGCGCGCGGCTCTTTATCAGCGAAGCCTGTCCGCTGATTCTTCCCCAGCACGTTGCGCTCGACAAAGCGCGCGAGGCCGCGAAGGGCGCCGGCAAGATCGGCACGACCGGGCGCGGTATCGGCCCTGCCTACGAAGACAAGGTCGCGCGCAGAGCGATCCGCATCCAAGATTTATTTCACCGAGAGCGCTTCGCCGCCAAGCTGGGCGAAGTGCTCGACTTTTACAACTTCGTCCTGCGCCAGTATTTCCACGTCGACACGATCGACTTCCAACAAACGCTGGAAAGCTCGCTCGCATTGGCCGATCGCATTCGGCCGATGGTCGCCGATGTGCCGCGCAAGCTGTTCGAAGCGCAGCGCGCGGGCCTTAATCTCTTGTTCGAAGGCGCGCAAGGCACTCTGCTCGACGTCGATCACGGCACCTATCCCTACGTGACCTCCAGCAACTGCGTGGCTGGCGCCGCCGCGGCCGGCAGTGGCGTAGGACCGAGCGCGCTGCACTATGTGCTCGGCATTACCAAGGCCTATACCACGCGGGTCGGTTCGGGGCCGTTTCCGACCGAGCTGGACGACGATATCGGGCGCCAGATCGCCACGCGCGGCAACGAGTTCGGCGCGACCACCGGGCGCCCCCGTCGCTGTGGTTGGTTCGATGCCGCGGCCTTGAAGCGGTCGATCCAGATTAACGGCGTGAGCGGGCTGTGCGTCACCAAGCTCGATGTCCTGGACGGCATGGAAACGCTGCAGATCTGCGTGGGTTATCGTGTTGGCGGCCAGGTTCGGGATCTGTTGCCGGTCGGGGCGGATGATCTTGCCCAGTGCGAGCCCATCTACGAGGAGATCCCGGGGTGGAAGCAGACCACGCTGGGCGTGCGTCGCTACGAGGACTTGCCGCGCGAAGCACGCACCTATCTGAGCCGCGTGGCGGATGTGTGCGGCGTGCCGCTCGACATGATTTCGACGGGGGCGGAGCGCGACGACACTATCGTTTTGCGCCACCCGTTCGGGAGCTGATTGTTTATACAGAAGGGCTGCAGCTCGATCCACGGAGCAAATCGTCGCAGTGGACAGTGGCTCCTGCAGGACCAGCACGAGGCAAACAGCACGAGGCAGTCAGAAAACGCCGCACCGAAGGTGCAAGAAAAAAGCCGCGATGGTTCGCGGCTTTAAGCATAATCTCAGGTAATTAACAACCTTGCTGGTGCCGAGAAGAGGACTCGAACCTCCACAGTGTTGCCACCGCCAGGACCTGAACCTGGTGCGTCTACCAATTCCGCCATCTCGGCGCAGCGGGCGTGAATTGTAATTCAAATCGCGCCTATGTCAAAGCCGGAAACCCACCCCATTCCCCTCATGACTTCCCGAGCAGACAGCACGACATCGCCTGCCTCCCCAATCGTCCAAAGCTTGCGCGCATCGGATCCTCATTTGGAGCGAGAGACACGCCGTTACGGTCACCCGTTGCCCAGTCGTGAGTGGATCCTTCACGTCTTGGAGCAAGAAGGCGTGCCCGTCTCGCCCGAGCGGCTTGCCACCTTGCTCGACATTGCGCCCGACGAGAAGCCCTTATTCGAACGTCGGCTCGCCGCAATGGAGCGCGATGGGCAACTCATGCTCAATCGTCGCGGTGCCCTGTGCATCGTCGACAAGCTGGGTTTGGTTAGAGGGCGAGTGCAAGGTCACCCCGAGGGTTTCGGATTTCTCGTCCGCGATGAGGGCGGTCCCGACCTTTTCCTCAACCCGTGGGAGATGTCGAAGGTATTGCATGGCGATCGGGTGGTCGCACGCATACAAGGTGTCGACCGCCGGGGTAGGCCCGAAGGGGTGATCGTCGAAGTACTTGAGCGCGCCCAGCATCGCGTGGTGGGGCGCCTGCTGACCGAGCACGGAATCTATTTCGTCGTCCCCGAGAACAAGCGCATCAGCCAAGATCTGCTGATCACCAACGACGCCCTGAGCGGCGCCCGGCCGGGTCAAGTCGTCGTCGCGCAAATCGTTCAACAACCCGACGGGCACATCAAGCCGGTGGCTCACATCACCGAGGTGCTGGGTGATTATGGCGATCCGGGGATGGAGATCGAGATTGCGCTGCGCAAGTACGATCTGCCGTACGAGTTTTCGGAAGGCGCGCGCGAAGCCGCGGCGAAGCTACCCAAAACCGTGCGTAAGATGGATCTGAAGGGACGCGAGGACTTACGCAATCTGCCGCTGGTGACGATCGACGGCGAGACGGCGCGCGACTTCGACGATGCAGTCTTTTGCCGTTCCGAGCAGGACGGGTTTCGCTTGTGGGTGGCGATCGCCGATGTCGGCTACTACGTGAAGCACGACGACGCGCTGGATCTCGACGCGCGTCTGCGCGGCAACTCGGTCTATTTTCCCCGCCGCGTCATCCCCATGCTGCCCGAGAAGCTGTCGAACGGTTTGTGCTCGCTCAATGCCGGCGTCGATCGTTTATGCATGACATGCGAGATGGCGGTGAGTGCAGAGGGCGAAATCGCACAGTTTCGCTTCTATCCGGCTGTCATGCATTCCCATGCCCGACTGACTTACACCCAGGTCGCGGCGCTGCTCGCCGGCGAACCGTCGGGCATCGACCATGCCCTGCATGCGCCTCTGCACGACCTGCATCGACTCTACGTGGCACTGGCGCGTGCGAGAGAGCGCCGCGGAGCGATCGACTTCGAGACGAGCGAAACGCGCATGGAGTTCGACGCCCACGGCAAGATCACGCGCATCTACCCAGTCGAGCGCAACGACGCGCACCGTCTGATCGAAGAGTGCATGCTGGCCGCCAACGTATGCGCCTCGCAGTTTCTGCAGAAGAACCGCCACCCCGCGCTGTATCGCGTCCATCCCGGTCCGCGTCCAGAGAAGCTGGGCGAGCTGCGCGAGTTCCTGGCGGAATTCGGCCTGCAGCTGGGCGGCGGTGACGATCCCCATGCGAAAGATTACGCGACGCTGCTCGAGCAGATCCGCGATCGTCCCGACCGCCAGCTGTTGCAGACGCTGTTGCTGCGATCCTTGCAGCAGGCCGCCTACAGTCCGGACAACGTGGGTCACTTCGGCTTGGCTTACGAAGCCTATACGCATTTCACCTCGCCAATCCGCCGCTATCCCGATTTGCTTGTGCACCGAGCGATCAAGGCGGTGCTACGCGGCGAGCGCTATGAGCTCGACGATTGGGCGGCACTGGCCGCGCACTGCTCGCACACCGAGCGCACCGCAGACGATGCCACCCGTGAAGTGGAGGCGTGGCTCAAGTGCTACTCCATGCGCGATCGAATCGGTGAAACGTTCAGCGCAAGTATTAGTGGGGTGACCGCTTTCGGCGTGTTTGTGGCGCTCGACGAGGTCTACGTGGAAGGGCTGGTGCACGTATCGGAACTGGGCAACGACTATTTCCAGTTCGACCCCGCTCGCCATCAGCTTCTCGGTCAGCGCAGCGGCCGCCGCTACCGTTTGGCCGATCGATTGCGCGTGCGCCTCGTGCGCGCCGACCTCGAGTCGACACGGCTCGATTTCACCTTGGCGGAGGAGGTCGGTGCGTAGCGAGGGCTCAGCGCGAGGAATTTTGTTCGGCTTTCACCCCGTTACCGCCCGCTTGCGTGACGGCGCCCACACCGTGCGCGAAATCTACGTCGATGCTGCGCGCCAGGATGCTCGCTTGCGCGAGCTGGTCGCGGTCGCGCAGCAGCATGGAGTGCGGGTGATCGCCACAGACGCACGGCGCTTGGATGGCTTGAGCGGTGGTGCCGCGCATCAGGGCGTGGTCGCGCGCATCGAACGCGTCGAACAGCCGCGAGACGTGGGGGCGCTGCTCGACGCGCGCGAGGAGCCGCCGTTCCTGCTGCTGCTCGACGGCGTGACCGATCCCCACAACCTGGGCGCCTGCCTGCGCACTGCGGACGCGATGGGTGTCCACGGCGTGATCGTACCGCGCGACCGCTCGGTGGGGCTTAACGCGACGGTCGCGAAGGTGGCCAGCGGCGCCGCCGAATCCGTCCCGCTGATTAGCGTGCCGAATCTGGTGCGGGCGATGGAAGCGCTGCAAGAGGCTGGCGTCTGGCTGGTTGGCGCGGCAGCCGAAGGCACGGAGAGCGTGTTCGAGGCGCGCTTCGATGGGCCGATCGGCTGGGTGCTGGGGGCCGAAGGCCAGGGGCTGCGGCGGCTCACCCGGGAGCGCTGCGATCGCTTGGTCCGCATCCCCATGCTAGGGCGGGTGGAAAGCCTGAACGTCTCGGTGGCTGCAGCGCTATGCCTGTACGAAACGCGCCGGCAGCGCACTATGCGCACCCTGGCCGTCCCAAAAACCACGTCTTGAGTGTGTTCGGGCGCGCCTGATACAATTTCGGATTCGCCGAACCGTTCACGGTTCCAGAGTTCATGGGATCGGGACAATGCGGCTCGATGAACCAGGCTGCTGAAGCCGGCGAAAAATTCACACATCCGTACCCGTTAAGGTCTCGCCGAAGGGCGAGTATGCAAGCGCTTGCGGGCTTGAGCGGCATTCGCTCGAGGCCATGCAAGGGCGGTGCGGATGGAGGCTCAACCTTAACTGGAGAATCATTCTCAATGGCTGCATCCATGCGCGAAATGCTGGAAGCTGGCGTGCATTTTGGCCACCAGACCCGGTATTGGAATCCGAAGATGGCGCCTTTCATCTTCGGTCATCGCAACAAAATCCACATCGTCAACCTCGAGCGCACCCTCGAGCTGTACAACGACGCGTTGAAGTTCGTCCGTCAGCTCTCGAGCAATCGGGGAACGATCCTGTTCGTCGGCACCAAGCGGCAGGCGCGCGACATCATTCGCGAAGAGGCCACTCGCTGTGGCGCGCCCTTCGTCGATTACCGTTGGTTGGGCGGAATGCTCACCAACTTCAAAACCGTCAAGCAGTCGATCAAGCGCTTGAAGGACATGGAGCAGATGGTCCAGGACGGCTCGCTCGATCGGCTCGGCAAGAAGGAGCAGCTGGTCTACCAGCGCGAGCTCCAAAAGCTCAACCGCAGCCTGGGCGGCATCAAGGAGATGAACGGCTTGCCCGACGCCCTGTTCATCGTCGACGTCGGTTACCAGAAGATCGCCGTCGCCGAGGCCACTAAGCTCGGCATTCCGATAATCGGTATCGTTGATACGAACAACTCGCCCGACGGCATCACTTACGTGATTCCGGGCAACGACGATTCGAGCCGCGCGATTCGCCTGTACGCACGCGGCATCGCGGATGCGATCTTGGAAGGCAAGGCTCATGTGCACAAGGAGATTGCGTCCGACGAGTTCGTCGAGGTCGAAGGCGGCGAAGAGACTGCGGCCGCTTGACCGAATTCGCACGGTACTGACAGCGGGGGGCCTGATAGGCCCCCTTTTTCGATCCGGAGTGCGTGCGCTCCGGCACGGTCTGAACACAGCCTGCGCGATCGTATAGAGAAGGCGGTCGTGGGCTGGACGGAGAGTTGGATATGGCAGAGATTACGGCAGCAATGGTGAAGGAACTGCGCGAGAAGACCGACGCGCCGATGATGGAATGCAAGAAAGCGCTGACCGAGGCCGGTGGAGACATGGCCAAGGCCGAAGAGCTGCTGCGCGTGCGCCTGGGCAACAAGGCGAGCAAAGCGGCCAGCCGCGTGGCGGCCGAAGGTGTCGTGGGGAGTTATCTTTCCCCCGATGCAAAGCTCGGTGCATTGGTCGAAGTCAACTGCGAGACCGACTTCGTGGCGAAGAACGAGGATTTCCTCGCGTTCGCGCGCAAGCTCGCGGAACTGGTGGTAACCAAGAATCCTCCCGATGTCGATCACCTCTCGCAGCTGACCATCGATGGTACGAGCGTCGAAGAGACCCGCAAAGCCTTGGTCGGCCGCATCGGTGAGAACATGTCGATCCGCCGCTTCGTGCGCTTCGAAGCGCAGGGTCGCCTGGCGAGCTACATCCATGGTGGTTCCAAGATCGGAGTTTTGGTCGACGTGGTCGGCGGCGACGAAGTGCTGGCAAAGGACGTTGCCATGCACATCGCAGCGAGCAAGCCAGTCGCGCTGTCGAAGGACGAGGTGCCGGCGGAGCTGATTCAGAAGGAACGCGACATCGCTGCACAAAAGGCAAGCGAGTCGGGTAAGCCGGCAAACATCGTGGAGAAGATGGTGGAAGGCAGTGTGCAGAAGTTCCTCAAGGAGGTCACGCTGCTGGGTCAACCTTTCGTTAAGGATGACAAGCAGACGATCGAGCAGCTGCTGAAGTCCAAGAACGCTCGTGTCGCTCGCTTCGCGCTCTACGTGGTGGGTGAGGGCATCGAGAAGAAGCAGACGGACTTTGCCGCCGAGGTCATGGCGCAGGCCGCGCAGGCACGCTAGGCGCAGATCGGGAGACGACTCCATGGAGGGCACGCCAGTTTACAAGCGCATTCTGCTCAAGCTGTCGGGCGAAGCCCTCATGGGGGAAGCTTCCTACGGCATCGACCGAGCTACTCTCGAGCGCATCGTGTCCGAGATCGCCGAGGTCGTCCGAATGGGGGTGGAAACCGCTGTCGTCATTGGCGGAGGCAATATCTTTCGCGGCATCGCGCCTGGGGCAGCGGGAATGGACCGCGCCACGGCTGACTACATGGGCATGCTCGCCACCGTGATGAATGCGCTCGCGCTGCAAGATGCGATGCGGCAGATGGGACTTTCTAGCCGCGTGCAGTCCGCGCTCAACATCGAGCAAGTTGCCGAGCCCTATATTCGCGGCAAGGCGATGCGCTACTTGGAAGAAGGCAAGGTCGTTATCTTTGCGGCGGGCACCGGCAACCCGTTCTTCACCACCGACACCGCCGCCGCGCTGCGCGGTATGGAGATGAACGTCGACGTGGTGATCAAGGCCACGAAGGTCGACGGGGTGTATACCGACGACCCGCGCAAGAATCCGAACGCGACTCGCTACGAACGGGTAAGCTTCGACGAAGCCATCGTCAAGAATTTGAAGGTTATGGACGCGACCGCTCTTACGCTTTGCCGCGACCAGAAACTGCCCATCTGCGTGTTCAGCATCTTCAAAGCTGGCGCGCTGAAGCGCCTGGTTATGGGAGAGCGTGAAGGCACTTTCGTGCACAACTGAAGCGCCTCGTGTCCGCAGTCGAGCGAGGAGGGATCATGATCGCCGATGTCAAGAAGTCCGCTGAACAGAAAATGCAGAAGAGCGTCGAAGCGCTCAAAACCGACCTGGGCAAGGTGCGCACGGGTCGGGCGCACACTGGATTGCTCGACCATATCACGGTCGATTACTACGGCACCCCCACCCCGATCAACCAAGTCGCCAACGTCACCCTGCTCGACGCCCGAACCATCGGCGTCGCGCCTTGGGAGAAGCGCCTCAGCGGCGCGATCGAAAAGGCGATTCGGGATTCGGACCTCGGGCTGAATCCTGCCACCGTCGGTGAGGTCGTGCGCGTTCCCATGCCGCCACTCACCGAAGAGCGGCGCAAGGACCTAATCAAGGTTGTCAAGCATGAAGCCGAAAATGCACGTGTAGCCGTCCGCAACATCCGGCGCGACGCCAACGCGCACCTCAAGGAACTGTTGAAGGAGAAGAAGGTGTCCGAGGACGAGGAGCGCCGGGCTCAAGACGACATCCAGAAGTTGACCGACCGTTATATCGCCGAAATCGACAAGGTATTGCACGCCAAAGAAGCGGATCTGATGGCGGTGTAGCCACCCGAATAGGAGAAGAAAATAGCGTGACTGCTAGTCACAGTTCCACGATCGGAATCCCGCGCACCGGTGCTGTGCCGCGGCATGTCGCAATCATCATGGATGGCAACGGACGCTGGGCGAAGCAACGCTTGCTGCCTCGCGTAGCGGGTCATCGCCGGGGTCTGGAAACGGTGAGGATTACGACGCGTTCGTGCGTCGAATCGGGCGTCGAGTACCTCACGCTATTCGCGTTCAGCAGCGAGAACTGGCGTCGGCCGCCCGACGAGGTGTCTTTCCTCATGCAGTTGTTCCTGCGTGCGCTCGAGAGCGAAGTCAGCAAGCTGCACGAGAACAACATCAGACTGAAGATCGTCGGCGATCTGTCCAGCTTCGAGCCTCGCATCATCGCCTTGACCGAGGAGGCTCAAGCGCTGACTGCTCGCAACACCGGCTTGACCCTAACCATCTGCGCGAACTACGGCGGGCGCTGGGACATCATGCAAGCGATCAACCGCATGGTGCTCGAGCATCCGGAGCGGGCGGGCAGCTTCAACGAGACGCACTTGAGCCCCTACCTCGCGCTGTCCTACGCACCCGAGCCGGATTTGTTCATTCGCACAGGCGGCGAGCAGCGAGTCAGCAACTTCTGTCTCTGGCAGCTGGCCTATACCGAGTTGTACTTCACCGACGTGCTGTGGCCCGACTTCGATGCGAGCGCGTTCAAGGCGGCACTGAAGTCGTTTGCCAAGCGCGAGCGGCGCTTCGGCCGCACCAGCGAACAGCTGACCGAGGCGCCTTACGTCACCGCCGCATGGGTCGAGCGGGCGGAGCCGGGGTAAAGGCTTCGCGCAACGCCACTTCGCGGAGCGTCTGAAGGTGGTCAGTCGCTCGCGTCGCGCAACGAATCGGAGCGCTTGTGCTTAAGCAACGGATCCTGACCGTTGCCGTGCTGCTACCGGCAGTGTTGGCGGGCCTTTTCTTTCTGCCCAATCTCTACTGGGCGCTCGCCATGATGCTCGGGCTGGCGGTGGCAGCCTTCGAATGGGGCCGGCTCGCCGGTTTGGGCGCCAAGCAAGCCCGCGTGTATGCCGCCGCGCTGGCGCTGCTCGCCGCGGCGATCCTGGCGGCCGAATCGCTCACGGGCGGTGCACGCGCCTTCGTCTATACCCCGTTCGGAAAATTTCTTTACGTCCTGTGTGCGGCCTTTTGGCTCGCGATCGCGCCCGCTTGGTTGTACTCACGCTGGGAAGTGCGCAGCACGCCGCTGTTGCTGTGCGTCGGGGCGGTCGTGTTGTTGCCGTTCTGGCATGCGGCGGCCTGGCTGCAGCTCGATCCCGGCCGTCTGCTGCTGGCGCTTGGCGTGATCTGGGTGGCGGACACCGCGGCATACTTCTTTGGACGTGCCTTAGGGCGGCACAAGCTCGCCCCTAAGATCAGTCCGGGCAAGACTTGGGAAGGCGCCATCGGAGCCTTGCTGGCTGTCATGGCGGGGTGGTTGATGGTCGCGCACCTCGTTCCCTCGTACTCGGCCTCGATGCTTTCGGGGCTTATACTGGTCGCCGTGTTGACCATAATCGGCATTCAGGGGGATCTCTTCGAGTCCTGGCTCAAACGCATGGCGGGCCAAAAGGACAGCGGCCAGCTGCTACCCGGCCATGGCGGCCTGCTCGATCGCATCGATGCGCTGACCTCGACTTTGCCTCTTGCCGCGCTGTATTTTGCCTATCCGGCGCTGCGCATCTGACATGACATCACGGACGCTCACCATCCTCGGTGCAACCGGCTCCATCGGTGCCAGCACGCTCGATGTCGTGAATCGGCATCCCGAGCGTTTCCGCGTCGTCGCTCTGGCTGCGCATTCGCGGGTGGACGCCATGCTCAATGCATGTACCCGGGTTCGCCCGCGCTTCGCCGCGATGGTGGACGTCGAAGCAGCCGACCGGCTGCGTAGCTTGTTGCGAGGCGCCGGTGTTGCAACGGAAGTGTTGGCAGGCAACGACGCGTTGCTGCACCTCGCAGGCTTGCCGGAAGTCGATACGGTGGTGGCGGCGATCGTGGGGGCCGCGGGCCTGCGCTCCACCTTGGCAGCAGCGCAAGCGGGCAAGCGCATCCTGTTGGCCAACAAGGAGTCGCTCGTGATGGCGGGGGCGCTGTTGATGCGCACGGTGCAGCAGAGCGGAGCGCAGCTGCTTCCCATCGACAGCGAGCACAACGCGATCCTGCAGTCGTTGCCCGCCCGCTTTGGCGGTAACTTGGCCGGTTGCGGCGTGCGGCGTATCTTGCTGACCGCCTCGGGTGGCCCGTTTCGTCGCATCGCCCTCGAGCGTTTGCGCACGGTGACGCCCGATCAAGCGTGCGCCCATCCGAATTGGACGATGGGGCGCAAGATTTCGGTCGACTCGGCCACCATGATGAACAAGGGTCTGGAGGTGATCGAAGCGCACTGGCTATTCGCCGCCGCTCCCGAGCAGATCGAAGTGGTTATCCATCCGCAAAGCGTCGTGCACTCGATGGTTGAATATATCGACGGCTCGGTCATCGCGCAGCTCGGTAATCCGGACATGCGTACGCCGATTGCACATGCCTTGGCCTTTCCCGAGCGGATCGATGCGGGCGTGTCCAGTTTGAACTTTTTCGATCTGGCAACGCTCCACTTCGAGCGCCCGGATTTGACGCGGTTCCCATGCTTGCGCCTCGCCTACGAGGCGTTGCGCGCGGGCGGCACTGCACCGGCGATATTGAATGCGGCGAACGAAGTGGCCGTCGATCAGTTCCTCAAAGAAGAACTCGCCTTCGATCGCATCGCGGCTGTAATCGAGGAGGTGCTCGGCCGCGTGCCGGGCCAGGCCGGGGGGACGCTGGAGGCTGTTTTGGAGGCGGATCGCCGAGCGCGGGACGCGGCTCGCGCTTGTTTGGCGATCGCATAGTTTCCGAGAGGTTGAATCGTGAGCATTCTATTTACGCTACTCGCGTTCGTCGTGGCGCTCGGTGTGCTGATCGTCATCCACGAGCTTGGGCATTATCTCGTCGCGCGTCTGTGCGGAGTCAAAGTGCTCCGGTTCGCCGTCGGGTTCGGGCGACCGCTCGTCTCGCGGCGCTTCGGTGCTGATCAGACCGAATGGGCGATCGCCGCCTTCCCGTTGGGGGGCTACGTCAAGATGCTCGACGAGCGCGAAGGCGAGGTCGCGCCCAGCGAACGCCATCGCGCCTTCAATCGGCAATCGGTTTATCGGCGCTTCGCGATCGTGCTCGCCGGACCGATCGCCAATTTCTTGCTCGCGATCTTGGTCTATTGGCTACTGTTCATGCACGGCGTCCCAGGCCTGAAACCCGTGCTGGGCGAGCCGCCGGCGGGATCGGCCGCCGCGCACGCTGGCTTTCAAGCAGGTGAGACGGTGGTGCGCATTGGGGATCAGGCTACGCCGACCTGGCAGGACTTGCGCTGGGCTCTGTTGGAACGCGCGGTCGATCGCCAAGCGGTCACCGTGGAAGTGCAGAACGAGCGTGGACTGATCGCGTTTCGCAGACTCGATCTGTCCGAGCTGAGCGCGTCCGATCTCGACAGCGACTTCCTCGGCAAGATCGGCCTGCGCCGATTTTCGCCGCCGGTGATCAGCAAAGTGCGCCCAGGCACGCCGGGCGAGCGCGCCGGCTTGCATCCGGGCGATCGAATCATCGAGGCCGATGGCAAGCCGATCTCCAGCTGGGAAGAATTGGTCGCGGCTATCGCGCCCCGCCCGGGGACTCCGGTGTCGTTGCGGGTGCAGCGGGCGGACCAAGTGTTGTCGATCACGGTAACCCCGGAGCCGGCAGAGGAAGGCGGCCGTACCGTGGGAAGACTGGGCGTCGAGCGCGATCCGAACGTGATCGAGCGCCAATTGGTCCAAGTCAGCTACGGACCGATCGCGGCGGCGCGACAGGCGTTCGCGCGAACCTGGGAAGTGTCCGCGCTCAGCCTGCGCATGCTCGGCAAGATGATCGTCGGCGAGGTGTCGATCAAGAATTTGAGCGGCCCGATCACGATTGCCGACTACGCCGGTCAGTCCGCGCAGATGGGCTGGCTGCCCTATGTGAGCTTCATCGCGCTGATCAGTATCAGCCTCGGCGTGCTCAATCTACTTCCGGTGCCCTTATTGGACGGGGGGCACTTGATGTATTATCTCGTCGAAATGATTAAAGGTCGGCCCGTATCCGACCGGGCCTTGGAGATCGGCCAGCGCATTGGCATGATCGTCCTGTTCAGTTTGATGGCCTTCGCGCTCTACAACGACATTCACCGCCTTGTCGGCGGCTAAAAACAACTTTGCGGATGAAGCTATCGCGGCTCCTGCTATTCCTCTCCGGTCTGTCTTCTCTCCCTGTTTCCGCCTTTGAACCGTTCCAAGTCAAGGATATTCGAGTCGAGGGAATTCAACGGACGGAACCAGGCACCATCTTCACTTACCTTCCGGTTCGTGTCGGCGATACGCTCACCGATGAGAAAGCCGCCGCCGCCATCCGATCGCTGTATGCCACCGGTTTCTTCAAAGACGTCCGGCTCGAAGCCGAGAACGGTGTCCTCGTGGTCGTCGTCGAGGAACGACCCGCGATCGATCAGATCACGTTCGTCGGTCAAAAGGAGTTCGACAAAGATAAGCTCAAGGCGGCACTGAAAGACGTCGGGCTCGCCGAGGGCCGCATTCTCGACCGTGCCGTGTTGCAGCGCGCGGAGCAGGAACTGAAGAATCAGTACCTGAGCCGCGGGAAATACGCGGCCAAGATCACCACCACCGTCACGCCGCTCGAACGCAACCGCGTCGCGATTCAGTTCAACATCGTCGAAGGCGGCGTTGCCAAGATCCGGCAAATCAACATCGTGGGCAACAAGGTGTTCAAGGAGTCGGAGCTGCGCGATCTGTTCGTGTTGCGAACGCCCGGCATCCTGACCTGGTACAGCAAGAATGACCAATACTCCCGCCAGAAGCTCGAGGCGGACCTGGAGACTTTGCGTTCGTTCTATCTCAACCAAGGCTTCCTCGAGTTCAACATCGACTCGACGCAAGTTTGGATTTCGCCCGACAAGAAAGACATCTATCTGACGGTGAACATCACCGAAGGGCGCAAGTACAAGATCTCGGACGTCAAGTTCGCGGGCAATCTCATCGTTCCCGAATCGGAGCTGCGGCGCTTGCTGAAGATCAAGCCGGGCGATGTGTTCTCGCGGGAGAAATTGACCGAGTCGACCAAGCTGATGGTCGATCGCTTGGGTAACGACGGTTACGCATTCGCGAACGTCAACCCGGTCCCCGAGATCGATCGGGAAAAAGGCACCGCGGCGTTCACGCTGTACGTCGATCCAGGCCGTCGCGTATATGTTCGCCGCATCAATATTTCGGGCAACACGACCACGCGTGACGAAGTCATCCGCCGCGAGATGCGCCAAGTCGAGGGCGGTTGGTACTCGGCCGAAAAGCTGCAGCGCTCGAAGCAGCGCATCGACAAGCTCGGATATTTTTCGGAAGTCAACGTCGATACGGTGGCGGTGCCCGGGGTGCCCGATCAAGTGGACATTAGCGTCAAGGTGACGGAGCGGCCGACCGGCAATCTGCTCTTCGGTGTCGGTTTATCGACCTCGGAAGGTGTCATCTTCAGCGGATCGGTTTCGCAGAACAACTTGTTCGGCACCGGTAACGCACTGACCTTGCAGTTGAACAGCGGACGGATCAACACGGTCTACGCGCTGTCCTTCACGCGGCCTTACTTCACCGATGAAGGCACATCGTTTGGGTTCGACTTGTATCGTCGCGACGTCGATGCCTCGAGCCTGTCGATTTCGACCTATTCCACGAAAACGTGGGGCGGTGGCGTGCGCTTCGCGGTCCCGGTGACCGAGACCGACACGATCAACTACGGCCTGGCAACCGACTTCACCAAAATTCAGCTGTTTCCCGATAGCTCGAGCCGTTACCGTCAATTCGTCCAGCAGTTCGGCAACTCCAATACGGCCCTCATCGGGACGATCGGGTGGTCGCGAGACAAGCGCGACAGTGCCATCTACACGCGAACGGGGACCGTACAAAAGGTCTCCCTCGAGGCTTCCGTGCCGCCCGCAGAGCTGCGCTACTACAAGGGTCAATACGAGCTGCAATGGTTCTACCCGGTCGGGCGCGAGAATGTGCTGCAGCTGAGCGGACGCGCGGGTTACGCCGACGGCTATGGCCAGAAGCCACTGCCGTTCTACAAGAACTTTTACTTGGGTGGTGTCGGGACGGTGCGAGGCTACGAGACCGCGTCGATCGGCCCGCGAGACGAGCGCAACGACCCGATCGGCGGCAAGGCCTTGGCGGTGGCCAGCGCCGAGTTCTTCTTCCCGTTCCCGGGGCTGGAGAAGGATCGCTCCGTTCGGCTGTCGGCCTTCTTTGACGCCGGTACCGTAGGTGATAAATTCCAGCTCTCGGAAACGAGGACTTCGGCCGGACTGGCGCTAAGCTGGTTCTCTCCGGTGGGCCCGTTGAAAATATCCTTGGGATTCCCGCTCAACGCCAAATCGGAAGACAAGAAGCAGCCGTTCCAGTTTTCGGTGGGAACGGTGTTTTAAGATGCGCCTCACCGGGCCGCGTACCGGTGGCATGATAGGAGATCGACCTTGTATAGGATGCGGATCGCGCTCGCCGCCCTGCTGCTGTCCAGCTTGGCTTGGGGGGCTGGCGGTGACTTGAAGATTGGATTCGTCAGCACCGAACGGTTGTTCCGCGAGGCGGCACCTGCGGTGCGCGCCCTCAAGAAGCTCGAAAAGGAGTTTGCCCCGCGCGATGCTGAGCTGCAGAAGCTTGCGAAGCAGGCGAAGGACCTGCAGACACAGCTCGAGAAGGAAGGCGTCACGATGAGCGAGACGGAGCGGCGCAACAAAGAGCAGGACCTTGCGCGCATGAATCGCGACTTGCAGCGGGTGCAGCGCGAGTTGCGCGAGGACTTGAACTTGCGCAAGAACGAGGAGCTCGCCCAAGTGCTCGAGCGTGCTAACAAGGTCATCCAACAGATCGCCGAGGCGGAGAAGTTCGACCTGATCCTGCAGGAGGCCGTTTATCGTAGCCCTCGTATCGACATCACCGACAAAGTGCTCAAAGCGTTGGCGGACAAGTGAAGGCGCAGCGTTCAAAGCGCGTCTTCTGAAACAAGGTTTTCGCGTGGAGAGGTCGCAGGTCGCACACCTCCAATGAATGACAACGACTTGTCGCTGTCGCTGCAGCAGATCGCCGACCGCTTCGGCGCGCAGGTCGTCGGAGATAGCTCGATTCGTGTCTGTCAGGTCGCGACCCTCGAGCAGGCGAGTGGGAACCAAGTCTCCTTTCTGACCCAACCACGCTATCAGCGGCAGGCCGAAACCAGCCGCGCCGGCGCTATCATCGTCGCGCCAGCCGATGCCGCGAAGCTACCTGCACGAGCGCTGCTGATCAGCGAGAATCCCTACGCGCTCTTTGCTCGCCTATCGGCTCATTTCAACCCGCCGGCACCGGTCGTGCCGGGCGTTCATCCGCGCGCGGCGATTCATTCCGATGCTCGGATCGACCCGAGTGCCCGCGTAGACGCCTGTGCGGTCATCGCAGCCGATGCCGTTGTGGGAGCCAACAGCTGGATCGGCCCGGGCAGCAGCATCGGTCCCGGCGTGCAAATCGGTGCGGATTGTCGCTTGCATGCCAACGTCTCGATCTATGCGGCATGCCGACTGGGCGATCGGGTCATCGTGCACAGCGGAGCGGTGATCGGCGCGGATGGGTTCGGATTGGCGATGGAGCAAGGCAGCTGGCGCAAGATTCCGCAGATCGGGCGCGTGCTCATTGGCAACGACGTCGAAGTCGGCGCGAACACCACCATCGACCGCGGCGCGCTGGACGACACCATCATCGAGGACGACGTCAAGCTGGACAATCAGATCCAGATTGGCCACAACTGCCGAATCGGTGCGCACACGGCGATCGCCGGCTGTGTGGGCATTGCAGGCAGCACGCGTATCGGCCGTTATTGCCGTATCGGCGGCAGCGCGATGATCGGCGGCCATCTCGAGATCGTCGACAAGGTCGAGATCGGCGGCGCTACACCGGTGGCGAAGTCTATCCTCAAGCCCGGCCACTACAGCGGGGTGTTTCCGATCTCTACGCATCAGGAATGGCTCAAGAACGCCGCGCACATTCGCCGGCTCGATATACTTGCCACCCGCATTAAAGAACTCGAAGCGCGACTCGCGGACATGGAGAGGAACGACACTTGAACAGCATGCAGATTCGGGAGATTCTTAAGTGCCTGCCCCATCGCTACCCGTTTCTCCTCGTCGACCGCGTCCTGTCGTGCGAGCCGGGCAAGAATATATTGGCGCTGAAGAATGTCGCCATCAACGAGCCTTTCTTTCAAGGTCACTTTCCCGAAATCCCGATCATGCCGGGCGTGTTGATTCTCGAAGCGCTGGCGCAGGCGGCGGCCATCTTGTCTCACGAGACGGTTAAGCACGATCGCAACCGCAAGTGGTTGTACTACTTCGTCGGTATCGACAACGCGCGCTTCAAGCGGCCAGTCACACCCGGCGATCAGCTCATTCTGGACGTGACGATGGGGCGCAACGTGCGGGGCATCGGCAAGTTCAGCGCGCAGGCGCGGGTGGGCGACGTAGTGGTCAGCGAAGCCGACTTGATGTGCACGATGCGGGAGGAGTAGGCATGTCAGGTCAAGCGACGGCGATCCATCCTACAGCGATCGTGCACCCCGGTGCGCGCATAGCGGATGGCGTCAGCATCGGCGCCTACTGTGTGGTCGGCGAGCATGTCGAGATCGGCTCGGGCACCACCGTGGGTTCGCACGTCGTTCTGGCCGGGCGCACCCGCATCGGTGGCAACAATCACATTTATCCGTTCGCCTGCCTGGGCGAAGTCCCACAAGACAAGAAGTACAACGGTGAGCCCAGCCGTCTGGAGATCGGCGATCACAACACCATTCGCGAGTACAGCACGATCAACATCGGCACCGCGCAAGGAGAGGGAGTAACCAAGGTCGGGGACCACAACTGGATCATGGCCTACTCCCATATCGCTCACGATTGCGAAATCGGCAACAACGTAGTTCTTGCGAACGCCTGCCAACTCGCCGGTCATGTGTTGATCGGCGATCACGTCATTCTTGGCGGCGGCACGCTCGTCCATCAGTTTTGCCGCATCGGCGCCCATGCATTTACGGCCGGCGGCTCGGTCGTGCTGCGCGACGTACCGCCCTACGTCATGGCGGGGGGCAATTCGGCACAACCGCATGGCATTAACAGCGAGGGGCTGAAGCGGCGCGGATTCAGCGGCGAGGACATCGAGATCATTCGGCGCGCCTACAAGACGCTCTACCGGACCAAGCTCACCTTCGAGGAGGCAAAACAGCTCATCTCGGAGCAGGCGAAGAGCGCGCGGCAGCTGGAGATTCTCTCCGCGTTCCTGACCTCGACGCAGCGCGGCGTCATCCGCTAGCGTCTCCGCCGAGCGCGCACCTCGCCGAGGCAGATGGAACGCGCAAACCCATCCCGGCGGCCGCCGCGCATCGCCATGGTGGCGGGGGAAGCCTCCGGCGATGTGCTCGGCGCTCATTTCGTCAGGGCGTTGAAAGGCGCCCTTCCCGACGCCCGATTCGAAGGCATCGGCGGCCCGCGCATGCAGGCCGCGGGTTTCGATGTCTGGTATCCGTCCGAAACGCTCGCGGTACGCGGCTACGTGGAGGTGCTGCGCCATCTTCCCGCTATCCTACGCATCCGCAATGCGCTGCGGGCGCGCCTGATCGCCGATCCACCCGACCTGTTCGTCGGCGTCGATGCGCCCGACTTCAATCTGGGTCTTGAAGAGCAGCTGCGACGGCATGGCATTCGTACGGCCCAGTATGTCGCCCCGCAGATCTGGGCCTGGCGCGCGCACCGCGTCCATCAGCTCAAGCGTGCGGTCGATCATGTGTTGTGTCTGTTCCCGTTCGAAATTCCGTTGCTGGAGCAGGCCGGTGTCCCGGCGTCCTTCGTCGGTCATCCGTTGGCCGATCGCATTCCGGAGGTGCCCAATCGAGATGCCGCGCGCGAGCAGTTCGGTCTGAGCCGAACGCAGCCGATCATCGCGCTGCTGCCCGGCAGCCGTCAAAGCGAGCTCGAGTACATGGCGGATTTGTTCGTCCAGACCGCTCGGCTCATTCAGCGCGAGCTGCGCGGCGTGCATTTTCTCGTTCCTTTGCAAAGCCGAGAAACGCGAATGATGTTCGAGGCCGCGGTCACGCGTAACCAAGCGGATGATCTGCCGGCGACCGTGCTGTTCGGCCACGCACACATGGCGATGACCGCTGCCGATGCCGTCCTGCTCGCTTCGGGGACGGCCACGCTCGAAACGGCTTTGCATAAGCGCACGATGGTCGTGACGTATCGTCTATCGCGTGCGACCTATGCCGCGATCAGGCGCCGCGGCAGCACGCTGCCCTATGCGTCGCTACCCAATATCTTGGCCGGCCGCTTCGTTGTCCCCGAGTTGTTGCAGGACGATGCGACGCCGGAGAACCTGGCCCAGGCGCTGCTCAATCAAATGGCCGACAAGGTTGTACGGGCACGCCAAGAGGAAGCCTTCCGTCGCATCCACCGCCAACTGCGGCAGAATACCGCGCAACGTTTGGTGGAGGCACTGTTGCCGATCTTGAAGCGCGAGGTGGTGGTGCACCAGCAGGTCGATTCCTCGCCCTCGGCGCAATGCGCGAGGCCCTGAGCATGCGCCTGATTTGTGGGGTCGATGAAGCCGGGCGAGGGCCTTTGGCTGGGCACGTGACGGCGGCATGCGTCATTTTGCATCCGCGCAAGCGGATCATCGGTCTTGCCGATTCCAAACAGCTCAGCGCCGAGCAGCGCGAGACCCTGGCGGAGGAGATCAAGCAGAAGGCACTGGCCTGGGTTGTAGCCGAAGCGTCGGTGGAGGAAATCGACCGCATCAACATCTTGCGGGCGAGCTTGCTCGCCATGGAGCGGGCGTTGGCGCGACTGGACGTCGAGCCGACCGAGGTCCAGGTCGACGGGCTCTATTGTCCGGCCACGCGCTGGCCCGCGCGCGCCATCGTGCAAGGGGATGCGACGATCGCGGCGATCTCGGCCGCCTCGATTCTGGCGAAAGTCAGTCGTGATGCTGCGATGGTCGGAGTGCATCACCTCTTCCCGCGCTATGGCTTTGATCGGCACAAGGGCTATAGCACGCCGGAGCACTTGCAGGCGCTGCAGGAGCACGGGCCCTGCGAACAGCATCGGCGCAGCTTCGCCCCGGTGCGAGGGATGCTGCTGCAAGGCCGTTTGTTCTGACTGCTGCTAACGCGGAGGTTATCCGTCATGGACGTCGCGCGATTTCTCCACGTGCTGGGTGCCGTCATCTGGGTCGGCGGCATGTTCTTCGCCTACATCGCCTTGCGCCCCGCCGCCGCGCAGCTGTTACAGCCGCCGCAACGCCTGCCGCTTTGGAGCGGCACCTTTCAGCGCTTCTTTTTTTGGGTCTGGCTGTCGGTTGTCGGCATTCTACTGAGCGGCTTTTGGATGATCGGCCTGCTGGGTGGGTTTCGCAGTGTCGGTATCCACGTCCACCTCATGCTGCTGCTCGGTATAGTCATGATGATCATCTTCGCTCACGTCTACTTCGCGCCCTATCGGCGCTTGACAAGGCAAGTAGCCAGCGAGGATTGGCAAGCGGCGGGCGCTTCACTCGCTCAGATTCGCAAGCTCGTCGCGGTGAACCTCGCGCTGGGAATCCTCACCGTCGCGCTCGGGACAGCGGGGCGAATGATTGGGTAAGGCGAGGCAGGGGCTGGGAAAGGGGCTAGGGGAGATTGAGGGACTTCATGCGGAGTCAGCCAACCCGCTTTGTGCCCCTTCAAGTTGCAGAGCAACCGGGGTCCGCAAGCTGACGTCTAAACTTTAAGATTGCCAGTCCCCAGCCCCAACTCCCAGTCCCCCGCCCCCGTCCCTAGTCCCTAGTAAATATGCCGCTGCAGATTCGCCTGATGCATGATGGTCGAAGCGATCTCTTCGATCGAGCGCGTGGTGGTATCGAGGTAGGGGATGCTCTCGTTGCGCATCAGCGCTTCGGCTTCGCGCACCTCGGCCACGCAATTCGCGAGCGAGGCGTACTGGCTGCCCGGCCGTCTTTCGCTGCGGATCTGATGCAGCCGGTCGGGCATGATGGTGAGACCGAACAGGCGGTGGCGTCGCTTGTGTAGCACGCTCGGCAAGGTCATCGCGCCGAAGTCCTCGGGGATCAGCGGATAGTTCGCCGCCCGCACGCCGTACTGCAGAGCGAGGTACAGGCAGGTCGGCGTCTTGCCGCTGCGCGAAACGCCGACCAAAATGATGTCGGCGTTGTCGAGGTCCTTGGTCGCTTGCCCGTCGTCATAGCTCAGCGTGTAATTGACCGCATCGATTCGCCGGAAGTAGTTGGCGCCATTGGCCACGCTGTGCGATCGGCCGACCGCATGCGATGAGCGCACACCCAGCTCGGCCTCCATCGGCGCGATGAAGACCTGAAAGCAGTCGAGCACCAACGCGTCGGCGCGGGTCACGATGCTGATGATGTTGGGATCGACCAGCGTGCTGAAGACGAGCGGACGCGAGCCATCGCGTTTGCTCGCCGCGTTGATCTCCTCGACTGCCGCTTGGGCTTTCTCCGCGGAGTCGATGAAGGGCAGCGTCGTCTCGCTGAATTCGATCTGCTCGAACTGCGTCAGCAAACTGTGCCCGAGCATTTCCGCGGTGATGCCGGTGCGGTCGGAGATAAAGAAGGCGCTGCGACGGACGGTCATAGGTTACCGATCATGGTGCAAAGCAATAAGGTGGCCGGTAAAATACCACGGCGGGGGCGACGGCAATAGCCGAGACGACCTGAACAGGGTTCGTAACGAGCTTCGCTGTGGCGACGACATCGTCCTAAAGACGGTGCTCGGATGAGGCCAGCTCCCACTGTAACTAACCGACCGATTCGTTCGGTCACCATAGCAACTCAAGCTCCTACCGTCAGCAAGGAAAACTAGATGACCACAGAGGCGTACGTCTTACCGTTCGACGGCTTGCGCATGCACGATGTAAGCCGCGTCGGAGGCAAGAATGCATCGCTTGGCGAGATGATCAGCCAGCTTGCCCACTTGGGCTTGCGCGTGCCGGGTGGTTTCGCCACTACTGCCGCCGCCTACCGAGACTTCCTGGCTGCTAACGGTCTAACCGAACGCATCGATGACGTTCTGGCCACATTAGACGTCGATAACATCAAGAATCTCGCAGCGGCCGGGGCAAAGATTCGTCAGTGGATCGTGGAGGCGCCGCTGCCCGAGCGGCTCGAGCGCGAGATTCGTGCGGCTTACGAAACGTTAAGCGACGGCCACGGCGAGGAAATGTCCTTCGCGGTGCGCTCTTCCGCCACCGCCGAAGACCTGCCCGATGCCTCCTTCGCCGGGCAGCAGGAAACCTACCTGAACATTCACGGCATCGACAACTTGCTCGACGCCGTCAAGCACGTCTTCGCTTCGCTCTACAACGACCGCGCCATTTCCTACCGCGTGCACAAGGGCTTCTCGCATTCCGAGGTGGCTCTGTCGGCCGGCATTCAGCGCATGGTGCGCAGCGACCTGGGTGCGAGCGGTGTGATGTTTTCGCTGGACACCGAATCGGGCTTCGATCAGGTCGTGTTTATCACCTCCTCGTATGGATTGGGGGAGACGGTGGTGCAAGGGGCTGTCAATCCAGACGAATTCTACGTCTATAAGCCCGCGCTTCAAGCCGGCCGCTCCTCGATCCTGCGTCGTGCCGTGGGCTCCAAGCTGATCAAGATGTGCTTTACCGAATCGCGTGAGCCGGGCCGTTCGGTGCGCACGCTGGACGTGCCGGAAGCCGATCGCCGCAAGTTCTCGATCACCGACGCGGAAGTCGAGGAGCTGGCGCGCTACGCGGTGATCATCGAGCAGCATTATGGGCGTCCGATGGACATCGAATGGGGGCGGGACGGCGTCGAGGGCAAACTCTATATCCTTCAGGCGCGCCCGGAAACGGTGAAGGCAAACGCCCAGCTCGACACGCAGAAGCGCTTCCGCCTGAAGAGCCGCTCGGAGATCCTCGCCTCCGGCCGCGCGATCGGCAATCGCGTGGGGATCGGACCGGTCCGGCTCGTGGAAGACGCGAGCGAGATGTCGCGCGTGCAGCCGGGCGATGTGCTGGTCACCGACATGACCGATCCGGACTGGGAGCCGGTGATGAAGCGCGCCTCGGCGATCGTCACCAACCGCGGCGGACGCACCTGCCACGCGGCGATCATCGCGCGGGAGCTTGGCATTCCGGCGGTGGTCGGCACCGGTGATGCGACCGAGCAGCTGCGCGAGGGCGAGGAGGTGACCGTGTCTTGCGCCGAAGGCGACACCGGCTATATCTATCGCGGCCGACTCGAAATCGAAGTGCTCGACTTGTCGGTCGAGGCGATGCCCAAAGCTCCGGTCAAGATCAGCATGAACGTCGGAAACCCCGAGCTCGCGTTCGACTTCCAACGGCTGCCCAACGCGGGGGTCGGGCTGGCGCGCTTGGAGTTCATCATCGCGCGCATGATCGGCATCCACCCGCAAGCCGTGTTGTCCTACCCGAGCGTGCCGCCCGACTTGAAGCGCGACATCGAAGCGCGATGTGCCGCCTACGCCGACCCGCGCACCTTCTACGTCGAGAAGCTGGCCGAAGGCATCGCCACCTTGGGCGCCGCGTTCTTCCCCAAGCCCGTCATCGTGCGGCTGTCCGACTTCAAGTCGAACGAGTACTCCAGCCTGCTCGGCGGCCAACGCTACGAGCCGCACGAGGAGAATCCGATGCTCGGTTTCCGCGGCGCCTCCCGCTACGTCGATCCGAGCTTTCGCGACTGCTTCGAGCTCGAATGCCGGGCGCTTCGGAAAGTGCGCAATGACATGGGGCTCACCAACGTCGAGATCATGGTGCCGTTCGTGCGCACCGTGCAGGAAGCCAAGCAGGTGATCGATCTGCTCGCCGCCAACGGCCTCAAGCGCGGTGAGAATGGCTTGCGTGTGATCATGATGTGCGAGATCCCGTCTAACGCATTGCTCGCCGAACAGTTCCTGCAGCACTTCGACGGCTATTCAATCGGATCGAACGACATGACGCAGTTGACCCTCGGCGTCGATCGCGATTCGGGGATCGTGGCAGGCAGCTTCGACGAGCGTGATCCTGCCGTGAAGGCGCTGTTGCACCTCGCCATCCAAGCTTGCCGCAAGCAGGGCAAATACGTCGGCATCTGCGGTCAGGGACCTTCCGATCATCCCGACTTGGCGAAATGGCTGGTCGAGGAGGGGATCGAAGCCATTTCGCTCAATCCCGACACCGTGGTCGAAACGTGGCTCTACCTCGCACGCGAAGCGCACGTGCACGCATGAAAATCGCGGCCGGCGAAACGAAGCGCTGTGCTATCATTTGCGCTGCAATGTGGCTGAAGGGCGCGAATGACTAAATACGTCTTTGTCACCGGCGGGGTTGTTTCCTCCCTTGGCAAAGGCATCGCCGCCGCTTCGCTCGGAGCCATCCTCGAGACACGAGGCATCAAGCTCACCCTCCTCAAGCTCGATCCGTACATCAACGTCGATCCGGGCACCATGAGTCCCTTCCAGCACGGTGAGGTGTTCGTCACCGAGGATGGGGCGGAAACCGATCTCGATCTGGGCCACTACGAGCGCTTCGTCAACATGCGCATGACGAAGCGCAACAACTTCACGACCGGCCAGATCTATGAGAGCGTGATCCGCAAGGAGCGGCGCGGCGATTATTTGGGCGGTACCGTGCAGGTAATTCCGCACATCACCGACGAGATCAAGCACTACATCCGAACAGGTGCGGGCGATGCGGATCTCGCGATCGTCGAGATCGGCGGGACGGTGGGCGATATCGAGTCGCTGCCTTTCCTCGAGGCGATCCGGCAGATGAGCTTGCAGCTGGGACGCAACAACACCTGCTTCATCCACTTGACGCTGGTGCCCTACATTCCGTCGGCCGGCGAGATCAAGACCAAGCCCACCCAGCACTCGGTGAAGGAGCTGCGCGAAATCGGGATTCAACCCGACATCGTGTTGTGCCGCGCCGATCGGGAAATCCCCGAGGACGAAAAGCGCAAAATCGCGCTCTTCACCAATGTCGAAGAGCGCGCTGTGATCTCGGCCGTGGACACTGACTGCATCTACAAGATTCCCGGGCTGCTGCACGCGCAGGATCTTGACGGCATCGTGTGCCGCAAGCTCGAGATCCAGGCGCGGCCCGCGGATCTGTCGGCGTGGGAGAAACTGGTCTACGCGCTGGAGCATCCGCAAACCGACGTCGATATCGCACTCGTCGGCAAGTACGTCGATCTGACCGAATCATACAAGTCGCTGTCCGAAGCGCTCACGCATGCGGGCATTCATACGGGTGCGCGCATCAACATCCATTACATCGACTCGGAAAGCATCGAGCGCGACGGCGCCGATTGCCTGCGCGACAAGCATGCGGTGCTCGTGCCGGGCGGGTTCGGCAAGCGCGGTGTAGAGGGCAAGATCAGAGCGATTCGCTATGCGCGCGAGAGCAAAGTGCCTTATCTTGGCATCTGTCTCGGCATGCAGCTGGCTGTGATCGAGTACGCGCGCAACTGTGCCGGGCTGGAGGGTGCGCACAGCACCGAGTTCGACCCGAACACGCCGCATCCGGTCATCGCTTTGATCACGGAATGGCACAGCCGCGAAGGCAAGGTCGAGCTACGCGATCAGTCGTCCAATCTGGGTGGCACCATGCGTTTGGGGGCGCAGGAGTGCATGCTGTTACCCGGCAGTCTCGCGCGCCAGGTGTACGGTAAGGAACGCGTGGTCGAGCGCCATCGCCACCGCTACGAAGTCAACAATCGCTATATCCCACATCTCATGAATGCGGGTATGCGCGTATCGGGGATGTCGGCGACCGAGGATCTGACCGAGATGGTCGAACTGCCCGATCATCCTTGGTTCATCGGATGCCAGTTTCATCCGGAGTTCACCTCGACGCCTCGCCGGGGGCATCCGCTGTTCGCGTCCTTCATCCGCGCCGCGATCGAGACCGCGAGCCAGCAGGAACAGGTTGCGCAACCCGCAGCGCGCGTCGTTCATCTGACCTAGCGGCCTTGCGCTCGCTCACCTAGCTCGCCGATGAAACTCTGTCATTTCGAGGCCGGCCTGAACCGGCCTCTGTTCCTCGTTGCCGGGCCCTGCGTGGTCGAGTCGCTCCAACTGCAGATGGATACTGCAGGCGCGCTCAAAGAAATCTGCGCGGCGCTCGAGATTCCTCTCATCTTCAAGTCTTCTTATGACAAGGCCAATCGCAGCTCCGGCAAATCGTTCCGCGGGCCGGGCATGGAGCGGGGGCTGGAGATTCTGGCGCACGTCCGCAAGCAATTGAACCTGCCGATTCTGACCGACGTTCACACCGAGCAAGATGTCGAGCCGGTGGCGAAGGTCGTCGACGTGCTGCAGACGCCTGCATTTCTTTGCCGCCAGACGGATTTCATTCGCGCCGTGGCGAGTGCAGGTCGGCCGGTGAATATCAAGAAAGGCCAGTTTCTGTCGCCCTGGGAAATGAAGAACGTGGTGGACAAGGCGCGCGAGGCGAGCGGTCAGGACAACATCATGGTGTGCGAGCGCGGCGTGTCGTTCGGGTACAACAATCTGGTGTCCGATATGCGATCGCTGGCTGTGATGCGCGAAACCGGCTGCCCGGTCGTGTTCGACGCGACGCATTCGGTGCAACTGCCGGGCGGGCAGGGCACCGCGAGCGGCGGGCAGCGCGAATTCGTGCCCGTGCTGGTGCGTGCGGCGGTGGCGAGCGGTGTGGCCGGCGTGTTCATGGAGACGCACCCCGATCCGGCGAAAGCGCTGTCGGACGGACCGAACGCGTGGCCGCTTACGCACATGCGCGAGCTGCTCGAGACGCTGAAGGAGCTAGACGCGGTAGTGAAGCGGCGACGCTTCATCGAAATGGCGCTGTGAGCGCGTGAAATGCGAAGAGCGCGAAGCGTAAGGAAACGTATTCACTCTGAATGCACAGACACGAAGAGAGCCCCGGTAAACAGAGTTGCAGATCGGTCGGGAGAGTGCGGCACAGGTCCGGAATCGATGCGTAGTGGACGTTTTCTTCGTCGTTAGCAGGTTTGCTGAGTTACAACAGGAAGAAGACCAATGAGTTCAATCGTTGACGTCGTTGCACGGGAGATTCTCGACTCGCGCGGCAATCCCACGGTCGAGGCCGATGTGCTGCTCGAATCCGGCATCATGGGACGCGCAGCCGTTCCATCTGGCGCTTCCACGGGAGAGAAGGAGGCGATCGAGCTGCGCGACGGCGATGCCTCGCGTTATATGGGCAAGGGTGTATTG
>Ga0070741_10002570_pt1 | contig 48202 bp, 41 predicted proteins | sample Coa_R1_4_FD_66440 | JGI IMG/M metagenome (GOLD analysis project Ga0070741, IMG submission 66440) | Surface soil microbial communities from Centralia Pennsylvania, which are recovering from an underground coalmine fire - Coalmine... | ecosystem: Environmental > Terrestrial > Soil > Unclassified ... | reverse complement strand
CCGCCGAAGCTCGTCGTCGGTCAGGCCGGCGAGAACGCGCTGCTGCCGGGGACCGCTGAGGAGCTCACGGCCCTGGGCCTGTGCCCGCGCGAGGCCGCCTTCGACGCCGGCTTCGGGACGCTCGTCACCCGGGAGCAGCTGGCCCGGGTCCGCCCGGACATCGAGATCTTCATCGCCGGCGGCAGGCACAACGCGGGATCGCGGCGCACCCGGCGGCGGCGCGCTCGCTACCGCGTCGGCTGCGAAGGCCGCATCGCCCACCTCAAACGCGAGTACGGCGCCGGGCGATCGCGGCTCAAGGGCGCCACCGGCGCCCGCATCTGGGAGGGCTGGGCGGTGTTCGCGTACGACGTCGAGACCGCGTCAGCGCTGCCGGTCGACACGGGGTGAGCCAGGGGCGCCGCCGCCGCGCGGCGCCGATCCGAAGCGAAAGGGGAGAGGACGTGCCCGACCGCCAAGGTCAGCACCGGCACGGCGCTCGCGCGTCCGCGTCTATCCGGAGGAAGTAGCTACCGCGTGCTCCTGACACGCGGTCGCGACGGAACCATCATCTTCGTTCCGCCGAACCTTGCGGACGGCCAGCAAACGAAGATCGTGAGCATCCTGAAGGACGCGGGAGCACGCGAGCTGAAGCACCCGAGCATGCGCGCGTCCAAGCGGCGTAGAGTCGAACCGTGACGATCTGCATCCCGGTGACGCGCGACGGCCAGATCGACCCGCGGTGGGGACGCGCGCAGCGCGTCGCGATCGCGTCGGTGAAGGACGGGCGCGTCGAGAGCTGGCAGGAGATCGACGTCGGCTGGGGAACGGCCCACGACGCGGGACCGGAAGGGCAGCATCACGCGCGCGTCGCGCGATTCCTCCAGGAGCACGGCGTCGAGGTCGTCGTCGCGAACCACATGGGTCCGGGGATGGCGCAGATGCTCTCGAGGATGGGCATCGGCGTGCGGCTCGGCGCGTCAGGGAACGCGCGTGAGGCGGTCGTCGGCGCGGCGAGGGTGAACTAGACCGCGAGCCGCGACGCGCGCAGGAACGCGGGCGCGTTGGCGCCGGCCGTCGTCATGTCCGCCAGCAGCGCGCCGATGGCGCTCGCGAACTTGAAGCCGTGACCGGAGCACGCCGAGGCGTAGACGGCGGGCGCGTCGCGCGCGCGATCGATGACGAAGTGCGCGTCGGGGCTGTTCGTGTACACGCACACCTTCGCGAGGCGGCGCTCGCCGTCGGCGAGCGGCATGCGGCGGCGCAGGAACGCGCGCACACGGTCCTCGTCGAGCGCCCGTGGCTCGCGTTCGACGCGATCGGGATCGGCGCGGTCGCCGAAGTGCAGGCCCGCGAGCTTCAGCCCGTGGTCGGCGTCGTACGGGAAGCCGTACCAGAAGCGATCGGCGTCCTCCATGATCCAGACCGGAAGCGCGGCGAAGGCGTCCCTCCCGTCGCGCGGCTCGAACCAGAAGAGCACGTTGCGCTCGACCCAGAGATGCGGCGCGAGGTCGGGGACGAGGTGCGACATCCACGCGCCGGCGGCGAGCACGAGACGCGATGCGCGATACGTGCCGCGCGTCGTCGTGACGCGCACGCCGTCGCCGTCGCGCGACCACTCGCGCACCGGCTCGTCGAAGCGCAGCTCGGCACCGAGGCGCTCGGCGAGCGCGAGGTGCGCCTCGATGCAGCGCTCTGGAGCGAGCCATCCGGCCTGGACGTCGAGGAGCCCGCGCCAGCCGTCGTCGATCGTGAAGAGCGGATAGCGGCGGCGAAGCTCGGCGTCGTCGAGCAGCTCGTGGGGGAGGCCATGCGTGCGGGCGCTCTCGAGCGCGCCGCGGACGAGCTCGCCGTCGGGCCGTCCGAAGAAGAGGCCGCCGGTCTGCGTGAGGAGTGCCTCGCCGGATTCGCGCTCGAGCTCGCGCCAGAGATCCCAGGCGCGGCGGAGGAGCGGGACGTAGTCGGGGTGCTCGTAGTACGAGAGCCGGATGATGCGCGAGAGGCCGCCCGACGAGCCGAGCGTGTGGCCGCGCGGGAACTGCTCGAGGCCGAGCACGCGCGGGCCGCGCCGCGCGAGGTGATATGCGGCCGCGCTCCCGTGCGCGCCGAGGCCGATGACGATCGCGTCGACTGTCCGGGGCATCGCGTCAGTATCGAGGTATCCGCCGCGTGGCTCGCCGCTACTTCGTGACGGGCTTCTGTCCCTCGACGTAGACGGCGCTCCCGACCAGCTCGTTCCATCCGGGGATGGGCTCGATCGAGGTGATGCGGTAGTTGCGGTGGTTCACGACGAGCGTCCCGCCGACCTCCGCCGAATACGCGACGGCGGACTGCCCGTTGAAGGGGCCGCCGCGCAGCTTCAACGTCACGGTCGCGGTCGACTTCGTCAACGTGTGGGCCGTTCGCTGCGCCAGCTGCGGCGCGCCCGATCCTTCTCGGCCTTCATCGCGGCGGCCTTGTTCTTCTTCTGCTTCTCGCGCTTCGGACCCGCTTGCTTCGGCACTCTGGCGATACCTTCTCTCAGCCGGTCTGTGTCGGCCTTCTCAGTGTGCCCCTTCCGACCCGCGCGCGATAGGGCCGCAGCTCCACGGCGATCGTCGCCGCGCTCCTTGCATCGCGGCATCGCGCGCGATCTCGCGGCGGAGTACGCGGCGGCATCGTGTCGCGTCACTGGGATGCCGCGCGTCGCGCGGCGGGAGGAGATCATCGCGGAGGTCGCGTAGCGCGGGCGCGCTACTTCGCCGGCTTCGGCTTCACCTGTTGCGCGGGCTTCTCGAACGTCGCGATCCCGGTCTGCTCGCGGCGTCCGGGCACGTTCTCGATCTTCGTCACGCGGTAGGAGCGGGTACTGATGGTGATGAGCGAGCCGACGGTGGCCCCCATGGCCACCGCCGACTGCCCATCGAAAGGACCGCCACGAAGCTTCACCGTGACGCTCGTGGCGGCAGGTCGCACTAGTAGCGGCTGCGGCTCGAGCGCTGCTTCTCGAAGCAGTCGGAGCAGTAGACCGGCTTGTCGCCGCGCGGCTGGAACGGAACGCGAGCCTCACGACCGCAGTTGCTGCAGGTCGCCGTGAACATCTCGCGCGGGCCGCTCGAGTAGCCGCCACCGCCACCACCGCCGCCACCACCACCGGCGCGGCGAGCCGCGCGGTCCGCGGGGCAACGGGACGGCGGGTTCATGAGGCCGCGGCTCTGGAAGAACTCCTGCTCACCGGCGGTCCAGATGAACTCTTGGCCACAGTCGCGACAGGTCAGCGTCTTGTCCTGGAATGACACGAGGGACTCCTCCTTGTTCTGCCGCTCGATGGTCCCGTCTAGTTCGTGGAGGTAGCCCTCACGCGCACTGTTCGTCGCCTGTTCGTCGGCGCCTCTTCGGCCCCCTCAGTCTAGCGGGGGGTCCTAGGCCTTCCATGGATCCGGGCGTCCCGACCCGTCCGCACCTCCGCGCCGGCGCGGGGGTAGGCTGCGCCGTCATGCCCGAGCTCGGCCTCGCCGATCTGGTCGCGAACGGGACGATGTCGCGCGAGATCGCGTCGACGCTGCGGCGCGCGGCCTTCGCACGGCGCTCGTTCCTGGTCATCGCGCTCCCGCGGCTCGCGGGCAAGAGCACGGTCGGCCGGGCCATGCTCGCCGCCGCGGCCGAGGCCGGCGCGCCGATCCGCGAGCTCGGCGAGGACGGCCCGGACGCCGCCGCGCTCGCGCGCGATGCGCGCGGCGGCTACCTGTACGTGCCGGAGGTGAGCCGGTACCCGGTGGCCCCGGGATACGTGTGGGGCGCGCCGGTGCGCCGCGCGTTCGCCGCGATCGCGGAGGGGACCGCGCTCGGCACCGCACTGCACGCCGATTCGGCCGACGACGCGGTCGAGGTGCTCCGCGCGAACCGCGTGACCGACGCCGATCTCTCGCGTCTCGACCTCATCGTCCACCTCCGCTCGCTCGGCGACTGGCGCGCGCCGACCCGTCGCGTGATCGCGGACGTGCACGAGATGGTCGCGGTGACGGACGGGGTCGCCGCGCTGCGGCTCCTGCATCGCTGGGACGAGGCGCGTGACCGCTTCGAGAACGTCGCCGCGCCGGAGCGGTTCTAATACGCGTCTAACTCTTGAAGACCGTGTCGCCGTGCCACTCCAGCTGGTGCGGGTCTGGCCGGAACTCCGGGCGATTCGGAAGGCGCAGCTCCGTCCCGTCGAACGCGCGGTAATGCTCCCCGTTGTCGAAGTCCGTCCGCAAGCGTTGACTCACGCGAACTCTGAAGTCCGGCGACACGGTCAGGTAGCCCTGGTCGAAGAGCGTGTGGAGATCCGACCGGAGCAATAACCCATTGCCGATCCGATGGATGCCGCCACTGGCGACCGGACGAATATGCGCGGCGTCGAGGACGGGCAAGGTCTTCTCCGCGGTGATGGCGCAGCGTCTGTCGTACGCATCGACGACGAGTGTGCGGAACGTGCCCTGCCCGAGCCGTCGTCGCGCGAGGACCTCGGGTCCGAACATCGGTGGCACGTCTACGTCTGAGAGCTGCGGTTGCCCGGGGGCGCGCACCATCAGGTCGTTCCACACGCGAGCCCCTTCGCCCGTCGAGAGGTCGTAGGTCTTCCCCCGGACGATGTTGGGCTGCCAATCGTCCGGAGCGCGTACCCAGAGATCGCGAGGGAGGAAGAACACGTCGCGGAGGAGGACGCATCCGATCTGGTACTCGGCACGGGGATCTGACGCGGCGCGCCGATACCGTTCGACACGCGTCCGCATCTCGTCGTAGGTCGGTGCGCCGTTCTTCAACTGGAACGCGTCCCAGGCCATCCGCGACGGCAGGATCGAGAACCACGTGAAGAATCCGGCGCCGACGATCTGGTTCTCGGGATAGTGCAGCTTGAAGATGATCGGTTCCCCGATGTCGACGGCCGCGAATTCCGTGTTGCCGCTCGGCTGCCAAAAGTTGACCTCATCGAGGACTTCGAGCGACCTGAGGAACTCGTACCAGCTCCGGTCGGTGACTGCCACGAAACCCCTCATCGGTGGGTAGTCTCGCGGCAGACGCAAGCCGCGTCAGGCGCTATCGGCGCGCTACTGCCTCGCCCAGCCGACGGGGAGCAGGATCGCGCCGTCCTTCGTCGGATGTGTCGGCGGGCTATCCGAACGCGACGCGGGGGCTCTTCGCGAGGGCGAGCAGCGCAGCGCAGATGACGAGCGCGAGGAGGGCGCTCGCGCCGAGCGAGGCGTGGATGCCGACGGCCGCGCCGAGGATGCCGACGGTGAGACCGCTGCCCACGCGCATGCCGCTCTGCGCCATCGAGAAGAGACCGACGACGCGGCCGCGCCGGTCGGGCGGCGCCTCGAGCTGCACGATGGTCTGCCCGAGCGACGAGAACCCCAGGTTGAGGAAGCCCGTCGCGAAGAGTGCGACGACGGCGACGAGGTAGCTCTGCGTGAAAGCGAACAGCAGGATCGCGATCGCCCACGCGACGCCCATCCCGATCGCGGGCTCCACCCGCGGGCGGCGCAGCCACGACGACCACTCGAGGGCGAACCCGCCGACCACCGCGCCCGCGGCGCTTGCCGTGAGCAGCACGCTGTATCCGACCTCACCCTGCGCGCCCGGGATGTCCGACGCGAACTGCGGCATCTGCGATTGGTACGCGTTGCCGACGAGGAAGCTCGTCGCGCCGGCGAGCGCGACCATCGCGAGGATGATCGGCTGACGCGCGACGTCCTTCAGCGTGCGCCATGCGTCGCCGAGCGACAGCGTGCGCTGCGCGGCCGTCGCCGCGCCGTGATGCAGGTGACCGGTGTACGGCGTGCGGAACATGAGCGCGATGAGCGGGAGGTAGAGGAGGCAGTTGACGAGGAGGCCGTTCGCCGGTCCGAGTGCGACGAGCAGCCCGCCGCCGACCGCGGGACCGAAGAGGATGCCGAGGTTGCGCGACGTGGCGTTGAGGCGCACGGCGCTCTGCAGCTGATCCGCGCCGACGACGTCGTAGAGGAAGAGCTGCGAGGCGGGGGACCAGAGCGCGCCGGCGAACCCGTGGACGATGAGGAGGATCACGGCGTGCCACGCCTCGAGCGTGCTCGTGAGGAAGAGCACCGCCCAGGTGAACGACGCGAGGATGAAGAGGCCCTGGCCGACCTGGATGATGCGGCGGCAGTCGAAGCGGTCGGCGAGCGCGCCGAAGGTGATGCCAAAGAGCAGGAACGGCGCCCAGTGGCTGATGACCGCGAAGCCCGCGAGCGCGGGCGAGTGGAAGCGCTCGTAGATGAGCCAGTACGTGATGACGTGCTCGACGTTGTCGGCCATCATCGCGACCAAGCCCGTCGCGAAGTACGCGCGGAAGTCGGAGTGTCGTAGGGCGGCGAACGCCTCGCTGCGAGGCGCGACTGCTGCGGTCAGCTCACCTTCTCATCGCGCGACTTGCGCGTCCGCGTCGCGACGATGCCGACCACGACGAGCACGACCGCGCCCGCGATGAGCAGCTCGAGCGAGCCGCTGCCGAGATCCGGGTCGATGCCGAAGAGCTGTTCGATCCAGTCCACGACGAAACCTCCGCACCAGCTGGGATGCGGTGGATTCTGCCACGTTCGGGGCTACAGCCTCGGCACCGGCACGCGGTCGAATGGCGCGCGGTTGCTCTCACAGGCGATGCCGTCCCTATCGGCGTCCAGACGGTTCGGATCTCGTGGATCGGCTCGCAGCACCGCCTGCGCTTGCGCCTGGCTCGCGAAGTCGGAGCAGTTGTAGCGATCGCCTTGTCCGATGTACCGCGTCGGATCGAATCCGGCGAGCGGTGCCGGCGCGATCGCGACCGGCGCGGTCGTGACCGGCGCGGTCGTGACCGGCGCGGTCGTCGGCGCCCGCTCACGGCCAGGTGCGCCGGTGGCGACCGTCTCGCCCGCGACGGTGCAGCCCGCGACGACATAGGCGAGCGCGCAGAGTCCGAGCGCTCGCCGAGTGTGCGACCGCCTCTCCACCATCGAAGAGTCTCGGGAGGGCGTCAAGCGGACGCTCGCCGTCAGCGCAGGAGGCGGCGCTTCTCGCCCAGGAACTCGAGGAAGAGGATTTCGTTATCTCCACCGACCGGACCGCGCCGCTCTGGATCGCATCGATCGCCTGCGTGATGGGCACGGTTTGCATCGCCGGAGATTGGCTGCGGTACACGTAGAGGAGGGTGATCCCGAGGAGGGGATCAGCACGAGGACGAGGACGACGAGGATGATCGGCCGCGTCGCGTCGGAAGACCGCTGCACGCGACAGCACGCGACCACTGTCGCTCCACTCGCCGAGGGCAAGGTGGATCATCGCGGAGATCTGGCGGGTGCTCATCTGGCGATGGTCAAAGACCAACGGTACGTCTCAAGAGGAGTGGCGCCGGCTCTCGTCCGCGGCGAATGAGATGTTCGATTTCCTCGCGGACATCGGATGGACTCGACGCGGTAGCTACTCCTGCACCGTGAACCGGCCGCTATCGCTGCGGCCGAAGACCTCCGGGAAGAACGTCTCCTCGGCGTGCGCCGGTGCGACGAAGAAGTCGCCGGTCGTGGTCGCGCGCGCGTAGTAGGTGTACTCGTACACGCCCTTGCCGAGGCGATCGGTCTTGAGGATGGCGCGGTCGTCGCGCAGGTCGACCTGCTGCCACGGGCTGTAGTACCAGCGGTACCACGGGGCCACGGCCTTGCCGGCGCCGCGCTGGAGCGCCTGGATGCGATCGCTCTCGAGCTTCGCCTTGAGCGCGGGATCGGTCGTCTTGAGCCGGGCGTCGAGGGCCTCGAGGCCCGCCGGCAGCGGGTCCTCCACGGTGACGTAGTTGCGGTCGAACGGCGCCATCACCGTGACCGTCACGCGGACGACGTCGCCGAGCTTCGCGCTGGTGATCGGTCGCGTCGGATCGTCGAGCAGCGTGTAGGTGTGCGAGAGCGCGAAGCCGCGGTTTGTGGCCTCGATGTCCTTCGCCGGGGTCAGGTAGCGCAGGTCGAGCGTGTAGTAGAGGCGGCCGCTCCGCGAGAGCTCGCGCCGCACCGAGAGCAGGCTCGTCTTGCCCGGCACGAGGCGCGTCAGCGGGACGCGCGCGCTGTCCTCCGTCGGCACCATGCTCCTGCGCACGCTGCCGGAGAGTACGGTGCTGTCGTCGAGCTTCACGTTGTAGGCGAACTCCGCGCCGAGCTCGTGCGTCGTCTGGGTGTAGGTCGAGAGCGCGAGGATGCCGAGCGCGCGCTCGATGGAGGTCCGCCAGCCCGTCGCGCCGCGCGCGACGACGAGCCAGCGCACGGTCTGCGCGAGGAGCTGATGCTCGGGCTGCGTCCGCTCGATCGCGAGCGCGACGAGCGCGGTGGTCGCGGTGCTCGTCATGAAGGAGGTCTTGCTCGAGGTCGCGGGGTCCTCCCAGTGGTTGCCGTTCGCGCTCGGGATCGTCCGCGACGCGAGGTCGTTGAGCAGCGCGCGCGGCTGCTCGTCCTTCGGCGTGCCGCCGCCGTCGAGGAACGCGTTCACGAGGTACGCGCGTCCCCAGTTGGCGAGCGCGGTGCGGTACTGCTCGAAGAGCGCGTTCGCGCTGTTCCAGGCGCCCTGCCCGCCGGCTGACGCGAGCGCCGCGAGCATGAACGCCTTCTGGTCCTGATCGCTGGTCGTCGCATTGGCCGTCGTGTTCGGGCGGTTCACCCAGCCGTACACGTACCCGCTCGCGCGGCTCGCGACGCCGGGGTCGACGGAGCGGCCGTCGCGGCGCGCCTCGCCGAGCGCGAGGAGCACCCAGCCGGTGACGTTCGGGTCGGTCGTGCACTCCGGCGCGATGCACCACGGCCAGCCGCCGTCGGGGCGCTGGCGCCCGACGAGCTCGGCGAGGTCGGTGGTGATCCTGCCGTCGTAGCTCGCGTTCGTGCCCGCGGCCTTCTCGGCGCGCGCCACGGCGATGGTCGCGATGAGCCGGCTCGCGACCTCGGTCGTCCCTTCGGGGTAGGTGCGGTTCGGGTCGCGGTCGAAGGTGCGCAGCTCGCCGGCGAGCGAGCCCACGAGGGCGGAGCGCACGGCCACGCCGAGCGTGCCGTGCGCGGTGTCCGCGAACGTCGGCAGGTAGATCGCCTCGAGGCCCGCCTCGGTCGTCACGACGCCGTTCGTCGACATCGTCTCGGGCGTGAGGTCGACGTACGCGGGCAGGGTGAGGCTCATCGCGTCGCTCTCGCCGCCGGCGTCGGCGGTGAATGTCAGCTTCACGCTGCCCTCGGCGTTCACCTTCGCGCGCCACACGTATGCGAACGAGCGGCCGTCGGCGGTGAGCTGCTGTTCCCGCGTGAGCGGGCCGCTCACGGTGAGCGGGCCCTCGGCGTCGAGCGTCACCGGCACGCGCAGCGCGGCGCTCGTGCCGTTGCGCACGAGGACGCGCAGGTCCACCGCGTCGCCGACGCGGAAGAAGCGCGGAAGCGCGGAGCGGATGAGGATCGGCTTCGTCGAGACGAGCTCGTTGGTCCCCTCGCCGACCATCGTGTCGCCGCTGATCGCGCGCGCCTGCATGCGCCAGGTGGTGAGGTCGTCGGGCATGACGACGTCGACCGTGGCGGTGCCGTCGTCCTTCGTCACGAGCTGCGCGTCCCAGTACGCGGTGTTGCGGAAGTCCTCGCGCACCTTGCCGCTCGCGATGCCGCCGCCGGAGCCGCCCTTGCCCACCTTGGGCAGCTCCGCCACGACGTCGTTCCAGCGATCGAGCGACACGCCCATCGACGAATTCGTCGAGACCGCGAGTCCGCGCTCGAACCAGAACGCGTGCATGCCGTCGGGCCCGCGCTCGTCCATGAGGCTCAGCACGGCCTTGTCGACGACCGCGACCGAGAGCTGCGAGCGCACGCCCCTGCCCTGGACGTCGGTGACGGCGATCGCGTAGCGCACGGTGTCCCCGGGCTTCGCCTGCGCGCGGTCCGGCGTGATCTTCACGATGAGCTGCCGCGACGAGGTGGAGACCGGGAGCTGCGCGTAGCCGACCTTGTAGCGGGGGAGCGAGTCCTCCGCGGTCGGCGCGCGATAGAGCACCACCGAGACGAAGACGTCGGGGACCGAGCGATCGACGATCGGGATGCGCAGGCGCTCGCTGTTCGTGGGGAGCGTGCGCACCTCGCGCGTGATGATCTTGCCGCGCTCGACGGTCACGAGCGCCGTCGCGCCGGCGAACGGCGCGGGCACGAGGACCTCGGCGGTGTCGCCGACCTCGTAGCGCTCTTTGTCCGCGACGAGCTTGATGGCGTCGTCGTTGGTGACCTGCCAGAGCGCGAAGCCCTGGCCGCTCACCCAGAGGTACGTCGCCGAGCGCGCGGTGCGGCCATTCGCGTCGGTGGCGACGGCGACGAGGCGCAGCGTGCCCGCCTTCGTGGGCCGGTACGACACGCTCGCGGTGCCGTCGGCGCCGGTGCGCGCGTGGAGCGTCGTGACGAGGACGTCGCGGACGTCGCTCTGGTAGCGGCGGCCGCCGCCGGGCACGAGGACCTTCGTGGTGATCCATTGCCGGTCGTACACCTGCACGCTCACCGAATGGTTCGGGAGGATCTGCCCGTCGGTGTCGACCGTGACGAGCCTGAGGACCGCGTCGGTGCCGACGGTCGCGACGTAGCGCTCCGAGCGGATGCCCGCGTAGTAGGACGCCGGATGCACGGTGACCTGCGTGGCGCCGCCGACAGCCTGGCCGTTCTGGTCGGTGACCGTCGCGGACACGGTGAAGCGCTGCGCGCCCTCCGACGGCTTGAGCGCCGCGGGCACGCGGAAGGTCGCCTTGCCGCCCGCGCCGGTCGTGGTCGAGCCCTTCGCCCGGATCGGGTCGCTCGCGACGGACTGGCGCGCGTAGTCGCGGTCGGAGAACGAGTACGACTCGAAGCCCTTCACCTGCGGCGAGAACGGCGAGGCGATCGCGGACCAGTCGACCCGCGCGCCCTCGAGCGCGCCGCCAAAGAAGAAGGACGCCGTCGTGCTCGCGTCGATGACGTCGCCATCGGTGTACGAGGCCCGGTCCGCGGCGACCTCCACCTGGAACTCGGGCTTGCGGAACGCGGCGACCGCGAACGAGTTGGACGCGAAGGTGTAGCCGTTCGGACCCCTCCCGGGCTGCGCTGTTCCGCCGCCCATCTCGAGCGCGAGGAAGTAGTCGCCGGTCGGCGCGTCGCTGGGAAGGTCGAAGAACCCCGCGAACGAGCCGAAGTCGTCGAGCGTCACCGGCTCGCGCTTCACCTCTTGCCCGCGCGCGTTGCGCATCACGAAGGTGAAGCCGTCCCTGGGCGGCAGCGTGTACTGCGCGTCGTCGTCCGCGCGGACGATGCCCTTGTAGTGCACGGTCTCGCCGGGCCGGTAGATCGGGCGATCGGTGTACACGTGCCCGACGTACTGGCGCGCGTAGAACTCGCCGGGAAGTCCGTACTGATAGGGCGACGCGCCCTGCCAGCGCGTGCTCACCGCGCCGAAGCGGTCGCCGCCGCCGGTGGTCAGCCAGTAGGTCCGATCGACGCTCGAGCCGAGGACTGGCGTGAACGGCTTGAACACCGCGATGCCGCGCGCGTCGGTGGTGACCTCGCCGGTCCCCGCGCCCGCGACCTTGATCGTCACGCCGGGGAGCGGCGTGCCGGTGTCGTGGTCGAGCGCCCACACCAGGAGCTCGTCGAGCGAGAGCTTCGTGACGAGCACGGTGTCGACGACCGCGAAGAAGAAGCGCGATCCGAGCTGGCCGTCGGTGGTGAGCTCGTAGTACCCGACCGGCAGTGGTCCGCCGCCGGTGAGGCTCGTGCGGGTGAGGAGCACCTGGTCCTTCGCCGATGGGAGCCGTTCGGTCCACGTGCGGACGGGTCGCTGGCTCGGTACGAACTTCGGGTCGAGGTTGAAGTCGTGCATCCCCGACTTCGCCTCAGCGTCGGTGAGCGGGTACAGCGTGAAGGTGACCGCGGTCTTGTTCGTGGTCTGGAAGTAGAGGAACGGCTCGCTCGACGACGAGTACGTCGCCGCGCCGCCGTAGCCGGGCAGCGCGAGCGCGACGCTCGAGGGCATCTCGCCGGTGGTGAAGCTGAAGCGGTAGCCGGGCATGACCTGGCCGTAGCGGTCCAGCGCGCCCGGATCGATCGTCACCGTGTACGTCGTCGACGCGTCGAGCGCGACGTTGACGCCGAGGTTGAAGTCGTACGTGAAGACCTTTCCTTCGAGGTCCTTGTCCGCGATGCCGCTCACGTGGATCTTGCCGTCGAACGAATCGGGATCCATCGGGTTCGTGAACTGCACGCTGATGCCGTAGCGGCCGGCGTCCTTCTGGCCGTCGCCCGGATAGGTCTGCTTCACCGCGGGCGCGCCCACGGTGGTGAAGGTGCTGGTGCGCTCCTTCGCGAGCACGCCGCCACGCGCGCTCGTGAGCCCCTGCGGGACGGTGACGACGTACTTCGTCTCGTTCGCCATGCGCGCGGTCGGGTTGAGCGTGAGCACGGTGTGGTCCGGGTTCCAGGTGCGCCGCTCGGCGACGAGCGCGCCGCTGTCCGCGTTCTTCACGGTGACGCCGTCGCCGGCGGCGTCGGCCATGGGCTGGTTGAAGGTGACGACGACCTCCTGCCACGGCCCGCCGTAGATCCACGAGCCGTCCGGCGAGATCGCGTCGACCGCGGGCGAGATCGTCGTGAACGTGGTGCGGTAGTCGCTCTCGAGCACGCCGTCGGCCGCCGAGGTGAGGCCCCTGTTCACCTTCACCGTGTACGTCGTCGTCGGCGCGAGATCGGTCGGGATGAAGCGGTAGATGGAGGTGTTCAGCCACTCGCCGGTGCCGTGGAGCGGCGGGTCGAACGTGACGACCTGATCCTTCGATTGGTTCGCGAGCGTCGTGAGCGGCGCGACCGAGCGGCTGAACTGCACGAGCACCTGCGCGGAGAGGGGCACCTCGGTGTCGCCGTCGCCCGGGATGACCTGCTGGACCGTGAGCTTGCCGGTGACGGTGAACTTCTTCGCGACGGTCTGCGGCACGCCCGCGTCGGGGTTCGCGGGCACGATCGCGGTGTACGTCGAGCCGCGAAGGAGGCCGGGGAAGTCCGGCTGGAAGAGGAGCGTCTTCGGCGAGAGCCACGCGTACGAGCCCGGGGTCCGCGGGAAGAGCTGGAGCAGGCCCTCGGGGTTCGTGTCCTTCGGCGCCCTCGCGAACGTGACGGTGATCGGAGAGAGCCGCGCGACGTCGTCGCCCGCCGGTGTGAGCGCGAAGGGCGCGTCCTTCGTACGCTGCGGCAGCGAGACGAGCTGGCTGCACGCGACCACCAGGATGAGCAGCGCCGCCGCGACCGCGCCGCCGCGGAAGCGCCGCAGGAGCTCCATCACTTCACCTCGAATGCCGCCGTCGCCACGACCGCCGAGCCGTCGGGCGCGATCGCGCGGACGCGCAGCGTGTGCGCGCCGGGCACGAGATCCCACGCGAGCCATGCGTCGGCGCCGGCCGTCTCGCCGACCGTCGCGCCGTCGATCTCGAACACGACGCGCTCGGTCCCCGCCGCGGCCGACGCGCGCAGCACGAGCTGCTGCGTCGGGAGCTCGGGCGCGCGGTAGAAGACGCTCCCGCTCGCCGGCGTCACGATGCGCACCGCGGCGTCCGGCGCGAGGTCGGTCGCGAGCGCGAGGCCCGCGTCGCGCGCCCACGCGCGCGCCTCGAGCGGCGGATCGATGACGATGCCGCCGTTCGCGCCGCGGGCGTAGTAGCGCTCGGTCGCCATCGGCACGGTGCCCGCGACGAAGAGCTCGCGCGACGGGCTCGGGCAGAACGGACCCGGGAGGAGCCCGGTCGGCGCGCACACCGTGACCTCGACAAGACCGGGCGGGCGGACGAACGCGGGCGTGGGGCGCGAGAGCGCGGCGGCCATCATCGCGTCGTGCCAGATGGGACCCGCGCCCTCGACCCCGGAGACGTCGGTCATGGGCGAGCCGTCTGCGTTCCCGACCCACACGCCGATCGCGAGGTCCGGCGTGTAGCCGATGGTCCAGTTGTCGCGGAACCCCGTGCTCGTGCCGCTCTTCACCGCCGCGTCGAAGGGCAGGTCGAAGGGCGTCACGCCGCCGAAGCCGGGGATGCGCGCGTCGGGGTCGGAGAGGATGTCGGTGAGCTGGTAGGCATGCTGCGGGAGCAGCACGCGACGCGGGGCGGACGCCGCGTGCTGATACAGCACCCGTCCCGCGCTGTCGCGCACGCGCTCGACGGCGTACGGCTCGGCGAGCATGCCGCCCGCGGCCAGCGACGCGTACGCGTTGGTGAGCTCGAGGAGCGTGACCTCGCCGCCGCCGAGCGTGAGCGAGAGGCCGTAGGTCTCCGCCTCGTCGAGCGTCTTCAGCCCGACGCGTTGGAGCATCTCGAGCATCGCGTCGAGTCCGATGGCGTCGAGCGTCCGGACCGCGGGCACGTTGAGCGAGGATGCGAGCGCGGTCCGGAGCGGCACGACGCCGTGGAAGGAGCGGTCGAAGTTGAGGGGCGCGTACGTGCTGTTCGGCGTCGCGAACGTCGTCGGCACGTCGAGCAGCGGCGACGCCGGCGTGTAGCCGCGCTCGAAGGCGGCGGCGTAGAGGAACGGCTTGAGGGCGGAGCCGGGCTGGCGCGGCGTGACCGCCATGTCGATCTCGCCGCCGTGCCGCGGGTCACCGTCGGTCGCGCCGCCGACGAGCGCCACGATGCGACCGGTCACCGGCTCGACGGCGACGAGCGCGGCGTCGGTCACGTTGCGGTCGGCGAGCGGCGCGAGGCGCATGCGCGCGAGGCGCTCGCTCTCCGTCTGGAGTCCGGCGTCGAGCGTGGTCTCGACGACGAGCCCGTCGCGGCGCGCGAGGTCCGGCCGCACGCGCGCGAGCTCGGCGAGCGCGTACGTCACGAAGTCGTGCGCGATCGCGCCGGGGACCGCGGGAAGGAGCTCGATCGTCTCGGCGAGCGCGGCGTCCGCGTCGTGCCGCGCGATCCAGCCGTCGTCGACCATGCGCGCGAGCACGTAGCGCTGGCGGACGCGCGCCGCGGCGTCGTCGTACTCGGATGGCCGCTGCGGGAGGCCGGCGAGGTACGCCGCGTGCGCGAGGTCGAGGTCGCGCGCGCTCGTCCCGAAGTACACGCGCGCCGCCGCTTCGACGCCGTACGCGCCGCGACCGTAGTACACGTCGTTCAGGTAGAGGTCGAGGATCTCGGCCTTCGAGTAGCGCGCCTCGAGCATGGTCGCGAGACGGGCCTCGTCGGCCTTCCGCACGAGCAGCGGCCGCGCGTCGTCCGGGAGGTACAGACGCCGCGCGAGCTGCTGCGTGATCGTCGAGGCGCCGGAGGGGCGCGTCTCGAGCGTGGTGAGGGCGCGGGCGATCGCGAGGGGGTCGACGCCGGCGTGGGAGAGGAACCGGCGGTCCTCGGCGGAGATCGTCGCCTGGAGCATGCGCGGCGCGATCCGCTCGAGCGGCACCGGGATGCGGAAGCCGTCGCGGGCGCCGCGCTCGAGGACCGTGCCGTGCGCGTCGAGCACGACCGTGCCGGGCAGCGCGATGCGCGCCTCGGGCGCCTCGAGCGGCGCGACGCGCGCGTAGCCGGTGACGCCGGCGAGGAGGACGGCAGTCCCGATGACGGCGGCGCGGAGTGCTCCGAGCACGTCACGAGCATTGTCGCCGCCTGGCTGGGCGGCGTCTGATGCCGAACGAACAAGTACTACAGGACCGCTAACACTTCGCTGTGCGCCGGCGCCCCACTGGAGGCGTCGGGCGTCTCCCCCGAGCGAGGTAGCCCTCCCGGAATGACGAATGGGGGAGCGACCACGCCTGACGCCGCCGCGAACCTGTCGTTGGTACAGGCACGCACAGAGAAGGATGGTGGGTGGCGATGAGGGCATTCGTTGCGGCGGCGGTCTTCGCGCTGGTCTTGGGTGGCGCGCCCGCGGTCGCGTTCGCCGACGAGGGCGACGCCGACGCGGCGACGCAGGCCGACGACCCCGGCATCGCCCACTTGCACGACGCGATCACGGACATGCGCGACGCGAACACCGCGCTGCGGGCGGAGTGCCCGGACCGCTCGGACGCGAAGTGCCGCGCCGAGCTCGAGAAGGCGCGCGACGCGTTCAAGATCGCGCGCGAGAAGGCGATCGAGGAGCACCACGCCTTCAAGGAAGACCAGAAGAAGGCGCGCGAGGCGGCCAAGGAGAAGCTCAAGGGCAACGCCAAGGAGCAGGCGAAGGACAAGGCCAAGGAGAAGGCGAAGGAGGCTCCCGCTCCATCCGCGTCACCGCGGGCCTGAACGCAGCCCCCTCCCGACGATGAGCGGCCCCGCATATGGCGGGGCCGCTCTGTTTTTCAACGCACCAGGCCGTCGGCGAGCGCGCGCACCTCGTCGCGGTCGAGCGCCGTCGCGTCGGCGTAGAGCGCGACGCGCTCGAGGATCCCGTCGTACCGCTCGCGCAGCCGGCGGCCGAGCTCGGCGTACGTCGCGGCGCGCGTGACGAACGCGTCGAACATGTCCGCGGTGACTAGACGTGGCAGCTCGTCGAACTCTCCGGCGCGCGCGAGCTTCGAGAGCTCCTCGCCGATATCGCCCCAGCCGTGATGGTCGAGCACCGCGCGGTACGTGGGCGTCGACGCGTAGAAGCCGAGCTGCTCGCGCGCGAAGCGCTCGTCCGCCGCGACGGTGCGCGACGAGTCGACCAGCGTGAACACCGGGCACGACACGATGACCTCGCCGCGACCGCGCTTCGCGCGCGCGAGACCGCGCTCGAGTGACGGCAGGCCGACGGCGCGCAGGTAGTCCGGCGTCGAGAACGGGTGGCCGACGATGCCGTCGGCGACCTCGCCCGCAACGCGGAACATGCGCTCGTTCACCGCGGCGAGGTAGATCGGGATGCGCGGATGCGCGATCGGGCCCGGATCGAAGAACGGCGACAGGAGCGAGAACGAGTAGAAGTCGCCCTTGAACGAGAGCCGGTGCTCGTGCTGGAACGCGCCCCAGATGTGACGGAGCGCCTGCACGTACTCGCGGATGCGCGCCGCGGGCCGGTCATAGGGCATCGCGAAGCGCCGCTCGATGTGCGCCTTCACCTGCGTCCCGAGCCCGAGGTCGAGCCGGCCGCCGCTCGCGCCCTGGATCGCCCACGCGTCCATCGCCGCGAGCATCGGGCTGCGCGAGAGGGCGACCGCGATTCCGGTGCCGATGCGCAGCCGCGCCGTCCGCGTGGCGGCGACGGCGAGCGGGAGGAAGGGATCGACCCGCGTCTCGGTGAGCCAGAGCCCGTGGAAGCCGTTCGCCTCGAGGCCGCTCGCGATGGCGCCGGCGTCCTCGATGGGCGTGCCCTGCAGGAAAGCGTCGAGCTTCACGCGAAGCTCCTATGTCAAGAGGGTCATGCGGCGACCCTCTCGAGTGATGCAGCGAAGCGGTCGGAGAGCGCATGGAACACACGACGGACGATGAGCCGTTTCAGCGCGCGGCGCGCCTCCCGCGCGGTGCGGCCCTCGCCGCGCCGTCGCGCGAGATACGCCTGGGCCGGCGCGTACATGCGCGCCTGGGTGAGCACGATCTGGTGGAAGAGCATGGTCAGCCGGCGGTTGCCGCCGCGGTTGAGGCGGTGGCGCGGCCCGCCGGCGCTGGATGCCTCCAGCGGCGAGACGCCGGCGAGCGCGGCGAGCTGCTCCTCGCCGAAGCCGGCACGGGGTCGGCCGACCTCGGCGACGATCGCGCAGCTGATGAGCGCGCCGACGCCTTCGATCTGCCTTAGGGCTCGAAAGGTGCTCCGGCTCGCACGCTCGAGCGGGGCGCGCAGCTCGCGGTCCTGGGCATCCCGCAGCGCGAGCTGCTCGGCGGTCTGGCGGATGACGCGCTCGCGCTCGCGCGCGAGCGTCCCCGTGCCCGGCGCGACGTACGTGCGCGCCGCGGCGATGCCGGCCTTGGTCGTGAGCGCTGGCAGCTTCGTCTGGTACTCGGGGTCGCAGAGCAGCAGGAGATCGTGCAGCCGGTTCACCAGGCGAGTCATGTCCTTGGTGAGCTCGGCCTGGGTGCGGCTCCAAAGCTGCACCCAGGCGGTCTCCTCGTCGTCAGCGAACACGCGCGGCAAGCGGTCCTGCTCTTCGCGCAGCACCACCGCGACGGCGTGGGCGTCCAGCCGGTCGCTCTTGCCGCGCCGCACCATGCCCGCGCGCCGACGCGCGGTGACGCGTCCGCTCACCTCGCGCACCCGCTCGCCGCCGCCGGCGAGGTCCTGCGCCAGGCCGCGCCCGAGGTACGAGGCGCCCTCGACCGCCCAGATCCGCTCCGGCCACTGCCGGGCCCACGCGAGGAGCTCGGCCCACGCCTGGGCCGCAGTGGCGATGCCCCGCTCGCCGACGATGCCGCGCTCGTCGATGGCCACCGCCTGATGGATGCGCTTGTGCGCGTCGACGCCGATCCAGATCACCACGTGCCTCCCTCTGGAAGCGAAGGCCGCGGTCGGCATCGACGAACGACGCGCCTCACTCGGGTCACGAGACGGGCTCCTATCACGTCAGACCGCCGACGTCGCCGGACGGGCGACTCTTCGCATGGAAGGCAGCAGATCGCGCCGCGGAGTCTATGGGTCAGTCCGTCCGACGACCACACCAGCATCACAGTGAGCTGAGGCTAGCGAAGTGTGACGCGCGTCACATGCCGCGCCTCCGTTCTCGGTGTCCTTCGTCACGTTCGCGGCCAACTCGGATGCCCGCGCCCGTTCGGACGTTGGAATGGACGATGAGAACATCCTCCTCTACAAGACCATCGAGCACCGGGCTCGGGTCGAGCCGCGCGACGCGGGCAGCGAAGACGTGCTCATCCGGTAGGCCCACCTCATCCACGCCCCCCGCGTGAACGAGGAAGAGGCGAAGAAGATCGCCGCCTAACCCGTCTCCGCGAACGTGAACCGGGCCGCCGACGTGTTGAAACGCTTCACATCGAACGCGATCAGCTTCGTCGGACGCGCCCGGAACACGTGGCCCTTCTCGTACTGCTCCGCCTTCGGCCGGTACGTGAAGCCCCGTCCGTACTTCGCCGCGTAGCGCTTCGCGATCTTCACCGCGAGCGCGTGATCGACCCCGCGGACGATGTCGACGACCGCCTCGCCGAACGCCGCGCGATCGGCGAGCTGCATCCCGAAGGCGAGATGCGGCTCGCGCGCGAGGTTGCGCGCCCAGCGGGTGCGGTCGCTCCCCTCGAAGTAGAGGACGCCGTCGACCCACACGCCCCACTGCTGTACGAGATGCGGGCGCCCGTCCGCGTCCGTCGTCGCGATCCAGAGGTACGGCGATCCGCGGAGGATCTTCTCCACGGCCGGCCACGCGAGCATCCCCTTCGGAGCCCGCGAGATGTATCCCTTCGGTAGCTCCGGCCGGTCGCGCCGCGGCGTGCGCACGCGCCGATCCTACGCGCGGGACGCGCCCGCGGGCCGAAGGGCTCTAGTCCCGCCGCGCCCGCGATCCTGTACTCAGGTCATGGCGACGAACACCTACAGCCCGAGGTAGGCCTTGCGCACCTCGGGCATCTCGCGCACCTGCTTCGCCTCTCCCTCGATCGCGACCTTCCCGTGGCTCAGAACGTAGGCGTAGTCCGAGATCGCGAGGCTCATCTGCACGTTCTGCTCGACGAGGAGCATGGTGAGCCCCTCCTTCTTCAGCGTGCGGATGATCTCGAACAGGTTCTGCGTGAAGATCGGCGAGAGGCCGAGGCTCGGCTCGTCGAACATCAGGATCGCCGGCTTCGCCATGAGGCCGCGCGCGATCGCGAGCATCTGCTGCTCGCCGCCGGACAGCGTCCCGGCGAGCTGGGCCTTCCGCTCGCGAAGGCGCGGGAACAGCGTGAAGACGCGTTCGAAGCTCTGGCGCATGTCGGCGCGCGCCCGCGCGACGGTCGCGCCCATCTCGAGGTTCTCGAGGATGCTCATGGTGGAGAAGAGCTGCCGGCCCTCCGGCACGAGGACGAGGCCGAGCATGGCCTTCTCGTGCGGCGAGAGGCGCGTGACCTGGCGTCCGTCGAACGTGACGCCGCCCTTCCACGCGGGGAGCAGGCCCATGACCGCGCGCAGCAGCGTGGTCTTCCCGGCGCCGTTGCTGCCGACGAGCGTCGTGAGCTTGCCGTCGCGCAGCTGGAGCGACGCGCCCCAGAGGATCTGGACCTCGCCGTAGCCGGACTCGAGGTTCTCGATCGAGAGCGTACTCATGCGCCCTCCTGGAGGAACCGCTCCGCGACCTTCGGGTCGCCGAGGTACGCCTCGATGACCTTGGGGTCGTTCTGCACCTGCTCGGGCGTTCCCTCGGCGATCTTGCGCCCGTAGTCGAGGACCACCACCTTGTCGCAGAGGTTCATCACGGCGTGCATGAGGTGTTCGATCATCACGATGGTCACGCCCTGCTGCTTGATGGTGCGGAAGATGCCGAGCATTTCCGCGACCTCCTGCGGATTGAGACCGGCGAGCACCTCGTCGGCGAGGAGCAGGCGCGGCCGCGACGCGAGCGCGCGCGCGAGCTCGAGGCGCTTCTTCTGCGCGACGTTCAGCTTGCCGGCCAGCATCTCCGCGCGATCGGCGAGGCCGAGGTACGCGAGCGTCTCCTCCGCCACCTTCGTCGCGGCCTTGAGCCCAAGGTTCTCGCGGCCGAAGCACGCGCCGACCGTGACGTTCGCGATGACCGAGAGGTCGTTGAGCGGCCGCACCACCTGATGCGCGCGCGCCACGCCGCGCTTGGCGACCTGGTACGGACGCATGCCGGAGAGCGTCTCGCCGTTGAACACGATCGTCCCGGTGTGACGGCGGTACACGCCGTTGATGGCGTTGAAGAGCGTGGTCTTCCCGGCGCCGTTCGGGCCGATGAGCCCGACGATCGAGCCCGCTTCGACGTCGAAGCTCGCGCCGTCGCAGGCGACGAGCCCGCCGAAGCGCACCGTGACCTCCCGGACCTGGAGGATCGCCGTCACGGGATGTAGCTCCGCAGGACCGGGAAGCGGTTGCGCAGCCAGCCCACCAGGCCCGCGGTCACGAAGAGCACGACGACGAGCAGGAGCAGCCCCGCGAGGGACAGCTGGAAGCTCGCGAGCGTCGGGTTCGTGATGAGGAAGCCGCGGAGCCACTCGTACACCGCCGCGCCGACGATCGGTCCCGCGACGGTGCCGATGCCGCCGAGCACCACCATGACCAGCGACTCGATCGAGCGCTGCAGCTCGAAGGCGTGGCCCGGCTCGATGAGGCCGTTGCGGAAGAAGAACGCCGCGCCCGCCATCGCCGGGAAGACCGCGGAGATCACGTACGCCGCGACCTTGGCGCGCGACGGATCGATGCCGACGACCATGGCGACGTCCTGGTCCTCGCGGATGGCCATGAGCGAGAGCCCGAACTTGGAGCGCTTGATCCAATACGACGCCGCGATCGTCGAGATCGCGACCGCCGCCATGGAGTAGTACCCGAGGTCGCGCGCCTGCGATGCGCCCCCGTACCGCGCGTACACCGAGAAGTTGAAGAACATGCCGACCGCGCCGCCGAACTCCTCCCAGTTGTTGAAGACGACGCGCATCGCCTCGTTGATACCAACCGTCGCGAGCGCGAAGTACGCGCCGCGCAGTCGCAGGATCGGAATGCCGATGACGAGCGCGATGAGGGCCGAGGGGATCGCGCCGGCGATGAGGGCGGCGAGGAAGTGCCAGCCCTGCACCTGCATGAGGTAGAACGCGAAGTACCCGCCGAGGCCGAAGAACACGATGTGCCCGAAGGACACGTACCCCGTGTACCCCATGATGATGTTGATGCTCGATGCGAGCGTGACGAGCATGAACACCAGGAAGAGCTCTTCGCGCAGGGTCGGGTTGCTCGTGAGCGTCGGCATCGCCGTCGCGATCGCGAACACGAGCACGACGAGCGGCAGGAACGGGATGCGGTAGCGCCTCATGCGCGCGACCCCAGCAGGCCCGAGGGCCGCAGCAGCAGGATGGCGATGAAGATCACGTACTCGAGGACCGGCACCCACGAGACCGGGATGAACACGGTGGTCACGCCCTCCAGCAGGCCGATGACGATGCCGCCGAGGAGCGCGCCGGTGGGGTTCCCGAGGCCGCCGAGCACGACGATGACGAACGATTTCACCTCGTAGCCCGCACCGGAGAGCGGATTGAACGGGAAGAGCGTCGACAGGAGCGCGCCGCTCACCATCGCGAGCGAGGTCCCGATGCCGAACGAGAGCGCGAGCATGCGCCGCGAGTCGATCCCCATGAGCTCGGCGGCGGCGCGGTTGTTGGCGACGGCGCGGATGGACTTCCCGATCCGCGTGCGGAACAGGAGCGCGTACAGAAGGATCGCGACGACGATCGCGACGGCGACGGCGACGGCGTGGGTGCCGAGGACCGTGATGTTCCCCGCGGTGACCGAGCCGAGCGAGACGTCCACGGCCCGCGGCGTCGTGGTGAACGTGCTCGTCGCGACGCCGATGATCATGAGGTTCACCGAGAACGTCGCGAGGAGCGTCGTCAGCTCGGGCGCGTTGATCACCCGATCGACCGCGATGAGGTACTCGACGACGCCGAAGACGAGCCCGATGACGAGCGCGGCGGCGATCCCGAGGTACGGGTTCACGCCGAGCGGTCCGGTGAAGAGCGTGTACACGACGAACATGCCGAGCGCGATGACCGGGCCGTGCGAGAGGTTGATGACCTTCATGACGCCGAAGATGAGCGTGAGGCCCATCGCGGCAAGGCCGTAGACGAAGCCGAGCATGAGACCGTCGATCGCCGACGGAACGAGCGCCTCGAGGCTCATGCTCGGCTCGTACTACCTATTCGGTTTTCGTTCGCTACTTGCGCAGCTGCGCGTCTGCGGTCTTGGCCTCCGGCGGCCAGACGATCTGCGTGGCGAGCTTGCCGTCCGATCCCTTGAGCCACTGCACGTAGACCATGTCGTGCGCGACCTGCTTGCCGTGGGTCTTCTGGTCCGTCGAGAACTTGATGTGGCCGAAGAACGTCATGATGTCGGTCTTGTCGAGCGCGGCCTTCACCTTGGCCGGGTCGGTCGATCCCGCGTCCTCGAGCGCCTTCTGGAGCACGAGGCCCGCGGCGTAGCCACCGGCCGAGTGGTAGGACGGAGCCGCGTTGAACATCGCCCGGTACGCGCTGGTGAACGCGTCGACGGCGATGCCGTAGTAGGGAATGTTGAGCGCCTTCGCGCCCGCCTCGCTGTACTTCACCGCGGGCTCCCACTGGGACGGGCCGACGATGAACTGCGCGGCGTCGCCGAGGTCGGCGAACGTCGGCTCGGGCGGCGCGACGAGGAGCGCGACGAAGCGGGCGCTCACGTTCTTCTCTTTGAGCGCCTTCGCCAACGCGCTTCCGTCGACGAGGTGGCCGCCGCCGATGATCGCGTCGGGCGCCGCGGCGACGATCTGGTTGATGAACGGTGCGAAGTCGGTCGTGCCGGTGTCGTAGCCCTGGTTCACGACGACCTGCAGGCCCTTGCTCTCGGCGTACGGCTTCGCGGCCGCGACGACCGAGACCGAGAACGAGTCCTTCTCGTTCACGATGGCGACCTTCTTGATCGTCGGGTCGAGCTTCAGCATCAGGTCGATCGCGCCGGTGAGGTACTTCGACGCCGGCGTGTAGACCTGATAGATGTTCTGGAAGCCCTGCTCCATGGTGGCGTCGTCCGCGCCGCCGGCGGTCACCATGACCTTGCCGTTCTGCTCGGAGACGACCGCGGCGGCCTTCACCAGACCGCTGGAGTACGGCGACAGGAGGAAGTCGACCTTGTCGTCGTTGATGAGCTTCGTGTAGAGCTGCTGCACGCGGTCGGTGGCCGATCCATCGTCGTAGAAGGTGATCTTCGGCATCAGGACGGTCCCGTCCTTCAGCTTGATGCCGCCCGCCTTCGTGACCTGATCGACCCAGAGCTTGATGCCCTCGGTCTGCTTCGTGGACGCGACCTGCTGCGCGCCGGTCTGCGAGTTCGTGAACCCGATGTTCAGCGTCTTCGTGACCGCCGGCTGCGTCGTCGCGCCGCCGCTCGCCGCGGTCGATGCGGTCGGCGTCGCGGTCGACCCGCCGCCGCATGCCGCGGCAACGAGGCCGAGGACCGCGAGCGCCACCGCGCCGATACGTGTTCTCATGGCTGCCATCTCCTTCGCGCGGTATCCGCGCCCATTCTCCTAGGGTCCGTCGCGACCGTGTCAAACCGTCGTCGGCTCACGACGAGCCAGCCAAGCGCCCCGGCGAGCACCACCCCCTGGAGGGCCGTCGTTTCGAGCGTCGGGAACGCCCCGACGATCCCGATGTCGGGAAGATACGCGCGCGGGCTCGCGGATACGAGCCCCGCGACCTGCAGCGCGTGGACGCCCGTGCCGGCGAACTTGAGAGCCAGGTAGTAGACGAGGACGCTCGTCCCGAGGAAGAACGGACGGATCGGGATGCGCACGCCGAGGACGAGCACCATACAGCCGATCGCGGCGAGCGCGCCGGCGCCGGCGAGGAGCCCGAGCGCGAGGTCTCGTGCCGCGATGGACGGTGCGATCCCGACGTAGAACAGCGCCGTCTCGGCGCCCTCGCGGAACACCGCGAGGAACGCGACCAGCGCCAGGCCGAGGAGGCTATTGCGGGCCAATGCCGTGCCGCTCTTCTCCCGGATGTACCGCTGCCAGGCGCCCAGGTTCGACTTGGAGTGCAGCCACCAGCTCATATAGAGGAGCATCGCCGCCGCGAAGAGGCCGGCGACGCCCTCGAGGAGCTCGCGGTCGGCGCCGGCCGACTCGCTCGCGGAGAACGCGACGCTGATGACGATCGCGATCGCGATGCTCGCGAGGAGCCCCACCGCGCCGCCGCTCCAGATCCACACGCGCTTGCCGGCGTTCCCGGTCTTCGTGAGGAACGCGAGGAGCGCCGCGACGACGAGCAAGGTCTCGACGCCTTCGCGGACGAGGATGATCGCCGCGTCGAAGACGCCGTACGACCCGGTGGACGCGACGAACGGCGAGAGCTGCGTGCGCATGTCGGCGATCGCTTCGCGCGCCGCCGCGTAGTCGGCGGGATGCGCCGCCAGCGACGCGTTCGCGACGGCCATGTCGTTCTCGACCCGCGCGTACACGTCCGGCGCGCGTCCCTTCACGATCGACTCGACCTGCGTCCACGTGCCGCGGAACGCGGCGAGGGCCTCGGTCGCGGCGGGCGCATCGGCCGGTGTGGCCGACGCGCTCGCCGCATCGAGGTGGGAGAGGAGAGGTGTCAGGTCGGTGGTGGATGGCGCCGCGTACGCCGGACCCGCGACGGCCGCGAGGACCTCCTTCGCGTCGTCGACGAGCGCCTCGACGCGATCGGCCGCGAGCGGCGTGGCCGGGGGCGTGATCGACGGGATCGCGGCGGCGAGCGCCGGGTCGATGTCTGGCGCGAGCGCGCGAGCGCGCGCGAGGAAGGCGTACGCGTCCTGGTACTCGCTCTCTTCCTGGACCTTCGCGTTCGCGACGCCGTCGGAGTACTCGGTGGTCGCGAGCTCGAGCAGCTCCGACGCGACCGCGGCGCGGAGCTGCGGCGTGCTCGCTGCCTCGCCCGCGACGGTGCGCTCGGCGTCGTCGAGGGTGCGGTCGGCGGAGGCGATCGTCGTCGCGACGGACGGATCGCGGGCCGCGACCCGGTCGCGCACCGCGGCGAGCAGCGCGCGCAGCGCCGCGTCGACCTGAGGGTCGCGCTTCGCGAGGGCGGCGTCTATGGGCTGCAGGTCCTCGGCCGGGTGCCCGGCGTGCACCGCCGCGAGCGCCCAGCGTCCCGCACCGGCGTTCAGACCCGCGGCGAGGAGGTGGGCGCGGACCTTCTCGATGCGCACCGCCACGGCGGCGGAGTCGCGCGGGCTGTCGGCCCGAGCGCATCCGGCGAGCGCCAGGACGGCGACCGCCAGGAGCCCCCACCAGCGCGTGCGACGCATCGACGGAAGGCTGCCTGCTGTGAGCCGTCCCGAGCAGGGGTATGTCGGACCGAATTCAGGGGCCGAACGGCCCGGCAGCTCCCCGACAGCGCGGCGTTTCCTCGATGTGGAAAGAATGTGGATATGGCACACCGTCCCGCGGCAGCGGGGGCGTCGATATGGGAAAAAGCACGGGATCGCCCCAGAAAGCGCTCAGCCTGTGGTAACCTGCGCTCCTCGCATGTCGAAGCGGCTCATCGTCGTCGTCATCCCGATGCTCGTCCTTGTGACGGGCCAAGAGACGTTGGGAGGCGGCGACTAGACCCGCGAAGCGAACAAGGATCGAACCGAAGGCCTCCCGACAAGGGAGGCCTTCTTCGTCCTAGGAGGTCAGGCGACGAGCGGCAGCAGGTACATCGCGATCGTGCTCGCGGGCAGCACCCGATCGGCGGGGCTGCGCGATGCGGTCGCGGCCGCCGTCGACAAGGACGCGCGCGTCCTGCGCACGACCGCCGGTGTGAGCGCGGTGTGCGAGGTCGCTGAAGGCGCCGATGTGCGCGCGGAAGCGGAGCGCGTCCGTCTCGCGGTCGCGGACGCGCTCGGTGATGAACAGGTGACCGCGGGCGTCGCCGGTCCGAAGAGCGGCGCATCCGGCGCGCACTTCGCGCTCGTGCAGGCCGAGCACGCCCTCGTCGTCGGCCGCGCGCTCCACGGCCAGGGCCGCGCGACGCATTTCGACGAGCTCGGACCGTACTGCTTCGTCCTCAACCAGCCGGCGCACGAGGTGCGCGCCTTCGCCGAGCGCATGCTCGGCGAGCTCATCACCGACGAGAGCCACGCCGAGCTCGTCGACACGCTCGAGGCGTACCTGCGCACGCACGGCAACCTCAACGCCGTCGCGCGCCAGCTCTTCCTGCATCGCAACACCGTGCGGCACCGTCTCCGTCGCATCGCGAAGCTGACCGGTGCCGACCTCGACGATCCCGACGCGCGTCTCGGTCTGCAGCTCGCGATCCTCGGACAGCGCGCGCTCTCGCGGGTCGCATCGTGACGCGCGCGGCGGTGATGCACGCTGCACAAACACCCCGGATCTCCTTGACCCTCATGCGGGGCGGCGGGTTCACTGACCCGCACATGGCAGCTCTGCGCGCCGTCCTCGTTCTTATCGGCCTCGTCCTCGTCGAGAGGACGTACGTGCGCGCGGGAGGATAGCGGCAGACACAGCGCAACACACGAAGCACCGAAGGCCTCCCGACAAGGGAGGCCTTCTTCGTTTCAGGCGACGCGGCGAAAGCCGCGGAGACGAGTGCGAGAGAGAGAAAAGGAGAAGGCGATGGCGGCGACATTCGAACGAGCGCGACGCGAGCGGCCGGCCGCGCTTCCACAGGCGCAGAGCGGGAATGCCGCTGTCGTCGACATCCTGCGTTCGTGGGGCATCACCTTCTTCGCGGGCGTGAACGGTGGCGGCGTGGTGCACGTCACCAAAGAGATGGAGCCCTTCAGCGATCCGGCGCAGGCGAAGGACAACGTTTCGCGCATGCTCACCATGAGCGAGTACGTCGCGGGCTTCGCGCCGCTCGGCCACTGGCTGGCGACGGGAAAGATCGCCGGATGCGTCACGACGACCGGCGCGGCGACGAAGCTCGGCGCGAGCGGCATCTCCGACGCGAAGCTCCACAACATTCCGGCGGTCTATCTCGTCGCGCTGAACTCGACGATGTCGATCGGCAACGCGCCGCTCCAGGACGTGTCCGAGCACGGCATGAACATCGTGCCGCAGCTCGAGGCCGAGCTCGGTGAAGGCTGCGTCGTCATCGACAACATCAACCGCCTCGAGGACGGGATGAAGAAGGCGCAGCACGTGCTGAAGCGCCGCAAGCCCGTCGCGATCGCGTTCCACCCCGACGTCCTCGCGCGGCCGACCGAGGCCGCCGTGCCGTGGACCTCGAACCCGCGGACCTTCGCCGTCCGCGACGTCGCCGACTTCCTCGACGAGTTCCCGCAGGTCGCGCGCGGCCGCCGCGTGATCATCTATGCCTCGGCCGAGGCGGCGCTCGTGCCCGGAATCCAGGATCTGACATCCCAACTCTCTCAACTCCTGCGTGCCCCGACGGTGTGGTCGGTGAACGGCGCCTCTGCCGTCTCACCGACCAACCCGTGGGGGTATGGCTACATCTCCTTCGGCGGCAACGACGCCGCGATGAAGCTGTGGCGCGGCATCACCGAGGAGGATGTCGTCATCACGCTCGGCTTCGATCCGGGCGAGTACTCGCTCAACCTCGGGAAGATCCCGGCGGGCTACGTCTATCACTTCACCGACCTGCGCGACCCGTACGGCCACAAGCAGGGCGAGTTCCGCCACCGCGTCGCGCACGAGTACCGCATCGTCCGCGGCGACATCGGCATGGTGCTCTCCGAGATCCTGCCGCAGCTCGCGCGCACCATCGGGAAGCGTCCCGATACGCAGCCCGCGCCGGCGAACCTCAACGACCGCGAGATCACGCGCAGCACGCGCGCCGGCACGGTCGACGCGGTCGAGTTCTACGCGCGCATGCACCAGATGTGGCGGCCAGGGTCGATCGGGTTCGACGACGTCTGCACCGCGTACAAGGACCGCCAGTACGTCGCGCAGCGGCCGTCCGAGAACATCCGCTTCTTCACCGCGCACGACGGCTCGGCCATGGGCGGCGGCTTCGGTCTCGGCGTCGGCGCCAAGTGCGCGGATCCCGACCTCCACACGTTCGTATTCACCGGCGACGGCTGCTGGCGTCTCTTCGGCGGCGCGCTCGCCGACGCGGCGAACCTCGGCATGAACGTTTTCGTCGTGAACAACGGCGTGTACGGGATCGTCGACAAGGGCCTCGAGGTCATCATCCCCGACGTCGCGAAGCGGAAGTACCACTCGGTGCTGCCGCAGATCGACTTCGTGAAGGCGGCCGAGGCGCACGGCTGGGAAGCCGCGCGCGTCGCGCCCGACCTCTCGAACCTGCGCGACATCGTCGACGCGTGCTACGCGCGCGACGGTCGCTCGTTCCTGGTGGAGGTCCCGATCGATCCGGATCAGGTGATCGGCCTCAACCCGCGGCTCTACAACCTGACGACCAAGACGTATCTCTAGAGGAGGCGACGATGGCCACGGTCTACTACGACACCGACGCGGACCCGCGAGCGCTCAAGGGAAAGACCATCGCCGTCATCGGGTACGGCAGCCAGGGCCACGCGCACGCGCAGAACCTGCGCGACTCGGGGTACGACGTCATCGTCGGGCTCCAGGCCGGCTCGAAGTCGTGGGCGAAGGCGGAGCACGACGGCTTCACCGTGCGCGAGACGAAGGACGCCGCCTGCAACGCCGACGTCATCGCGATCCTCGCGCCCGACCAGCACCACCGCGCCATCTACGAGAAGTCGGTGAAGCCGTGCCTGCGCAAGGGCACGACGCTCGTCGTCGCGCACGCCTTCTCCGTGCATTTCAAGGAGATCGAGCCCACGCCGGACATCGACGTGGTGCTCATCGCGCCGAAGGCGCCCGGCCACCGCATGCGCGAGATCTTCGCCGAGGGCAAGGGCGTGCCCGCGCTCCTCGCCGTGTACCAGGACGCCAGCGGGAAGGCCGAGAAGACCGCGCTCGCGTACGCGCACGGCGTGGGCGCGACGCGCGCGGGCGTCATCAAGACGACGTTCGCGGAGGAGGTCGAGACCGACCTCTTCGGCGAGCAGGCCGTCCTCTGCGGCGGCGTGTCCGAGCTCGTGAAGGCGGGCTTCCGGACGCTCGTCGACGCCGGCTACCAGCCCGAGGTCGCGTACTTCGAGTGCATGAACGAGCTGAAGCTCATCGTCGACCTCTTCTACGAGGGCGGCCTCTCGTACATGCGCTACAGCGTCAGCGACACCGCCGAGTACGGCGACTACACGCGCGGGCCGCGCGTCGTCGACGACCACGTGAAGGCGTCGATGCGCAGGATCCTCGCCGAGATCAAGGACGGCACGTTCGCGAAGGAATGGATCGCCGAGTACCGCAGGGGCGCGCCGCGCCTGTACGAGACGCGCGCGAAGGAGCAGCGCCAGCCGATCGAGGAGGTCGGGCGCGCGCTGCGCCGGATGATGCCCTGGCTTCCCAAGAAGGATGTCCCCATGCAGGAAGCGCCGCGGGCGGCCGAGGCCGTCGCCGCGGCGAAGTAGGAGGAACCGCCATGCGCGAAGTACAGATCTTCGACACGACCCTCCGCGACGGCGAACAGGCGCCGGGCGCGAGCCTTTCGGCGTCGTCGAAGCTCCGCTTCGCGCACGCGCTCGCGGACCTCGGCGTCGACGTGATCGAGGCGGGCTTCCCCGCGGCGTCGCCCGGCGAATCCGCGGCCGTCGCCGCGATCGCGAGCGAAGTCCGGGGTGGCCCGACCGTCGCCGCGCTCGCGCGCGCGACCGAGGGTGACGTCGACGCGGCCGCGAAGGCGCTCTCGCGCGCCGACCGCTCGCGCATCCACGTCTTCATCGCCACGAGCGACATCCATCTCGAGCGCAAGCTCCGCATCGACCGCCGCGCGTGCATCGAGCGCGCGGAGCAGGCCGTCGCGCGCGCGATGGAGCACGCCGACGAGGTCGAGTTCTCGGCCGAGGACGCGACGCGCACGGACATCCACTTCCTCGTCACCGTCTACCAGGCCGCGGCGCGCGCCGGCGCGCGGATCATCAACATCCCGGACACCGTCGGCTACGCGCAGCCGAACGAGTTCGCGAAGCTCGTGCTCGCGGTGCGCGGCTCGCTCGCCGCGTACAACGGCGGCATGCGCATCTCCGTCCACTGCCACAACGACCTCGGCCTCGCGGTCGCGAACACGCTCGCCGCGGTCGAAGCCGGCGCGCAGCAGGCCCACGTCTGCATGAACGGCATGGGCGAGCGCGGCGGCAACGCGTCGCTCGAAGAGGTCGCGATGGCGATCAAGGTCCGCCGCGACCACTACCGTGCGAACACGCGCATCAAGAGCGAGAGGATCGTGCCGGCGAGCCGCCTCTTCAGCGAGCTCACCGGCATCCCGGTGCAGCCGAACAAGGCGATCGTCGGCGCGAACGCGTTCGCGCACGCCTCGGGCGTGCACCAGGACGGCGTGCTCAAGGACGCGCGGACCTACGAGATCATGACCCCCGAGAGCGTCGGATGGGAGACGCGCCGCATCGCCGTCACCAAGCTCTCCGGCCGCCGCGGCGTCGCCGCCCGTCTCGTGCAGCTGGGCGTCCCGCTCGAGGGCATCACGCTCGAGCGCGCGTACGAGCTCGCCATGCTGCGCGGCGACGAGGGACACGAGCTCACCGACCGCGAGCTGCTCGCGATCGCCGCGGAGGCGCGCCGCCACGCGGCGCCGCCGGCACGGGCCGTCGAAGCCGCGGCATCATGACGCTGTCGTCTTCGCGCTCGCCATCCTTCGCCTTCGGCTCCGGGTGGCTCGCCGCACGCTGCGCTGCTGCCGGTCTCGCTCCTCGCGGGTGAACCGCTCGTCGCTCGACTGGTGACCACCGACACCCGCTCCAAGAGCCGCGTCATGATCGACGGGCCGGACCGCGCTCCGGCCCGCGCGATGATGCGCGCCGTCGGCTACACCGATGACGACTTCACCAAGCCGCTCGTGGGCGTCGCGCATTCGTGGATCGAGATCATGCCTTGCACCATCCACCTTCGCGATCTCGCGGAGCGCGTGAAGGAAGGGATCCGCGAGGCCGGCGGCACGCCGGTCGAGTTCAACACCATCGCGATCTCCGACGGCATCGCCATGGGCGTCGAGGGCATGAAGGCCTCGCTCGTCTCGCGCGAGGTCGTGGCGGATTCCATCGAGCTCGCGACGCGAGGGCACCATCTCGACGCGCTCGTCGCGATCTCCGGCTGCGACAAGACGATCCCCGGCTGCGTCATGGCGCTCGCGCGCCTCGACATCCCCGGGCTCATGGTCTACGGCGGGTCGATCCTGCCCGGCCGGTTCCAGGGCCGCGACGTGACCATCGGCGACGTGTTCGAGGCGGTGGGGAAGCACGCCGTCGGCGCGATGAGCGACGCCGAGCTGCGCGAGCTCGAGTCCGTCGCGTGCCCCGGCGCGGGCGCCTGCGGCGGCCAGTTCACGGCGAACACGATGGCCACCGCGTTCGAGGCGCTCGGGATCTCGCCCGCGGGATCGAGCGGCGTACCCGCGACGGACAGGGAGCGCGACGAGGTCATGCGCGCCGCGGGGCGCCGCGCCGTGGAGATGCTGCGCGCGGACTTCCGGCCGTCGCGCGTGCTCCGGCGCGAGAACTTCGAGAACGCCATCGCCGCGGTGATGGCCACAGGCGGCTCCACCAACGCGGTGCTGCACCTGCTCGCGTGCGCGCGTGAGGCGGGCGCCCTGCTCTCGATCGACGACTTCGACCGCATCAGCGCGAAGACCCCGCTCCTCGCGGACATGAAGCCGTGGGGCCGCTTCACCGCGCCGGACATGCACCGCGCCGGCGGGATCATGCTCGTGCTCCAGCGCCTCCAGCAGGCGGGGCTGCTGAACGAGAACGCGATGACCGTCACCGGCCGCACGATCGGCGACGAGGCGCGCGCGGCGAAAGAGGCGTCGAAGCAGGAGGTGGTGCGGCCGCTGGCGAACCCGCTCGCGAAGAGCGGCGGCATGGTCATCGTGAAAGGCTCGCTCGCGCCCGAGGGCGGCGTGATGAAGGTGGCCGGCCACGCGATGACCGCGCGCCGCTTCACCGCGCGCGTCTTCGATCGCGAGGAGGACGCCTTCGCCGCGGTGGTCGGCAAGAAGATCGGAGAGGGCGACTGCGTCGTGATCCGCTACGAAGGACCGAAGGGCGGGCCGGGCATGCGCGAGATGCTCGGCGTGACCGGCGCGATCGTCGGCGCTGGTCTCGCGGAGAAGGTCGCGCTCATCACCGACGGACGGTTCTCCGGCGCGACGCACGGTCACGTCGTCGGCCACATCGCGCCCGAGGCCTTCGTCGGCGGGCCGCTCGCGCTCGTGAAGGACGGGGACGCCATCCTCATCGACCCCGAGAAGCGCCGCCTCGATCTCGAGGTCGGCGGATCGGAGCTCGAGCGCCGCCGCGCCGCGTGGAAGGCGCCCGCGCCGCGCTACACGAGCGGCGTCATGGCGAAGTACGCGCGCCTCGTGTCGAGCGCGAGCGAGGGCGCCGTCACCGCAACCTAGGGAGCAGCGTCGTCACGGTCGCGGTGCGGGCGTGCACGTGCCCGCCCGCCTGCCGCACGCGTCCTCATGCTGGACCTCGGACGGGCGGGAGCATCCCATCGCGCGCTGCGCGATTGGCCGCAGGGCGCGGTGACACCGTGCCTGCGAACGCTCGTGGCGCGCACGTCCCGGTGCATGGGCGCGCTCTGCTCATGTCGCGGGGGAGAGGGCCGCTAGCCGCCGCACTGCCCTAGCGCGATGGGTTCCTCATGCCGACGGGGCCGTACCTCGACCTCCGTGCCGGCGAGGTGCCCTTTCGCGCGACGGTGCGCTTCCGCACCGTCGGCGACATGCTCTCGAGCGGCGCCATCCGTTCCACCGCGCGGACGCCGCGCGAGGTCATCGCCGAGAACGCGCGGCTCACCGTCTCCGAGCGCGGCAGCGGCCGCGCCGACGACCGCATGTCCGACGCGGCCATGGAAGACCGCAAGCGCGAGGGGTACTTCTGGTGGCCGTCACTGCGGGCGAGGTGCTGCGTCTGTGCACGATGGGCTCGGTCGACGACGGGAAGAGCACGCTCATCGGCCGCCTGCTCTACGACTGCAAGCTGCTCCTCGACGAGCTCGCGCACGTGCGCGACGCGAGCGCGCGCCGCGGCTGGGATGGCCTCGACCTCTCGCTCGTCACCGACGGGCTGCGCGCGGAGCGCGAGCAGGGGATGACCATCGACGTGGCCCATCGCTACTTCGCGACGCCGCGGCGCCGCTTCATCCTCGCGGACACGCCGGGCCACGGGCAGTACACTCGGAACACCGTCCCGGCGCATCGACCGCGCAGGTCGCGCTGCTCCTCGTGGACGCCGAGCGCGGCATCGCCGAGCAGGCGCGTCGCCACCTCTTCGTCGCGTCGCTCCTCCGCGTGCCGCACCTCGTCGTGTGCGTGAACAAGATGGACCGCGTCGGTTGGTCGGAGGAGCGGTTCGCCGAGCTGCGCGAGACGCTCGTCCGCTTCGCCTCGGGGCTTGCCTTCCGCGACCGTCGTAGTCGCACTCCAGGCACCAGAGACGCGCGACCGGCCGCGGGGCGTCGGGGTGATCGCTGACGTCGAGGAAGCTGCGCGAGTGGCGGCGGTGATGCTCGGCAGGCGACTCCCCGCTCGCTCCGTTGCGGCGATCCATCGCCCGATCATCCACTGTGGGCGCGTCCTTGTGCATCCTGACTAACGCGCCGGCCGCTCGTTGACCCGTCGAGACCGCGACGCCTAGCGTCTCCTGTAATGGCGCTCGTCCCGTTCGTCGTCCTTATCGTTCCGGCCCCGATTCCGGGGTCTGGCACACGCACGGGAGGCTAGCGCAGCACCACACACAGGCGACGCGACACCGAAGGCCTCCCGAAACGGGAGGCCTTTTCAGTTACCGGAAGGGAGGCGACCGACATGGCACTGCGAGATGTGACCGCGCGAGAGATGGTGGCCGCCTCCCCGCTCAACGACATCCATGGCTCGTTCATCGACGAGACGATCGGCATCGTCGCGCGGCAGACCCGCGACACCGTGTCGTTCGCGGTCGGCTCCCCGTCGCGCGAGGCGCTCGACCTCGTGGGCGCCGAGGACCTCGCGTCCACGGTCATCGCGCGCGAGGGCGCGAGCGCGCTCGGCTACACGATCACGGAGGGCGAGCCCGAGCTGCGCGAGGCGGTCGCGTCCGCGGCGCGCGGCCGCGGCATGCGCGCGAACGCCGAGGAGGTGCTCATCTCCGCGGGCGCGCTCCAGGGCATCGACCTCCTCTGCCGCGTCTATCTCCGCCCGGGCGACGTCGTCGTCGCGGAATCGCCGGCCTTCGCGAACGCGCTCTCGGCGTTCCGCAATCACGGCGCGCACGTCCTCGAGGTCCCGGTGGACGAGGAGGGCATGGACGTCCACTACGCCGCGCGCCTCCTGCGCCGCGACGGGATCCGTCCGCGCATGTTCTTCGTCGTCCCGAACTTCCAGAACCCGACCGGCGAGACGCTCTCCGAACGGCGCCGCGAGGCGCTCTGCGCGCTCGCGGCGAACTGCGGCGCGATCGTCGTCGAGGACGATCCGTACGCGCTCCTGCGCTACCGCGGCCACGACGTCGCGCCGATCGCGTCGCTCGCCGTGAAGGCCGACGTCGTGTCGGTCGGCTCCTACTCGAAGACGTTCCTGCCGGGCCTGCGTGTCGGATGGGTGATCGCGCCGACCGAGGTCGTGCGGCGCATGGCCGCGGCGAAGCAGTGCATCGACTCGTCGACGGGGACGCTCGGGCAGCGCATGGTCCTCGAGTTCCTGCGCCGCGGAGGCGCCGACGCGCACGTCGAACGTCTGCGCGACCTCTACCGCGAGAAGCAGGAGCGCGGCCGCGCCGCGCTCGCGCGCGAGTTCGCCGGCACCGGCGTGAGCTGGAACGATCCCGAGGGCGGCTTCTACTTCTGGGTGAAGCTGCCGCAGGGCATGGACGCGCGCGCGCTGCTCGACGTCGCGCTCGAGGAGGGCGTCGCCTTCGTACCGGGCCAGGCCTTCACCGTCGCGCGCGATCACTCGAGCGCGCTGCGGTTCTCCATCAGCGCGCCCACGCCGGACCGCATCGACGAGGGTGTGCGCCGCCTGCGCCGCGCGTTCGATCGGATGCGGGCATGACCCGCGAGAACGCCTGGACGCGCCGATGACGCTCGTCGATCGCGCGCTCGACGCGCGGTCCGTGGTCGAGGCCGCGCAGCGCATCGCGCCGCACGTGCGGCACACGCCCACCGAGCGCTCGCGCGCGATCTCCGGTCTCGCCGGGCGCGAGGTCTTCCTCAAGCTCGAGAACCTGCAGCACACCGGCGCGTTCAAGATCCGCGGCGCCCTGAACGCGATCCTCCAGCTCGACCCGCGCGCGCGCGCCGCGGGCGTCGTGACGGCGTCGGCGGGGAACCACGGGCAGGGCGTGGCGTTCGCGGCGCGACTCGTCGGCGTCCCGGCCTGCGTGGTCCTCCCGCACGGCGTGCCGCTCGCGAAGCTCACCGCCATCCAGCGCGCCGGCGCGGAGACCGTGCTCGCCGACGGCGGGTACGAGGGCGCGCACGAGACCGCGCGGACGCTCGCACGCGAGCGGCGCATGACCTACGTCCACGCGTTCGACGACGACGACGTCATCGCCGGTCAGGGCACGCTGGCGCTCGAGCTCGTGGGCGACGCCGACGTCGACACGCTCGTCGTGCCGGTGGGCGGCGGCGGGCTCATCGCGGGCATCGCGCTCGCGGTCGAGGGCCGGCGCCCGCGGCCGCGCATCATCGGCGTGCAGTCGGCGGACGCCTCGGCGTTCGCGGAGTCCTTCGGGCTCGGCCACGCGGTCGAGCGTCCCGCGGCCACGATCGCCGACGGCATCGCGGTGCGCCGCCCGGCGGATCGCACGCTCGCCATCGTGCGCCGGCTCGTCGACGACGTCATCACCGTCTCGGACGAGGCGATCGCGCGCGCGATCGTCGTGCTGCTCGAGCATCACAAGCTCCTCGCCGAGGGCGCGGGGGCGGCCGCGCTCGCGGCGGTCCTCGAGGCGAACGGCCGCGTGGGCGGGACGCGCGTCGCGGCGGTGATCAGCGGCGGGAACATCGACCCCAACCTGCTCGGCAAGGTCCTGCAGCAAGGCCTCGCGTCCGCCGGCCGCTACCTCGCGTTCCGCACCTGGCTCGACGACCGGCCGGGCATGCTCCACGAGCTCACCGGCATCCTCGCGGCCGAGCGCATCAACATCCTCCACGTCGGGATCCATCGCCTCGGTCCCTATGCCGCGCTCGGTCGCGTGGGCCTCGACGTGATCGTCGACACGCGCGACCGCGCCCACGCCGACGCGATCCTGGCGCTCGTGCGTGCCCGCGGCTTCGCCGCCGACGAGCTGCTCGACACCACTCCGTCATGAGCGGACGCACGCTCTCGCAGAAGGTGTGGGATCGCCACGTCGTCCGTCGCGCGGACGGCGAGCCCGACCTTCTGTACATCGATCTCCACCTCGTGCACGAAGTGACCACGCCGCAGGCGTTCGAGGGCCTGCGTCTCGCGAAGCGCCGCGTACGGCGGCCCGAGCTCACGCTCGCGACGATGGACCACAACGTCCCGACCAGTCCGAAGACGCCGGCCGACGCGATCTCGCTCGCGCAGATGGAGGCCATGACCCGCAACGCGCGCGAGTTCGGCATCCGCCTGTACCCCATGGGCGCGCCGGAGCAGGGGATCGTCCACGTCATCTCGCCGCAGCTCGGCCTCACGCTGCCGGGCATGACGATCGTGTGCGGCGACAGCCACACCTCCACGCACGGCGCGTTCGGCGCGATCGCGTTCGGCATCGGCACGAGCGAGGTCGAGCACGTGCTCGCGACGCAGACGCTGTGGCAGCAGCGCCCCGGCACGATGGCGGTCACCGTCGACGGCGCGCTCCCGCGCGGCGTGTGGGCCAAGGACGTGATCCTCGGGATCATCGCGCGCATCGGCACGAGCGGCGGCCTGGGCGCGATCGTCGAGTACCGCGGGTCCACGATCCGCGCCCTGTCGATGGAAGGGCGCATGACCGTGTGCAACATGTCGATCGAGGCCGGCGCGCGCGCGGGCCTGGTCGCGCCCGACGACACGACGTTCGCGTACGTCGAGGGCCGTCCGCACGCGCCCAGGGGCGCCGCCTGGGAGGCCGCGCTCGACGCGTGGCGCGCGCTGCGCACCGACGACGACGCGACGTTCGACCGCGAGGTGCGCATCGACGCGTCGGAGCTCCGTCCGTACGTAACGTGGGGCACGAACCCGGGTCAGAGCGTGACCATCGACGACCGCGTGCCCGATCCCGACGCGCTCGCGCCCGATGCGCGCGAGGCCGCGTCGCGCGCGCTGAAATACATGGACCTGCGACCGGGGACGCCGGTGCGCGACGTGACCGTCGACGCGGTGTTCCTCGGCTCGTGCACGAACGCGCGCATCGAGGACCTGCGTGTCGCGAGCGAGGTCGTGCGCGGCAAGCGGGTGAAGGCCGGTGTGCGCGCGCTCGTCGTGCCCGGATCGATGGCGGTGAAGGCGCAGGCGGAGCGCGAGGGACTCGACCGCACGTTCCGCGACGCCGGCTTCGAGTGGCGGGACGCCGGCTGCTCGATGTGCCTCGGGATGAACCCCGACATCCTCCGCCCCGGCGAGCGCTGCGCGTCGACCTCGAACCGCAACTTCGAAGGACGCCAGGGTCCCGGCGGCCGCACGCATCTCGTGTCGCCGGCCGTCGCCGCCGCGACCGCGATCGCGGGCCGCTTCGCGCTGCCGGAAGACCTCTCGTGAGCGACACCGCCATGCGCGTATCGACGCGAGCGACCGGCGCTGCTCGAGCGAGCGTCTGCGCCCAGCCGGCCCGCTCACCACGCGCGCCGCGATCAGGGGGCCGGCGTAGCCGGCAGCGAGCGAGAGCAGTGGTGGGCGCTCGCGGCGCGCACGCGGACGGGTGGTCGCGATGAGAGCGGTCCGTCGCCTCGTCGGCCGCGCGCTCCCGCTCGATCGGGAGAACGTCGACACCGACCAGATCATCCCGGCACATTGGCTCAAGCGCATCGAGCGCACCGGGTACGCCGCGGGGCTGTTCGAGGCCTGGCGCAGGGATCCGGCGTTCGTGCTGAACGATCCGCGCTACACGGGCGCGTCGATCCTCATCGCGGGCGCGAATTTCGGCAGCGGCTCGTCGCGAGAGCACGCGGCGTGGGCGCTCGACGAGGCGGGCTTCCGCGCCGTGATCGCGCCGAAGCTCGCCGACATCTTCCGCAACAACGCGGTGAAGAACGGGCTCGTCCCCGTGTCGCTCCCCGCGCAGGCGGTGACCGCGCTCATGCGCGCCGTCGAGCGCGATCCGGCGCTCGAGATCACCGTCGACGTCGAGGCCACGACGGTGTCCGCTCCCGCGATCGGACTCCGCGAGCGGTTCCCGCTGGCCGCGCGCGACCAGCGCTCGCTGGCGGAGGGGCTCGACGAGATCGCGCTGACGCTCCAGTACGAGACCGACATCGCGGCCTACGAGGCCGCGCGCGCCGCATGGCTACCTGCGACCACGAGGAGGGCGATATGAGCGGCACCACCATCGACGAGAAGCTCGCGAATATCCCAGCGCTCGGTACCGAGATCGCCGAGACGAGCTGGGCGTTCCACGACGGCGACTTCACGAAGCTCGCGGACGCGAAGGTCAGCATCGCGACGCACGCGCTGAACTACGGGACCGGCGTGTTCGAGGGCATCCGCGCGTACTGGAACGCGGCCCGCGAGCAGCTCTACGTCTTCCGCCTGCGCGACCACTTCGCGCGCATGGAGCGCTCGTGCCGGATCATGCGCATCGCGCTGCCCGGCGATCCCGACGCGCTCGCGGCGCTCACGCTGGACCTCCTCCGAAGGAACGGGTTCCGCACGGACGTGTACGTCCGCCCGCTCGCGTACAAGGCGGCGCGCTCGATCAAGGTCGCGCTCGACGGGCTGCGGCCCGGATTCTCGATGTTCGCCTTCCCGCTCGGCGCGTACCTGCCGACGAACGGGCTCACCGCGAGCGTCGTGAGCTGGCGCCGCACCCCCGACAACGCGATCCCGGCCCGCGGCAAGCTCACCGGCGCGTACATCAACACCGCGCTCGCCACCGACGAAGCCCACGACGAGGAGGCCGACGAAGCGATCTTCCTCACGCAGGAAGGGCACGTCTCCGAAGGTGGGAGCTCGAACATCTTCGTCGTGCGCGACGGCGAGCTCGCCACACCGCCGGTGACCGCCGACATCCTCGAGGGCATCACGCGTCAGAGCATCATGCGGCTCGCGCGCGAGCGGCTCGACCTGCGCGTCGTCGAGCGGGAGATCGACCGCACCGAGCTGTACATCGCGGACGAGGTCTTCTTCTGCGGCACGGGCGCGCAGGTCGCGCCGTGCGTCTCGATCGATCACCGCACCGTCGGCGACGGGCGCATCGGTCCGATCACGCGGAGCATCGGCGACCTGTACTTCGCGGTCGCGCATGGCGACGACGACGCGTATCCCGAGTGGCGCTCGGCCGTGTACCGATGAGCGTCGCCTACCAGGGTCTCGCCGGCGCCTTCTCGGAGGCCGCCGCCGCGGCGCTCTTTCCCGATGCGGCGCCCGTGGCGAAGCGCACCTTCGCCGACGTGTTCGCGGCGCTCGAGACCGCGGAGGTCGACGCCGCGGTCGTGCCGGTCGAGAACTCGCACGCCGGGTCGGTCGCCGACGTGTACGACCTGCTGCGCACGCATCGGAACGCGCGGGTCGTCGGCGAGGCGATCGTGCGCGTCCGTCATTCGCTCCTCGGCATCCCTGGTTCGACGCTCGACGGCATCCGCCTCGCACGCTCGCATCCGCAGGCGCTCGCGCAGTGCGAGGACTTCCTCCGCAGGCAGAACATCCAGCCGCAGGTCGCGTACGACACCGCCGGAGCGGCGATGGAGGTCGCCTCCGTCAAGAACCCCGGGGTGGCCGCGATCGCGAGCAAGCGCGCCGCGCGGCAATACGGCCTCGTCGTGCTCGCAGACGGCATCGAGACGAGCTCGGACAACGTCACGCGCTTCTTCGCGCTCGCGCGCGACGGCGACGAGACGGTGTCGCGGCGCATCGCGGCCGAGCACCTCGCGGGACCGCTGAAGACGAGCCTCGTGTACACGACGAAGAACCAGCCGGGCGCGCTCACGCGCTCCCTCCAGCCGTTCGCGACGGCGGGCCTGCAGCTCACGAAGATCGAGTCACGGCCGAGCCGCGCGATGGCGTGGGACTACGTCTTCTATCTCGATTTCGAGGGCGATCCCTGCGTGACGCCGGGCCGCGAGGCGCTCGCGCTCATGCGTACGTGCTGCGAGTGGGTGCAGGTCCTCGGCACGTACCACGCGGCGACCGACGTGCTCGAACCGGATCGCTGACGTTTGTGCATCGTGCCCCACACGGACGAGCGGTCCATTGACCCGCGCGCTCTCTCTCCGTACGGTGGTCGCCTCATGACGCGACGCGCGATCTGCGTGTGCATGTGCGCGATGGCCCCCTGCTCGGGGCCTTTGTGTCGTTGAGGTGAGCGCCGCGTAAGCGTCGCGAACGGATCGAAGCACAGAGGCCCCCGAGAGATCGGGGGCCTCTTCATTCAGGGAGGGACCGGATGACACGCGCCGTCGCCATCCTCGCGACCATCGCGATCCTGGCCGTCTCGTGCGGTGGCGCGCCGGCGCCGGTCGCCGCGACGCCGTCGGCCGCGACCGCCGCGACCGCGAGCGGGGCCGCGAACGCGACGCTGGGCACCGACCCCGGGCTCAGCGAGCTGCGCATCGACTACGCGACCTACTCGCCGCCGTCGCTCGTGCTGAAGCAGCAGGGCTGGGTCGAGCAGGCCTTCCCCGGCGTGTCGATCAAGTGGGTGTACTCGGCGGGCTCGAGCAACGCGCTGAACTTCCTGCAGGGCAACGCGGTCGATTTCGGCTCGACGGCAGGCTCCGCGGCGCTCCTCTCCCGCGCGAACGGGAACCCCATCAAGGCGGTCTACATCTACGAGCAGCCCGAGTGGACCGCGCTCGTCGTCGCGAAGGATTCGCCCGCGAAGAGCGTCGGCGACCTCAAGGGCAAGAAGATCGCGGCGCAGAAGGGCACCGACCCGTACTTCTTCCTCCTTCAGACGCTGCATCAGGCGGGGCTCACGCAGGCCGACATCCAGTACGTGAACCTGCCGCACGCGGACGGCCGTACGGCCCTCGAGCGCGGGCAGGTCGACGCGTGGTCCGGGCTCGATCCGCACATGGCCGCGAGCGAGCTGCAGGCCGGGAGCAGGCTCATCTACCGCAACAAGGACTTCAACACCTACGGCTTCCTCAACGCGCGCGAGGAGTTCGCGAAGAAGTACCCGGAGACGACGAAGAAGCTCATCACGCTGTACGAGCGCGCGAAGCAGTGGGTGCTCGACAACCCCGACGGCGCCGCGCAGGTCCTCGCCGACGCGGCGCAGCTGCCGCTCGACGTCGCGAAGCGCGAGCTGGTCGAGCGGATGAACTTCAAGACGAGCGGCATCCCGGGCGAGGCGCACGCGGCCGTCCTCCGCGCGGTGATCCCCACGATCGAGTCCGAGCAGCTCGCGAACCCCGGCGCGAACGTGCAGAAGGCCGTCACCGACCTCATCGACGGCACGTACGCGAAGGCGGTCATCAGATAGCCACACCGTCAACCACCGCTGTGCGGGCCACCGCCGCCGTCACCGCTCGGCGGCGGTGGCCCTCCCCCCTGCCGTGGATCCTGCCCGCCGCGATCCTCGCCGCGTGGTGGGCCGTCGGCGTCTTCGGCATCTTCGCCGCGCACCAGGTGCCGCCGCCGAGCGTCGTCTTCGACGCCGCGATCGGCCTCTGGCGCCGCGGCCTCCTGCAACAGGACCTCGTCAGCACGACCGTCCGCGTCGCCGAAGGATTCGCGCTCGGGTCGGTCGTCGCGATCGTGCTCGGCACGCTCACCGGCCTCTCGCGCCGCGCCGACACGATGCTCGAGCCGACGCTCCAGGCGCTGCGCACCGTGCCGACCCTCGCGTGGGCGCCGCTGCTCCTGCTGTGGCTCGGCATCGACGAGCCGCCGAAGATCACGCTCGTCGCGATCGGCGCGTTCTTCCCGGTCTACGTGAACCTCGTCGCCGGCATCACCGGCGTCGACCGCAAGCTGGTCGAGGTCGCGCGCGTCTTCGATCTCGGACGCTGGGAGATCGCGCGGCGCGTGGTGCTCCCCGCGTCGCTCCCCGAGCTCCTGACCGGCCTGCGGCTCGGCGCGACGCAGGCGTGGCTCTTCGTGGTCGTCGCGGAGTTCTTCGGCAGCTCGCAGGGCCTCGGCTTCCGCCTCACCGACAGCCAGCAGTCGACCCGCGTCGACCTCATGTTCGTCGCGCTCGTCGCGCTCGCGATCCTCGGCAAGGCCACCGACGGCGCGCTCCGCGCGATCGAGCGCCGCGTCCTGCGCTGGCGCGACACCATCGGGGAGGCGCGTCGATGAGCCGGCCGCTCGTGGTCCGAGAGCTCCGCAAGCGCTACGGCGACCTGCCGGTGCTCGGCGGCGTCGGCTTCGACGTCGCGCCGAGCGAGATCGTCGCCGTCGTCGGGCCATCCGGCTGCGGCAAGTCCACCCTGCTGCGGCTCGTCGCCGGCCTCGACACGCGCTACCACGGCGAGATCCAGGTCGGCGACGAGAAGGTCTGCGGGCCGCATCCCTCCATCGGCCTCGTCTTCCAGGAGCCGCGGCTCTTCCCGTGGCTCACGGTCGCGGACAACGTCGCGTTCGGGCTGCGGGAGCGCGAGGACGACGCCGCGCGCGCGCACGTGCGCGACGCGCTCGAGGCCGTCGGCCTTTCCGGCTTCGGCGGCGCGCTGCCGAAGGAGCTCTCGGGCGGCATGGCGCAGCGCGTCGCGCTCGCCCGCTCGCTCGTCACCGAGCCGCAGGTGCTGCTGCTCGACGAGCCGTTCAGCTCGCTCGATGCCTTCACGCGCATGCGCCTCCAGGACCACCTCCAGGCCGCGTGGACGCGCTACCGTCCGACCTTGCTGATGGTGACGCACGATCTCGACGAGGCCGTGTACCTCGCCGACCGCGTCCTGGTATTTGGCGAGCGGCCGGGGCGTCTCGTGGACGTCATCCCGATCGCGCCGCCGCGCCCGCGAGACCGGCGCGATCCCGCGCTCGCCGCGCTCCGCGTCGCGCTGCTCGAGGCCGTGCATCTCGACCGCGGCGAGCGTGCCGTCGCGTAATCGCGCAGCCTTCGCTGCGCTCATCTGCCGGCGTGTTGCCTTCGGCCACGCCGCAGTAACGTGTCCGCTGTGACGATCGCTCGGTGGCGGGGAAGCGTGGGCACCGCGCACACGCGCTTCCTCGACCTCTCCGTTCCGTTGCCGCTCGATTCGGGCCGCGAGCTCTCGCCGGTGCGCATCGCGTACGAGACGTACGGCGAGCTCGCGCCGGCGAAGGACAACGTCGTGCTCGTCTGCCACGCGCTCTCGGGCGACGCGCACGCGGCCGGCTGGAGCGACGATCCGAACGCGCCCGCCACCGTCGACGGCGTCGGCGCCGCCGAGCGCGGCAAGAGCGGCCTCGGCTGGTGGGATGGGATGATCGGACCGGGCAAGGCCTTCGACACCGACCGCTTCCACGTCGTCTGTACCAACCTCGTCGGCTCCTGCCGCGGCTCGACCGGGCCCGCGTCGGTCGATCCGCGCACCGGCCGCGTCTACGGCACCGACTTCCCGGTGCTCACGGTCGCCGACATGGTGCGCGCGCAGCGCCTCTTCCTGCGCGAGCTCGGCATCGAGCGCGTCTTCGCCGCGAGCGGCGGCTCGCTCGGCGGCATGCAGGCGCTCGAATGGGCCGTCCAGTTCCCCGACGCGATCGAGCGCATCGTGCCCATCGCCTCGACGGCGCGGCTCGGCGCCCAGGGCGTCGCGTGGAACGCCATCGCGCGGAGCGCGATCATGTCCGACCCGGACTGGCAGGGCGGCCACTACGAGGGCACCGGCCGCCGGCCCGACGCGGGCATCAAGGTGGCGCGCATGGTGGGACACGTGACGTACCTCTCCGACGCCGCCATGCGCGAGAAGTTCGGCCGCGGGCTGCAGGACCGCGACGCGTACTCGTACACGCTGTCGGAGGCCGACTTCCAAGTCGAGAGCTACCTCCGCTACCAGGCGGATGCGTTCGCGAAGCGCTTCGACGCGAACGCGTATCTCTACATCTCGCGCGCGCTGACGTACTTCGACCTCGCGCGGACCTACGGCGGGGGATCGCTCGAGCGCGCGCTCGCGCGCGTCCGGGCGCGTACGCTGCTCATCTCGTTCTCGTCGGATTGGCTCTACCCGTCGCGCGACTCCGAGGACATCGCGCGCGCGCTCCGGGCGAGCGGAAAGGACGCGCGGCACGAGATCATCGACGCGTCGTACGGACACGACTCGTTCCTGCTGGAGGAAGCGCGCATGACCGAGCTCATCGAGGATTTCCTCGCGTGACCGGGGGGTGGAAGGGGCGCAGCCCCTGCGAAGAATGAGGGAGCGGCCGGCCAAGGACTACGGCTTCGACACGCGCGCGATCCACGCGGGGCAGCGGCCCGAGCCGTACACGGGGGCGCGCGCCGTCCCGATCTTCCAGACCACGAGCTACGTGTTCGAGGATCCGGATTCCGCCGCGGCGTACTTCAACCTGCAGGAGTACGGGAACACCTACTCGCGGATCATGAATCCGACCACGGCGGTCTTCGAGGAGCGCGTCGCGAGCCTCGAGCGCGCCGCGGGCGGCGTCGCGTTCGCGAGCGGCCTCGCGGCGCAGGCGGCGTGCTTCTTCACGATGCTCACGCCGGGCGATCACGTCGTGTCGTCGGCCGCGCTGTACGGCGGATCGGTCACGCAGCTCAAGCACCTGCAGCGCAAGCTCGGCTTCGAGCTCACCTTCGTCGATCCGGACGACCTCGATCAGTGGCGCGCCGCGCTCCGGCCGAACACGAAGGTCCTGTACGGCGAGACGATCGGCAATCCCGGCGGCAACGTGCTCGACATCGAGGCGGTCGCGAAGATCGCGCACGAGCACGGCGCGCCGCTCGTGATCGACTCCACCTTCGCGACGCCGTACCTCTGCCGTCCGATCGAGTGGGGCGCGGACATCGTCACGCACTCCGCGACGAAGTTCATCGGCGGCCACGGCACGAGCATCGGCGGGATCGCGGTGGAGGCGGGCTCGTTCGATTGGTCGAACGGGCGCTTCCCGGTCGTCGCGGATCCGTCGCCCGCGTATCACGGGCTCGCGTTCCACGAGACCTTCGGCACGTACGGGTACCTCATGAAGCTGCGCGCCGAGTCGCTGCGCGACCTCGGCGCCGCGCTCAGCCCGTTCAACGCGTTCCTCTTCCTGCTCGGCCTCGAGACGCTGCCGCTGCGCATGGCGAAGCACGTCGAGAACGCAACCGCCGTCGCGTCGTGGCTGGAACAGCAGCCCGGCGTGACGAACGTGCGCTACCCCGGGCTCGCCTCGAGCCGCTACCACGCGCTCGCAAAGAAGTACCTCCCGAACGGCGCCGGCGCGATCTTCTCGTTCGATCTGCCGGGCGGCCGCAGGGCCGGTCGCGCCTTCATCGAGAGCGTCACGCTCTGGAGCCACCTCGCGAACGTCGGCGACGCGAAGAGCCTCGTCATCCATCCCGCGACCACGACGCACCGCCAGCTCTCGGACGAGGAGCTCGCCGCCGCGGGCATCGGCGCCGGCACGATCCGCCTCTCGGTGGGGCTCGAGACCGCGGCCGACCTCATCGAGGACCTGGCCACGGCGCTGAAGGCGGTCGAGGCGCTGAAGGCGCCCGCGTGAGGGTGCGCCAATGAGCGTGATTCCGGAGATCCCGGAGCGCTGGCAGGATCCGTTCACGATCCTCGGGATCCTGAACACCGCGAAGACCGTCGCCATCGTCGGGCTCTCGCCCAACGAGCTGCGCGCGAGCCACTTCGTGGGCTTCTACCTGAAGCGCCACGGCTACCGCATCGTGCCGGTCAACCCGCGCGAGAGGACGATCCTCGGCGAGACCTCCTACCCGGACCTCGCGGCGGTCCCCTTCGCGATCGACGTGGTGGACGTGTTCCGTGCGCCCGACGCCGTGCCGGGTATCGCGCGCGACGCCGCGAAGGTCGGCGCGGGAGCGCTCTGGTGCCAATACGGGGTCATCTCGCCCGAGGGCGGCGCACTCGCCGAGCGAGCGGGCCTCGAGGTCGTCATGGACCGTTGCATGAAGGTCGAGCACGCTCGCCACCTCGGCCGGATGCACTGGCTCGGCTTCAACACGGGTCAGATCACCGCTCGCCGCTAGGACGTCCCGCCCGCCGGCGCCGCGGCCGCGCGCGCCGCGCGAGCGGTCAGCTCTCGCGCGCCTCCCGGGTCAAGATCGACGCGCCCGTGACCGGGATGCGGCATGCCGGACCGGCGACCGCGGATCGCGAAGGAGTGCTGCTGGAGCCGGCCGGAGGCTGGTCGGTCGCGCTCGTGACCTCACGCTCGAGCCGCGCTCGCGAAGCCACTCGACCAGCTGATCGAAGGGCATCGGCCGCGCGATGTGAAAGCCCTGCGCGAGGTCGCAGTGCCGCGCCGAGAGCGCTTCGAGCGTGTCGGCATCCTCGACGCCCTCTGCCACGACCGATAACCCGAGCGAGTGGCCCAGACCGATCACCGAGGTCACGATCGCGTCGCTCGACGCGTTGGCCAGCATGTCCATGACGAATGTCCGGTCGATCTTCAGCTCGTTCACCGGTAGGCGGCGCAGGTATGCGAGCGATGAGTATCCGATGCCGAAGTCGTCGATCGAAAGACGCACGCCGAGCGCCGAGAGACGCTCGACCGTGTCCAGCGACCGCTGCGTATCCGACATCACGGCGGTCTCGGTGATCTCGATGGTGAGCGCGCCGGGGTCCAGCTGTGCCGTCCGCAGCGCCGACCCCACCGCGTCGACGAGCCCGGCGTCGTGGAGGTTGCGCGCCGAGATGTTGATCGCCAGACGGATCGGGACGCCGAACGATGGCAGCGATGCGAGCGCCCTCGTGCCCTCGCGGATGACCCAGAGGCCAAGCTCGTTGATGAAGCCGGAGTTCTCTGCGAGCGGGATGAAGCTCGCCGGCGGCACCACCCCGCGCTCGGGGTGCTGCCATCGCACGAGCGCCTCGAGCGACGTGCACGCGCCGCCCTCGAGCCGGATCTGTGGCTGGAAGTGCAGCCGCAGCTCGTCGCGTTCGATCGCGTGACGCAGATCGCTCATGAGGTCGAGGCGCTGCTGGCTCTGCGGGTCGTGCTCCGCCGCGTACGCGACGATGTCCTTGCCGGTGTGTTTGGCCTGGTACATCGCGATGTCGGCATGACGGAGGAGGGTGTCGGCGTCCACGCCGTCCTGCGGGAAGAGCACGAGGCCGATGCTCGCCTCGACAAAGACGCGGTGGCCGCGCAGGTCGAACGGCCGCTCGAGCACGGCGCGGATCACCTCGGCGGTCGCGGTCGCCTCCACGAGGTCGCGTGCGCGCGGCAGGAGGATCGCGAACTCGTCGCCGCCGAAGCGCGCCAGCGTGTCCGACGTCGTGAGCGGGCGGGAGATGCGCTCGCCGAGCTCGCGCAGCAGCGCGTCGCCGGCGTCGTGGCCGAACGCGTCGTTCACGTCCTTGAACCGATCGAGGTCGAGATACAGGACTGCGAACCCCCCCCCCCCCCCCCCCC